>Ga0335394_10010001_pt1 | contig 10688 bp, 8 predicted proteins | sample MAT03_FD_205741 | JGI IMG/M metagenome (GOLD analysis project Ga0335394, IMG submission 205741) | Freshwater microbial communities from Lake Fryxell liftoff mats and glacier meltwater in Antarctica - MAT-03 (spades assembly) (version 2) ...
GGCAGCAGCCGGGTCGAACATCGCGCGCGGGCTCGCGATGCTCAGGCGCATGGGACGCGAGGCGACCGTCGACGACCAGAAGGCGCTCGATCCCGCGCTGTACGAGCTCACCGTCGGGCACCTGTTCGGCGACATCTGGACCCGCCCCGGCCTGTCGCTGCGCGACCGCCAACTGGTGACGCTCGCAGCCAACCTGGCGCTGGTGCGGCCGGGCCATGCCAACGAATCGCACTTCCGCAGTGCGCTGCACGTAGGCATCTCCCGGGCAGAGATCGTCGAGGTGCTGATCCAGATCGGGCACTACGCCGGATGGCCCGCACTGGCCACCGGCGTCGATCAGTTCGGGCGGGTACTGGCCGAGGCTGGGGCGAAGGCGACGGCCAGGACGTCAGCCAAGACCGCGGCGAAGACGGCGGTGAAAACGACGGCAAAGACGACGGCAAAGACGACGGGCAAAAGGGGAGCGAAGGCTGGCGCGGCGCGACCCGTGTCTCCGCGCCAGGGCCACAAGCCGCGCTAGGCCTGCACTGTGCCGCCAGAGCCGGGGCGCGCCAGCGGCCGATGGAACCACAGCACCGACAGCATGCCGGCAAGGACGAACAACACCAGGGCCGCGGCGGCGAACAGCGCGCTCACCTCGGTGTCGCGTCGCTCGAGCGCGAACTCGGTGCTCAGATTTTCATAGATCTTCTTCAGATCGCCCGCCGTCGAGGCTGCGAAAAACTGTCCGCCGGTAATGTTGGCCACCGCCTTCAGTGTCTCTTCGTCCGGCACCGCGAAGAACGACCAGCCTTCGAAGGCGATCGGCGCGCCATCCTTGCTGCCGAAGGCCACGGTGTGCACCCGCACGCCCCGGTCGGCCGCCATCTTCGCCGCTTCCAGCGGGTCGGGGCCGGTGGTGCGGCGGCCGTCCGAGAGCAGGATGATCGCACCCGTCTTGTATGAGCCGACCGGCAGCGCGCGCCTGGGTGCCACGGGGGCGGCCGCCTTCCGGTTGTCGATCGGCACGCCGGTACCAGAGGCGGCGGCACCGGCGTTGGCGCTGTTGCGCGAGAAGTTGCGGCCGAACACCGCCGACTCGAGATCGATGCCGTCGTCCGGGAACAGCATGGCGAGCGCCACCAGCAGGCCGCTGCCGGTCGCGGTGCCGCGTTGCAGTTCGAAACGGTCGATCGCCTCGACCATGGCTTCCTTGTCCTCGGTCGGGGTCTGCACCACCGCAGCGGTGCCGGCGAAGGTCACGATGCCCAGGCGCACATTGCGCGGCAGGGCCTCGATGAACGCCTTGGCGGCGTCCTGTGCGGCGACGATCCGGTTCGGGGTGACGTCACTCGCGCGCATGCTGCGCGAGACATCGATCGACAGTACCAGGGTCATGTGTTCGGAGGGCAGCGTCACGGTAGCGGTGGGGCGGGCGAGGGCGAACAGCGCCAGGCCGAAAGCGATCAGGAACAGGGCGGGTGGCAGATGGCGCCTGAACTTCTGTCCCGGGCCAAGTGCAGCGCGCACCAGCGCGAGACTGGCGTAGCGCAGCGCAGCGCGGCGGCGCTGGCGCAGTGCATAGATGTACGCCGCTACCAGGGCGGGCAGCGCGAGCAGCATCCACAGCAGGTCGGGCCAGATGAATCGCATCATTTCCTCGGGAACCTTGACTGTTTCTCGCTGTTTTTGTCCGCGCTGGTACGCCCCTCGCTTATAGCACTGCACGCAGGCTGTCCGGAAGATGGGCAGCATGTCGGTTTTCGAGTGGCGCTCAGGCCCAGATAGGTCACGATTTGCACCTCGTGTCCGGTGCCTGCAGGCGTGTTAACGTCCGATCAACTGTTCTCATGGAAGTGGGTTGTCACCATGCGACGGACCGGCCTTTACAGCAGCGCCGCTCGTTCCAGCCCGAAGGCGAGGGCGGGATCGGTGCGGGCTGCGATTGCCGAGGCCGAATCTCAGGCCAATCGGCAGGCTGGGCCCCCGAACCCGGTCAGGCAGAACTTGCGCAGTCGTGCTGCAGGGTGGATCGGCAGCCGGGTCGGCCGGTACGAGCGCACCGTACTGGTGCTTGGTGGCGTGCTGCTTGCCCTGGCGGTGATGATTGCCCGCGATGCCATGCAACCGGCCGCCCGGGTGTTGAACCAGGAGGACATCGACAGCGCGGTGCTGCACACGCTGGAGACGAGGTCGCTGCCGTCGCGGGCGGCGCGGGCGGCGGAGGCGGTACGGCGGTCGATCGTGAGGGTGACCGGCTATCCGGACGAAGCCGAAGCGGCAACCGGCAAGCCGGGCGCCAAGCCGGCACTGCCACCCGGGCATCCGAAGGTCGGCGGTGATGCCGGCGACGGTGGCCCGCCCGACGCCACCGCACCGGGCGGCCGCAGTACCGGCTCCGGGGTGGTGATCGTCGATGACGGCGTGATCCTGACCAACCTGCATGTGATTGCCGGGTCGAAGCGGATCACCGTCACCTTCTTCGACGGCAGCGTGTCCGAGGCGGTGCTGATCCGGGCCTACCCGGAAAACGATCTGGCGGTGCTGCGTGCAAAGACCATCCCGGACGATCTGCCGGCGGCCACCCTCGGGTCGACTGCCAAGCTGCGTCCAGGCGATGAAGTGGTAGCGGTCGGCTTTCCGTTCGGGGTCGGGCCGTCGGTGTCGGCGGGGGTGATTTCTGGCATGGACCGAGCCTTCCTGTCGCCCAAGGGTAAGCGCTTGCTTACGCGCTTGATCCAGTTCGATGCCGCGGCCAACCCGGGAAACTCGGGCGGCCCACTGGTCACCATGGATGGCGAGGTGGTCGGGATCGTCACCGCGATCCTCAGTCCGCATGACCCTGGAACCTTCATTGGGATCGGCTTTGCGACCACGATCGAAGCTGCGGGTGGCGCCATCGGGATCCCGCCGTTCTAGGTTGCGCCCCAACTGAAAGGTATGACGATGGATGAGTCTTACAAGCCGGGCACCGGCGCCGGCGACACTGCCGCGCTGATGGAGCGGGTGCTGTTCGAGGTCAAGCGGGTGGTCGTCGGGCAGGACCATTTCCTGGAGCGGGTGCTGGTCGCCATGCTGGCGCAGGGGCATCTGCTGGTCGAGGGCGTGCCGGGTCTGGCCAAGACACTGACCGTGAATACGCTGGCAAAGACGGTGCGCGGGACCTTCAAGCGCATCCAGTTCACGCCCGACCTGCTGCCGGCCGACCTGATCGGCACCCGGATGTACAACCAGAAGTCAGGCGAGTTCAGCACGGTGCTCGGCCCGGTGTTCACCAACCTGTTGCTGGCCGACGAGATCAACCGGGCACCGGCCAAGGTGCAGAGCGCGCTGCTCGAGGTGATGCAGGAGCGGCAGGTGACCATGGCCGGTGAGTCGCACAAGGTGCCGCAGCCGTTCCTGGTGATGGCGACCCAGAACCCGATCGAGACCGAGGGCACCTATCCGCTGCCCGAGGCCCAGGTCGACCGGTTCATGATGAAGGTGCTGGTCGACTATCCGAGCGAGGAAGAAGAGTTCGTCATCGCCGAGCGGGTGACCGGTCCGGCCGTGGCGGTGTCCGCGGTCGCATCGACCGAGCAGTTGATGGCACTGCAGGCGCAATGCCGCAAGAGCTATGTCGACCCGGGCATCATTTCATATGCGGTAAAGCTGGTCGCTGCGACCCGCTGGCCCGACCGTTACGGCCTGCCGGATGTGGCGCGCTACATCACCTTCGGGGCCAGCCCGCGGGCGACGATCAATCTGATCGAGGGCGGACGGGCGCTGGCGTTCATGCGCGGGCGCGACTATGTGCTGCCCGAGGATGTTATGGACATCGTCCCGGATGTGCTGCGTCACCGGCTCACGCTGTCTTATGAAGCGCTGTCGGACGGGGTCACCGCCGACGCGATCGTGCTGCAGATACTGAAGACGATTGCTGCGCCCGACAAGCCGCTGGCAAGCCATGTTCAACTGGCTTCGGCGAATTAGAGGCGCACCGGCGCCGGGGAAGGTCGACCCTGACCCCAGTACGAAAAGGGGGCGCGGGTCGATGTCCGGCGTTGCCGGTCCGGGCGGTGCCCGGTCGTCGGACGGGGAAGCGCTGACGCTGGACCCGGAGCGTTTGCTGCGCCGGTTGGAGTGGACGGTCATCCGCCGCCTGGACGGCTTGCTGCAGGGCGACTATCGCACCCTGTTCCGCGGGTTCGGGATGGACCTTGCAGACCTGCGCGAGTACCACCCGCAGGACGATGTGCGCCATATCGACTGGAACGTCACCGCACGAATGCAGGTGCCGTATGTGCGCGAGTTTCAGGAAGACCGGCAGATCGATGCCTGGTTCCTGCTCGATCTGTCCGGCTCGATCGACTTCGGTTCAGCAGGTGTACGTAAGCGCGTACTCTCGGCGGAGTTCACTGCTGTCATAGCGCGGTTGCTGACCCGATATGGCAATCGGGTGGGTGGATTTCTTTACCGGGGGGCGCTCGACCGGACCGAGCTGACCCGGGTGATTCCGGCACGCAGTGGCCGGCGCCACCTGCTGCACCTGTTGCACGGGATCTCGCAGGTCGGTCCGGGCACCGCCTCGGTCGCGGGCAACGCTACCGATCTTGGGCAGTTGCTGCGCCATGCTCAGCAGGCGATTCCACGCCGCTCGGTCGTGTTCGTGGTGTCGGACTTCATCAGCACCGGCGAATGGGCGGGCGCGCTCGACCTGCTGGCCAGACGCCATGAAGTGGTTGCGGTGCGCTTGTTCGACCCGCTGGAGATGGACTTGCCCGACCTCGGGCTGGTGGTGATGCAGGATGCCGAGAGCGGCGAGCAATTGTTCGTCGATACCCATGACAAAGGCTTCCGGCAACGGTTTGCTGCGGCGGCTCAGGCGCGGGAGACGGTGCTGCGCGAAGCGCTGTCCAGACTCGGTATCGACTGTCTGGAACTGACCACCGGCGAGCCGTTGGATGCCGCTCTGCTGCGCTTCGTCGACGCACGCAAGCGACGCAGCCACCTCGCGGCTGGCAGCGCGGTCCGCCGGGCGCGGTTCGCTGCCGCCGGCAGCCGTTGATCGACCGCGCCGCATGAACGAGCTGTCCCAGCTGTGGAGTTCACTGCAGTCCTCACTGCCCACCATTTTGGGCGGACAAAGTTGGGCGACCTGGATCTCCTGGCAGTGGCCGCGCATGCTCTGGTTGCTCGGTCTGATCCCGGTGTTAGCGCTCGCTTACATCTGGTTGACCACCCGGCGTCAAAGGCGCGCTCAGCGTTGGTCGCAACTCGAGTTCGTCGAAGTCGACGGTCAGCGGACCAGTGCTGCGACCACCCGTCGGCGGGAGCGCATCCCACGCCTGCTATGGCTGCTTGCGTTCGTCGCGCTGATACTGGCCCTCGGCCGGCCGCAGGCGGTGATTCCGCTGCCGACCCGGCTGGAATCGGTGATCCTGGCGATGGATGTTTCGGGCAGCATGCGCGCCACCGATCTCAAACCGAACCGGATTGCTGCAGCACAGACTGCAGCAAAAGCATTCATCGAAGACCAGCCGGACCATGTGAAGATCGGCATCGTGGCGATCGCCGGCACCGCTGCCGTGACCCAGTCCCCGACCCGCAACCGGGAAGAATTGGTGCAGGCGCTGGACCGTATCCAGCTGCAGCGTGGCACGGCCATTGGCAGCGGCCTGCTGATCTCCCTGGTGACGCTGATGCCCCATTCCGGCATCGACACCGACGCCATCATGAACGGCCAGTCGGCCACCCCGGCGGTGCCGAATGCTGCACGCAAGGCGGCGGCCGAAACCTTCAAGCCGGTACCGCCGGGATCGAACAGTCAGGCGGCGATCGTTCTGCTGTCGGACGGACAGAGCAACACTGGTCCCGAGGTCGACAAGGTGGTCGCGCTGGCCGCCGAGCGCGGGGTACGTATCTTCACCGTCGGCATGGGCACGACCGAAGGGATCACCCTGTCCGCCGACGGCTGGTCGATGCGGGTACGGCTGGACGAGCAGGCGCTGAGGAAGATCGCCGAAACCACCGATGGCGACTATTTCCGCGCAGCAAATACCAAGGAGCTCAACGAGATCTACCGGGGGCTGTCCCGGCAGCTGACCTTCGAGAAACAGCACCTGACCGAGATCACCTCGCTGTTCGTGGCTGTCGGCGCCCTGGCGATGGTGGTCGCAGCCATGCTGTCGATGCTCTGGTTCGGACGGATTCTCTAGCCGCGGCGGGGGCAGCCAGGGGATAGACCCCGCATCGGCTGTGTCCCCGCCTAGGGGCTTCAGCGCGCCTCGGGCAGCATTTCACGCACCGCCTGCAGAACCCGGTCGATTGCTGCAGCGTCCACATGCCGGTGCGTGACGAGCCGGAGCTGCTTTTCTGCCCCGTAGGCGCCGACCCGTACGCCGCGCTCGGCCAGCCCGTGTTCCCATGCCTCGGCGTCGAGCGGGCTGCCGGACAGGTCGACCCGCACGATGTTGGTTTCGATCGCCGCAGGGTCGACCAGCCGCGGGTCCAGTTTCGCCAGACCGACGGCGAGCCGCTTCGCCGTGGCGTGGTCCTCGCCTAGCCGCGCCGCCATGGTTTCGATGGCGACGATGCCAGCGGCAGCGAGCGGGCCGGCCTGGCGCAGGTTGCCGCCGACCATGCGTCGGTAGCCACGGGCGATCTCGATGAACCCGCTCGACCCGCAGAGCAGCGAGCCGATCGGCGCCGACAGACCCTTGGAGATACAGAAGTTGACCGAGTCGGCATACTGGCCGATCACATCCACGCCAACGCCAAGGGCTGTCGCAGCATTGAACAGCCGGGCGCCGTCCACATGCACCGGGACGTTGTGCTTCTGCGAAAGATCCCAGACCGCCGCCATCAGCGACAACGGCAGCACCGCCCCACCGGCCTGGTTGTGCGTGGTCTCGAGCTGGATCAGCGCGCTGCCCACTTTGTTGCGGCTGATCCCGGGACGGCGGATCGCGGCGCGCAGCGCGTCGAAATCCGGCGCGCCGCGATGGCCGGGCAACGGACGATAGAACAGGCCGGCGATCGCCCCGATACCGCCGAGCTCCGAAGTGAGGGTATGTGAGGTGGCTTCCATCAGCACTTCGCCAGCGCGTCCGGTATGCGCCAGGATCGCCACCAGATTGGCCATGGTGCCGCTGGGCAGGAACAGGCCGGCTTCCTTGCCGCAGCGTTCGGCCGCCAGTGCTTCCAGTTGCTGCACCGTCGGGTCACCGTCGCGCGAGTCGTCGCCCTGGCTGGCGTGCGCCATCGCGGCCAGCATCGGGTCGGTCGGCCGGGTCACCGTGTCGCTGCGCAGGTCGATCAAGGCGTCAGTCATGGAGGTCAATCTAACAGGTGAGTCACGCAGGTGAGTCATGCAGGTGAGTCACGCAATTTGTCGCGCTCGGCCAACGCGGTATCCTAGCGTGCACCCCAGCCCCGCGCCACGAATCGTTTCGATGCGTCCTTGTTCCCACGATTGCCCTGACCTCCACCCGGTGGCTTGCCCGCTGGAGACTTACCTGCCCGCGTGTTGCGCGCTGGTCGGCCCTGCGTGTACCGATGGTGTCAAGACCGCCTGCTTCCCGGCTTTGGGCCGAAGCATCGCGCTTGCGGGCGCGCCGCCCAGGGCGGGGCCGTTCATCATGCTCGCCGCCTGCCTGACCGCCCTGGCCGGGAGCTCGGTGCTCTGGAGCGCCCCGGCCACCGCACAGGCCTGGCCGGCGAAATCGCTGCGCTTCATCGTGCCGTTCCCGCCCGGGGGCGGCAACGACACGGTCGCGCGTGCGGTCGGGCAACGACTGGCCGAGGCGATCGGACAACAAGTGGTCATCGACAACCGGCCGGGCGCAGGCAGCACCATCGGCGCGGATCTGGCGGCGCGCGCGCCCGCCGATGGCTACACGCTGTTTCTTGCCGGAGTGGCCTCGCATGGCATCAACCCCGCGCTCGGCAAGCTGCCCTATGACCCGGTGCGCGACTTCGCCCCGGTCAGCCTGCTGGCCACCGCACCGCTGGTGCTGGTAGTTCACCCTTCGCTGCCGGTGAAGTCGGTGAAGGAGTTGATTGCACTGGCCCGCGCCCGCCCGGGGACGCTCAACTACGCCTCGAACGGGCGCGGCAGTTCGTCGCACATGGCAGCCGAACTGTTCGCTGCACTCGCGCAGATCAAGATCGAGCATGTGCCCTACAAGGGACTCGCGCCGGCGCTGACCGACCTGCTCGGCGGACGCGTCGAGTTGATGTTCAGCAGCGCGGTGGCGATCCTGCCGCAGGTGACCGCGGGCAGGCTGCGCGCCCTGGCCACCACCGGCGCGACCCGCTCGCCGGTGACCCCTAACCTGCCGACGATCGCCGAATCGGGCATCGTTGGCTACGAGACCGCGTCCTGGTATGGCGTGGCGGTGCCTGCGGGGACACCCGAGCCGGTGATCGACCGGTTGTCGACCGAGCTTCGGCGCATCGTGCAGTCGCCGCAGATGCGTGCCCAGCTGCTGGAAGATGGCGCCACACCGGTCGGCAGTACGCCAGCGGCGTTTGCCGCCCACATCAAGGCCGAACTCGCACGCTGGAGTCGGCTGGTGCGCGAGGCAAAGATCCAGGTCAACGACTGAGTGCCGTTTTCAATCGATCTGACCTGTGCCTCTTCCAGCATCGGGTCACTGCAGCATCTCAATGCGGTCGTGCTGCAGCAGAGGACCGGCCTCGAGCTCAGTCATGTGCCCTTTCGCAGCGGCCAGGCCGAGCTGCAGCCACGCCACGGTCAGGGTGAGTCCAGCAACTGCAGCAAGCTCGAGGCTGACATCTGTCCGGGCGGACAGGAATTTCAACCGCGAATTTCTCTCGTTCGGCGGCACGCTCCAACGACAGCGCGCGCGGGCGATTTACACGGCGGTCAAGGGCTGACGATCAGTCGATGCGTGCGCCCGACTGCCGTACTGCGCTGCCCCAGCGCAAACCCTCCTCGCGAATGAAGGCGCGGAACTGCTCCGGCGTGCCGTTGGTGATGTCTGCGCCCTCGGCCAGCAGCAATGCGCTCACTTCGCGAATCTTCAGTACTGCGTTGATCTCCTGGTTCAGGCGGCCGACGATCTGCTTTGGCGTACCCACCGGGGCGACTACGCCGTACCACTGGACTGCGCTGTAGCCGCGCAGCCCGGCTTCTGCCACCGAAGGAAGGTCCGGAAATACGCTGGAACGCTGACTCGAGGTGACGGCCAGTGCGCGCAGTCGGCCAGCCCGGATATGAGGCTGTGCGGGAAGGGCGTTAGCGAACATCAGGGACACCTCGCCGCCAACCAGCGCCCCGACCGCGGGCGCTGCGCCCTTGAACGGTACATGCAGGAAGTCGACCTTGGCCTGGGTCTTGAACAGTTCGGCCGCGAGATGCGGCGGCGTGCCGTTTCCTGCCGAGGAATAGGCGATCTGGCCCGGCCGCTGCCGAGCGAGCTGCAGCAGTTCGCCGAGCGACTTGACCGGCAGCGACGGATGCACTGCCAGGATCAGTGGCAGGCTGGCCATCAGTGCGACCGGCTCGATGTCCTTCTCGACGTCATAGCCGATCTTGCCGTACAGGGTGGGCGCGATCGCGAGCGTTGCGGTCACGCCCATGCCAAGGGTGTAGCCGTCGGCAGGAGACTTGGCCAGCGCTGCCATCCCGATGGTGCCGCCGGCGCCCGGCCGATTCTCGACGACGATCGGCTGGCGCAGACGTTCGCCGAGGTGCTGGCTGACCAGTCGTCCGAGGATGTCGGCGCCACCGCCGGCCGGGTTGGGAACGATCATGCGCAGCGGCTTCCCGGGATAGTTGCTGTGGCCGCCCGCATCGGCGGTCTGTGCCTGGGTTTGCGATTGAGGCGCTGCGAAAACGACCGCAACGATCGCGAGGGCTGCCCGGTATGCCAGCATGGACTGCTTTCGGATATGGAAGGACCGATGGGCATTAGCAAACTCCGTACCAAACGCATGGGGCGCGGTGGATCGGGCGTGACGATGCCGAGACGTGGCACTTCGGCACAAACTGCTGCGCGGCTTGTGCATCGTGACGGCCGTGATCCAGTCCTCGTCGGTGACCACGGTGCTCGTGGTCGGTTTCGTGAGCGCCGGGCTCTTGACTCTGGTGCATTCGGTCGAGCATTCTCGCCGCCGCCGCCGCGCCGCACTTGACCGCACCGGTCAGCCGCACGCGCCCTCGCGCAGCGCATCCAGCAACGGATCGAGCGTAGGCCACTGCTCGCAGCGGTCGACCGCCGATTCCACCTCGACCACCCCCTCGGCAGTGAGCAGCAGTCCGGCCAGCCCGCGGAACTTCTTCCGAACCTCGGCTTCGTCGAACGCCTTGCCCGCGCGCCGATCGTCGTCGACCTGCTGCACGTCCTGCCGGCCGTCCTTCAACACCAGCGTGACCTGCGCAGGCTTCAGCCGAGGCACCTGCGCCGACATGGCTGGGTCTTCGGCCACGCTCACCCGCTGACGCAGCGCCGCGATCACCGGGTGGTGCACTGCGGCCTCGGTGAACGACGGGTACTCGAGGTGGCCATTGACCACTAGCGCCGCTGCAGCATGCGGCAGCGAATAGCGGGCACCGAAATGGTTCGGCGGGTTGCGTACACCCAGCCCAGCAGCGAATTCATAGGTGAGCACGTCGATGCGCTCGATGTCCTCGGGGCGGGGGCGCAACACGGCCAGCGCGTTCTCCAGCGCGTCCAGTGCCGGATAGATCGGGTTGCAGCAGG
>Ga0335394_10010005_pt1 | contig 10684 bp, 8 predicted proteins | sample MAT03_FD_205741 | JGI IMG/M metagenome (GOLD analysis project Ga0335394, IMG submission 205741) | Freshwater microbial communities from Lake Fryxell liftoff mats and glacier meltwater in Antarctica - MAT-03 (spades assembly) (version 2) ...
TCCGGGGATCACCGAGCCATCCACCGTCGAGAGGGTTTGCAGCTCCCCGAACGAGGTGTACAGGCGGTCGCCGGCCGGGGACACGGCGACGCGGTTCGGCTCGTCCCACACCTGGCGGACGGACAGCGGGATGACGACCCGCGGCCCGGCCGGGAGCGGAAGGATGAGGAGTTCGGCATCGCCGGCGGCCCAGGTGCCGACGAGGAGGCGGCCGTCCGGGAGGAAGCGGAGCTGCGTGACGCGGGCGCCGGCGTCGAGGAGGATCATGCGGGTGGTAGCCGAGCGGGGTCGCGTCAGCGCCCCGTGCCGACGCGCTTCGACTCACGTCCGGCGTTAAACGTGGCGCGTACGCACGGGGCGCTGACGCGACCCCGCTCGGTTGCTGTCACGAGTCCATCAGCAGCCGGAGCGGGTCGCCGAACAGCTGCGCCAGCCGCGACGTGAAGCGGGCGCCGGCGGCGCCGTCCACGACGCGGTGGTCGTAGGTCAGGCTCAGCGGCATCATCAGCCGCGGCACGATCTCGCCGTCCTTCACCACCGGCTGCAGCGCCGACCGCGACAGACCCAGGATCGCCACCTCGGGGTAGTTCACGATCGGCGTGAACGACGTGCCGCCGACGCCGCCCAAGTTCGTAATCGTGAACGTGCCGCCGCGCATGTCGTCGATCCCGAGCTTGCCGGCGCGGGCCTTCTCGGCCAGCGCCACCACCTCGGCGGCGAGGTCGCGGACGCTCTTCTTGTCGGCGTCCTTCACCACCGGGACGACGAGCCCGCGGTCGGTGTCCACGGCGATGCCGATGTGGAAGTACTTCTTCAGCACCAGCTCGCCGGCGTTCATGTCGTAGCTGCTGTTGAACGTCGGGAAGTCGCGCAGCGCCGCGACGCACGCCTTCACCGCCAGCACCGTCATGGTGATCTTGGCGGTACCCTTCGGCAGCCCGTCCACGATCCGCTTGCGGCCGGCCTCCAGGTCGGTGATGTCGGCCAGGTCGTGCTGCGTGACCATCGGCATGGTCCGCCACGCCACCGTCAGGTTCTTGGCGATCGTCTCGCGGATCTTGGCGACCGGCTTCCGCTCGACCTCGCCGAACTTCGAGAAGTCGGGCAGCGGCGGCGTCGTGAAGCTGTCGGCGACCGTCTTGCCGGGCGAGCTGCCGGCGGGCTTCGGCTTCTGGCGCTCGTCGCGGACGAAGCCCTTGATGTCGTCGAGGGTGACGCGGCCGCCGCGGCCGGAGCCCTTCAACTCGCCCAGGGCGACGCCGAGCTCGCGGGCCAGGCGGCGCGTAGCAGGACCGGCGGGGATCACGTCGGCGGTCTTGGGCGCGGCGCCGTTGGCGTGAGCGACAGGCTCAGGCGAGCGGCCCGCGTGAGCGGGCTGTTGCGAAGGCGCTTCGGCGCGCTCGGGAACAGCCCGCTCACGCGGGCCGCTCGCCGGGGCGGCGGCGGCGCCCGCGAACCGCAGCATCGGCGCCCCGACGGGCACCTTGTCGCCCTGCTTCACCAGTACCGCCTCGACGGTGCCGGCGGCGTCCGCCTCGACTTCCATCGACGCCTTGTCGGTCTCGACGGACGCGACCGGCGTGCCCGGCTTCACCGCGTCGCCGGGCTTCACCAGTACGGCGGTGACGGTGGCGGCCTCGATCCCCTCGCCGAGGTTCGGAAGGCGGAACTCGGAGCTACCGGCCGGCGCGGGTGGCGCCGTTGCCGCTTGCGGCTTCGCGGCGGGCGGAGCCGGCGCGGGGCGCGAAGCCGCAAGCGGTTGGGAAGGTGAAGCCGCGGGCTTGGCGCCGGCGCCCGCGAACCGTAGCACCGGCGCCCCCACGGAGAGCTTATCGCCCTGCTTCACCAGCACCGCCTCGACGGTGCCGGCGGCGTCCGCCTCGACCTCCATCGACGCCTTGTCGGTCTCGACCGAGATGACGCCCTGGCCGGCCGCGACGGCGTCGCCGGGCTTGACCAGCACGGCCGTCACGGTCGCCGAGTCGATGCCCTCGCCGAGGCTGGGCAGGCGGAAGTCCATCGCGGGTTGTCTCCGGGCGGCGGGTCTTGTCTTGTAGGTCGGGCCGAGTCTTCGAGGCCCGACGCGGGGCGCGAATCACGGACGACCGTGAACGTGGTGCTCGAACCAACGTGGGCTCGGGCTTCCGGGGAATCTTTGGGCTTCCCGGTGTCCCGCGTCGGGCCTCGAAGACTCGGCCCGACCTACGGGAGCCACATTCACACCGTCCACGGGTCCGGGCGGTCGGGGTTCAGGCCCAGATCGGCGACGGCCTGCTTCACCGCGGCGCGGTCCCACTCGTCGCGGTTCGCCAGCGCCCCCAGCGCCGCCACCACCACGTTCTCCGCGTCGATCTCGAAGAACCGCCGCAGCGCCTGGCGCGTCTCGCTCCGCCCGAACCCGTCCGCCCCCAGCGCCAGCAGCCGGCCGTCCAGGTACGGCCCCACCAGCTCCGGCAGCGCCCGCATGTAGTCGCTCGTGGCCACAATCGGACCCTTCGTACCCGCCAGCACCTGCCGCACGTAGGGCTCGCGCGGCGGCTGGTCCGGGTGGAGGCGGTTGAACCGCTCGCAGGCGAGGGCGTCGCGCTTCAGCACCGTGTAGCTCGTGGCGCTGTAGACGGTGCTGGCGACGCCGTACTTCTCGGCGAGAATCGCCTGCGCCCGCAGCGCCTCGTTCAGGATCACGCCGCTGCCGAGGAGCTGCACCTCGTGCTTCGCGCCGTCCGGCTTCACGGTCTTGAACGGGTACAGCCCCTTGATGATGCCGTCGCGCACGCCCTCGGGCATCGCCGGCATGTCGTAGTTCTCGTTGTAAACGGTCAGGTAGTAGAAGCACTCCTCGCCGCGGACGTACATGGCGTTGATGCCGTCCTCCACGATCACCGCCAGCTCGTACCCGAACGCCGGGTCGTACGCCCGGCACGTCGGCACCGTCATCGCCATGAGGTGACTGTGGCCGTCCTCGTGCTGGAGGCCCTCGCCGCTGAGTGTGGTGCGGCCGGCGGTCGCGCCCATAAGGAAGCCGCGGCACCGGCTGTCGGCCGCGGCCCAGATCAGGTCGCCGACGCGCTGGAAGCCGAACATCGAATAGTAGATGTAGAACGGGATCGTGTTGACGCCGTGCGTGCTGTACGCGGTGCCGGCGGCGATGAAGCTCGACATCGCCCCGGCCTCGTTGATCCCCTCCTGCAGAATCTGCCCCGTCGTGCTCTCGCGGTACTCGGTGAGCGAACCCTTGTCGACCGGGTTGTACGCCTGCCCGACGGTGCTGTAGATGCCGAACGACTTGTACATCGGCGGCATGCCGAACGTCTGCCCCTCGTCGGGGACGATCGGCACGATCAGCTTGCCGACGTTGGCGTCCTTCATCACCTGCTGCATGAGGGTGACCCACGCCAGCGTGGTGCTCTGCCCCTTGCCGGCCTGGGTGCCGCCGAGCAGCCGCTCGAACGCCTTCGGGTCGGGCGCGGCACACGGCACGAACGTGTTGTTGCGCGACGGGTTGAACCCGCCGAGCACCCGGCGGCGGTCGTGCATGTAGCGGATCTCGGGCGAGTCGTTGCCCGGGTGGTAGAACGCCCCCGTCTCGCACTGCTTGTCCGACAGCGGCAGGGCGAACCGGTCGCGGAACAGCTTCAGCGCCGTGGTGAGAACCTTCTTCGCCTTGTCCGCCGCGGTCATGGTCAGGTCGTTCTCGCTGGCCACCAGCTCGACCGACAGCGTCTTCTTCTGGTGGGAGGTGTTCATCCCCTCGGCCCCGGGGATGCCGTACCCCTTCACCGTCTTCACCAGGATCACGGTCGGCTGGCCGGCGTGCTCGGTGGCCGACTTGTAGGCCGCGTACACCTTCCGCGGGTCGTGGCCGCCGCGCTTCAGGGTGGCGAGCTGGTCGTCCGTCAGGTGCTCGACCAGCGCCTTCAGCTCCGGCGTGTTGAAGAAGTACTCGCGGATGAACGCCCCGCCCTTGACGATGTACTCCTGGTACTCGCCGTCCACAACCTCCATCATGCGGCGCTGCAGCGCCCCGGTGTGGTCGGCCTTCAGGAGCGGGTCCCAGTCGCTCCCCCAGATCACCTTGATGACGTTCCACCCGGCCCCGCGGAAGATGCCCTCCAGCTCCTGAATGATCTTGCCGTTGCCGCGGACGGGGCCGTCCAGGCGCTGGAGGTTGCAGTTGATGACCCACGTCAGGTTGTCCAGCTTCTCGCGCCCGGCCTGGCCGATGGCGCCGAGCGACTCGGGCTCGTCGCACTCGCCGTCGCCGAGGTACGCCCAGATTCGCACGTCGTCGGTGCGCGCCAACCCGCGGTCGCGGAGGTAGCGGTTGAAGCGGGCGTGGTAGATGCTCATGATGGGGCCGAGGCCCATCGACACCGTCGGGTACTGCCAGAAGTCCGGCATCAGCCACGGGTGCGGGTAGCTGCTGAGGCCGCCGCCCGGCTGCAGCTCCTGGCGGAAGTTGTTGAGCCTGCCCTCGTCGAGCCGGCCTTCGAGGAACGCCCGCGAGTACATGCCGGGGCTGGCGTGGCCCTGGTAGAACACCACGTCGCCGGGGTGCATCTCGGTGCGGCCGCGGAAGAAGTGGTTCTGGCCGATCTCGTACAGCGTCGCGGCGCTGGCGAAGGTGGCGATGTGCCCGCCGACGTTCGTCGTCTTGTTCGCCTTCACCACCATCGCCATCGCGTTCCAGCGGACGATGCTCTTGATGCGGCGCTCGAGCGCTCGGTCGCCGGGGAAGTCGGGCTGCTCCTCGACGGGGATGGTGTTCACGTAGGGCGTGGTGACGCCGACGCTCATCCGGCCGGGGGCGGACTTGGCGACTTGAGCGATGAGCGAGCCGAGGAGGAACTGGGCGCGGTCGGCCCCGCCGTGGCGGATGACCGCCTCCATCGAGTCGAGCCACTCGGCGGTTTCTTGCGGGTCGATGTCCTCCGGCAGGCGGCCGTCGCGGCGGGCCAACGCGTCGGGGGTCACGAGCATCGCGGGAGCCTCGGGGGTCGGGGGTCGCCGGGCCGCCCAGGGAGAGGGGAGGGCGGGGTTCCGGGGGGCGGGCGGCGGCGGGCGCGGTCTACGGGTGTTCAACTTGCTTTCACACCTTTACGATAGGCGCGGGGGCCGGCCGCGTCCACGCCGCCGGCCCCCGCCCCGAGCCCCCGCGGACGCACTCATGCGGACCGGTTTCTTCCTGGCCATTCTCGCCGCCGTGGCCGCGGCCTCCGCCCCCGCTCAGGAGCCGGGAAAGCGGCCGTTTCCCGCGTGGCGCGTGAGCGCGGACAAGGGCACCGTCGGCAGCGCCGCGGCCGAGCTCACGCGGCAGACGGGCGTGCCGATCGCGGTGCCGGCGGACGCGGCGGGCCGGGCGTGTGTGGGCGTGAAGGAGTCGCCGTTCTGGGACGCGCTCGACCGCCTCGCCGCGTCGGCGGATTTGCGCGTGTCGCTGCGCGACGCCGGCCGTGCCGTCGAACTGCTGCCGAAGGGGGCGAGCCGCGAGGTGGCTTCGACCGCGGGGCCGTTCCGCGTCGCCGCCCGACAGGTGACCGGCCGGGCGCTGCTGGCCGAGGGGCTGACGGTCTACGACGTTCAACTCGACCTCCAGTGGGAGCGCCGCTACCACGTCTTCCGCGTCGATTCGTACCCACACGTCACGCAGGCGACGGACGACCGCGGCGTCGCGCTCCCGGCGCAGAGTGCCGGCGCGAAGACGCATCCGAGCGGGGCGGTGCATTCGGCGTCGGTGAAGCTCGGCGGCCTGACCCGCGAGGCGAAGCGGATCGGAGTGCTGAAGGGGACGTTCGCCGTGACCGCGAGCGAGAAGCTGCTCGACTTTCGCTTCGACGTGGCGGCGAAGAAGGCGGCGCCGGTGGTGAAGGAAGGCGTGAGCGGGGCGCTGACCGGGTGGTCGAAGGACGGCAACACCTGGGTCGCGGAGGTGGAGCTGCTGTACCCGCCGACGCTGCCGGAGTTCGAGAGCTTCGAGTCGGCGGCGTTCACGTCGGCGAACGAGGTGCGGCTGAAGGGGCCGGGGCCGGACGGGAAGTCGTTCGCGCCGGACAGCCGGGCGGTGGGCGTGGTCGGCCGGCGGGTGAGCGCGACGTACTACTTCAAGGCGGACGGCGTGGCCGGCCCGGCGGCGGTCGGCCCCGGGTGGGCGCTGGCGGTGGACGCGGCGGCGACGCCGGTGGAGTTCCGGGTGCCGTTCGAGCTGCGGGACATCATGCTACCATGACGCGGCGAGCCGACCGCCGTGAGGCGGCGGGTGACGTTCTCATCACCCGCCGCCTCACGGCGGTCGGCTCACCGGGGTGAACACGTTACACCACGTCCGCCAGCTTCCGCAGCTCGGCGCGGATGGCGGTCAGCTCGGCGTCCGCGGCGGCCTTCTCGCGCCGCAGCGCCGCCAGCTTCGCCACCGCCTCCTCGTGGGCCAGCTTCCGGGCCGTGAGGGTGCGGGCGGCGTCGGTGGCGCCCTGCTCGGTGTAGCACGCCTCCTGCTCGGCCGCGCGGACCGCCGTCGGCATCTGCCGGGCGCGGTTCTCCAGGGCGATCTGGTCGGCGACCAGTTGCGTGCGGGCGGCCCGGGCCTTCGCCCGCGCCAGCACCGGGCTCTCGTCGCCGGGCGGCTGCGGCACCGGGATCACGGTGACGCGGGTGGCGGCGACCTCGACCGACTCGCGGAGCGTCTTGCCGCGGGCCGCGTGGTACAGGACCGTCAGCAGGAACGTGGCGAAGGCGAGGACGACCGGGCCGGGGTTGGCGGTGACGCCGTCCCAGGCGCGCCCGGCGATCGGCCGGGCGGCGTCGAGGAAACGGTCGAGGTCGGCCGGGTCGCGGAGGTACCCGGCGGCGGCGGCCGCGGCCCCGAGGGCGGCGGTCGCCAGGACGAGGCGGCGCTTCATGGTGTCCGTCCTGGGGGTTGGCCGGCGGGCGCGCCGCGGCCGGGCCGTGCGGGACGGCGTGCGGCGGCGGCTCGCTCGGCGGGGGTTGGGGCGACCGATAACATCGGCCACGGAAAGACAGCCCCGCCGCACCCAGGTTCGCGCGCGGGGCGCCGAAAGCCCACCCGTTGCAACGGCCGGGCGTTACCCCGACAATCGAACCGCCGGCCGGCGCGACGAATTCCGCGACCGAATCCGAAGCCCGCGCCGGCCGGCGGGAACATCTCCCACGACGGCACCCGGCGGAGGGCGTATGGGCGCGACGGCACGCGGGCTGTTCGGCATCCTCGGCCGGGTCGCGCCGCCGGCCGACTCCGACGCCGCGCTCCTCGACCGCTACAGCCGCGCCGCCGACCCTGAGGCGTTCGCCGCGCTCGTGCGCCGGCACGGGCCGATGGTCTACGCCGTGTGCCGCCGCCGACTCGGCCGCGACGCCGACGCCGAGGACGCCTTCCAGGCCGTGTTCCTGGCGCTGGCGAAGTCGGCCGGGCGCGTCCGCACGCTGCCGGCGTGGCTCTACCGCGCCGCGTACCTCGTCGCCCTGAAGGCGGCGGGGCGGCGGGCGCGCAACCCCACGGACCCCCTGCCGGACGAGGTGCCGATGCCCGAGCCTCCGCCCGCCTGGGAGACTGCGGAGGTGCGGGTCGCGGTCGACGCCGAGGTCGCGGACCTGCCGGAGAAGCTGCGGGCCGTGGTGGTGCTGTGCCTCCTCGAAGGGCGCACCAACGCCGAGGCCGCGGGCGTGTTGGGCATCCCGACCGGCACCGTCGATTCCCGGCTGCACGCCGCCCGCAAGACGCTCCAGGCCCGGCTCACGCGCCGCGGCATCGCGGTGGGCGGGGCGGTGGCGTTCGACCACCTCCTCGGCGGGCCGGTCGGCGCCGCCGGGCCGCGCGTGCTGAAGCTGATGGCCGACACGATTCCGGAGGTGCTCGCCGAGGCCGCGCGGCCCGGCGGTGGGGCGCTGCCGGCCGCCGTTTCCGACCTGTCCCGGGGGATCACGACGATGACGACGAACGTTCGCGCCCTGGCCGCGCTGGGGCTGGCGGTGGGCCTCCTCGGCACGGCCGGGGCGGGCATCTACCTCAGCGCCGCGCCCGTGCAGGAGCCGAAGACCGCCGACGGCCCGCCGGCGAAGAAGGCCGACGCGCCGCCGGCGAAGAAGGGAGCCGTGGCGCCGGTCGCCGGCGACGGCATGGGGACGGCCGCCGCTCTGGACCAGTTGCTCGGCCGGACCGGGGAGGACTTCGCCCAGACCCCGATGAAGCTGCTGCTGGAACTGATCGAGGAGAAGACCGACCTCATCGTCCGGGTGGACGTGGCCGCGTTCCGCCGGCTGGGGGTCGGCGACGACCCGGACGGCGGGTATAGCTCGGACCTTCTGCTCACGACGCTCTACGAGACCAAACTGATCCTGCCGCGGCGGGCGGACCGGCTACCGATCCGCGACGTGCTCGGCGACACGCTCGCGCAGGCGAAGCTGCCGGTCCCGTGTACGTACCAGGTGCGCGGCAACCAGCTGGTGATCGTGCCGGCGTACCGTCCGCCGGCGCGGCCGGGGGTGAACCCGCTGGCCCCGACGGACGACGACGGGGATGTAGCGTATCTTGACGCCCGGATGATTCACGAGCAGATCTACGGCGGCGTGGTGGCGGTGACGGCCGACAACAAGCCGCTGGCCGACGTCCTGGCCGACCTGCGGAAGCAGACGGGGGCGAACATCGTCCTCGACCCACGCGCCGCGGCCGTCCTCGGTGAGGCGAACCTGACGATCACCCTCAGCGACGTGCGGCTGTACGACGCCCTCCGCGTGATCGCCGACATGGCGGAGCTGAAGCTGGTGTACGCCGGCAACATCTACTACGTCACGACCGCGGCCAACGCCCGCACGTTCCAGCCGGACCGGCCGGCACGGCCGACGCCGCCGCCGCCGATGGGGGTGCCGTGAGTGGGCTCGGGTCTTTGCCGCTTGCGGCGTTGCACCGCGGTGCAACGCCGCAAGCGGCGAAGACCCGTCTGGCCGCGGGTGGTACACTACCCCTGCCGCGACCGCGGACGGGGGCGCCGGACGACGCCCCCCGCGGGCGGCCCTACGAGGGCGTGCGATGGCAGTGCCGACGGGTGAGGTGGTGGACCGGCCGATGGTGGCCCGGGCGTGCGGGTGCGTGAAGGAGTTCCAGCACTACAAGGTGGACAAGTATCGGTCGCAGCGGCTGGCCAAGTTCCAGGGCACCCGGTGCGAGGACTGCGTCGCCAAGCTGAACGAGCAGCAGAAGCAGGCGGCCGCGGTGCTGCCGAAGAAGGGCGAGGCGTTTCAGGCGCTGCCGGCCGGCACCCAGATCGCGCTGGCCCGCCAGCCGGACGGCAGCTGGGGCGGCACCCTCACCGGCGAGGGCCGGTCCGTCACCGGCGCCGGCGAGAGCCCGCACGGGCTGACGATCGCCCTGGCCCGCCAGTGGGTGCTCGAGGCCCGAGGCCCGGCCGCCGCGCCCGCCGCCGCCGCGCCCGCGGCGAAGCCACCGGCCGCGGCCAAGCCGGTTCCGGCCGGCGTGCGCAAGCCGTGAAGCCGTACGACGCCAGCCTGAACGCCCTGATCGACGCCGGCCCGGCCGACTGGGTGCGGCTGTTGGCCCCGCGCGTCGGGCTGACGCCGGGGCCGGCCGAGCCGGTGGACACCGACCTGTCGGTGACGGCGCAGTCGGACAAGGCGTTCCGCCTCGTCGGCCCGCCGGCCGCGATCCTTCACATCGAACTCGAGGGCGGGTCGCGCCTCGGCATCCCCGGCCGCCTGCTGCGGTACAACGTGCTCCTCGGCCACAACCGGGCGGAGCCCGTCTACTCGGTGATCGTGCTGCTCAAACCCGCGGCCGGCGGCTCCGACCTGACCGGCGTGTACACGCGGCCGACCCTGGAGTTCCGCTACTCGGTGGTGCGGGTGTGGGAGGAGACGATCGAGTCGTTGATCGCGGTCGGCCCGGCCGTCGCCCCGATCGCCCTCATCACGGCCGCGGCGCAGGCGGACGCCTACGCCGCGGCCGACCGCATCGACGCCCGGTTGCGGCAGCCGGACGTGAGTGGTAGCCTGACGAGCGAGTTGTGGTCGATCGCCGGGTTCTTCGGCGGCCTGCGGTTCGACCCGAAGTTCGTGAAACAACTGGTCGGGAGGTACGGCGTGATCCTCGAAGAATCCAGCGTGTACCAGGAAGCCGTGGAGAAGGGGGAGAGGCGGGGCCTGACCCAGGGTCTGACCCAGGGCCGGGTCGAGACCGTGCGGGATGTTCTGTTCCTCATCGCCGGTCAGCGGTTCGGTGCGGCCTCGCCCGCCGCTGCCGCCGCCGTCCAGGCCGAGTCGGACGCGGACCGGCTCCGCCGACTCGTCGAACGGGTCGCCTCCGCCACTGGGTGGGACGATCTGCTCGCCACGCCCTGAGCGAACCAACCCGCGGCGGTTCGCGGGCGGCACGATCACACCATCCGGGAGGGGGCGTGGACCCGACCGAGCGCGAGTGGCAGGCGCGGGCACGACTGTCACTCCACTTCGCCGCGCGTGTCCTCGGCGGTGAAGCGAACCTGACCGCGGGCTACCAGCAGCTCGTCATGTCCGCCTTCATCCCGTTCTTCGGCCCCCCGACGAGGTGGCCCAGGTCGCCTTCCTGGCTATCGCCGACCCGGAGCGGTGGGAGCGGATCGCGGACCGGATCGTGACGGACGATGCTACCGGCTGGGACGACCTCGCCGCCACGCCCTGA
>Ga0335394_10010006_pt1 | contig 10683 bp, 11 predicted proteins | sample MAT03_FD_205741 | JGI IMG/M metagenome (GOLD analysis project Ga0335394, IMG submission 205741) | Freshwater microbial communities from Lake Fryxell liftoff mats and glacier meltwater in Antarctica - MAT-03 (spades assembly) (version 2) ...
TGGTGCCGACTTATATATTACAGCGGGTCAAACGCTTAGCATAGTTTTTAATTTCGAAACCTCGGCTGGATTTTACCAGGTTGGCACCTTTGGACATCTGCGGGGTTATTTAATAAGCAATTAGCCCCTTAGAGGGGGTTTTGTAAGTAAATCCCTAGTAGAGTATCAGTAAATATTACCGGAAAAGTCTTAATCCAAAACCCCACCAACGGGGGATTTTTAAGGCTTCAATTAATCATATTTTGAGCAATCAAAACTTACTGTATGAAAAATATATTATTTGTAGTTGCATTATTGGCTGGCCATTCAATAGTTGCACAAAATGTAGGAATAGGAGTACCTACTCCCCTACAAAAATTGGAGGTAGACGGTGCTGTTAAAATTGGAACGACCGCCACTAACCAACCCGGAGCAATCCGTTATAACGCAGGGAAATTCGAAGGTGGCGATGGAAGCAATTGGAAAAGTTTTGAAGGAACAATCTCCGGTATTGTAGGCACAAAAATTTATAATAATCCCGATTTACTAAATGCCGGTTATTCATTATTTGGGGAAATACCAGGTGTAGCAAGCTATAGCACCGCCAGTACCACTTTCCTTGCCAATTCATGGCAGCCAATTTATCTTAGAGGAATTGTTGGCAATGTATCCGCGCCGCCAGAAAAACTCCCAGGCCAGGGAGCAGATGTAGCTGTGTCTACAGGAAGTTTAATGTATTTAGCCACATCAAGCAAATTGTATTCTTACAACCCTATAACAGACGTTTGGACCATAGTAAGTAATCAAGGAATTACTAATTATTCCAAGGGAGTTTGGACAGGCACTGAAATTGTATTTTGGAGTTTCGGTTCTGGTCGCCGATATAATCCTTCCACTAATACTTGGACAGCATTACCTGCAACAAATGCACCTTCATTAAGGGGTCTCTTCACTATTGTTTGGGATGGAATAAGGGTAATCATCTGGGGAGGCTCAACTTCCGGAGTTCCCGTAAACACCGGAGCCATGTATAATCCTTCAACAAATACCTGGACTACTATGAATACTGTTGGAGCACCAACACCGAGATACGACCATACAGCTATTTGGAATAATAATGCCGGAAGGATGATCATTTGGGGAGGTGCTACCTCTTCAACTGATGAACTTAATACCGGTGGCATATTTAATCCTTTTACTAATTCCTGGACAGTCGCCACAAACATCGTTGGAGCTCCGCCTATAAGAACAAAGCACTCGTCAATTTCTACTAGCACAGATATGATTGTTTTCGGAGGAGTTTGGTCAAATTCACTTTCAGGTTTAATTCCTTTAAATGATGGATATAAATACAATTATTCAACCAATACCTGGACACTGATCAATATGACCGGGGCACCTCTATCTCGTTACAATCATGCAGCTATCTGGACGGGTACAGCAATGTTTGTAAGCGGAGGAATATATTATCAATCATCTTTGAGAGACTCTTATAGTTACAATCCGTTAACTAATTCATGGATTGGTCATCCATTATTTAATGATCTTCCGTTAGAAGGAAAGGACAGTCATTATTCATTCCTTGCAGGTGATATGATTATCATTTACGGAGGAACAAATACCCAACCCAACCAGAGTTTGGCAACCTCCAGTAACAATGGTTACCGTTATTTTTTGGCAAATACGGCATCATCTTCTACAAAACTTACCAATGAAACATTGTACCTGTACCAAAAAAATTAAACCAAAATACTGGTTGAAAATTTCTGCACTGGAATAAAAAACATATTATACGCTCGCCCTTCTTCGTTCGTACAAAACCCCCCCAACGGGGGATTTTTAAGGCTTTAATAAATTATATTTTTAGCAGTCAAAACTTACTGTATGAAAAATATAATATTTGTAGTTGCATTATTGGCTGGCCAGTCAATAGTTGCACAAAATGTAGGGATAGGAACCATAGCACCTACTTCTAAACTGACGATAGCAGGCACGGAAACCTCTTTTAACGGAGAGTCTGCAGCCATCAAAATTCAAAACCTGGCTGCTCCTGCATCTAACGCATGGTACCTACGAGCCGGAGCTACGGGTACCGGGGCACCAATTGGAGGATTTAGTATAGCTGATAACATTGATTACCGTTTTAACATTACCAGTGCAGGCAGCATCGGAATTGGCACGACCACACCCACAGAGCAATTGACTTTACAATCAGGTAATGTATCCTTATTATCCAGCACGAAAGGTATTTTATTAAATGGATTTGATGGCCCCATGATCAACAGAGGCTTCGACCCATTTACCACCGGTAATTATACCGGTCTTGGCAGGTGGGGGCTCTTTATGGAACCCAATAATCTTACCATTGGCCTCCCGGCTGCCCCTTTCAAAGCATTTGCCATTTCATCCTACAATAATAATAGTTCTGTAAATAAACAATTGTTCAGGGTTTCTCTTGATGCTGCCGCAACCAATGCCTTAGTAGAGGTAAACGGAACTATGAAAATTGAATCCCAAAACACGTTGGAATTTGGGGCTGGCATTGTAGGTAAGGAATTAAACGCAGGTAAAATTGGATATAATTCTTTTGGGTTTGATGGCCTTTCTATTGTTGGCTCCGGAACAACAGCGCTTAACAGAAAAGTAAATGTTTTTGCAGAAGGAGGCACAACATTCAATGGTCCCATAAATGTAGGCGGAAGCTCAGGTACATCGGGGCAGATACTTACTTCCAACGGCACTGTGGCTCCAGGTTGGCAAACCCTTTCAACACCATATGGCAATACAACCCGCTTTGCTGTTTCATATACGCAAGGGCTAATTGAAATTGGGGATGCTAATCATTTTCTTACACGTTACAATTTAGACCCGGCCAATATTACGGTTGCTTCTACCGGGGTTACGCTCAACAGAGGGGGCTTGTACCATTTTGATGTTTTTGTCAAGTCAAGTTATGCTTTTGTAGCACCCCCCGCATTTGTGCCCATATTTGGTTTATGGCTTTTCAATGGATTGCCCGATCCTTTCCCCATCGTAGATGGCGCTATCATGACCAGCACTGCCAATAATACGGTTGGAAGTAGGTTTCAATTTACCGGCAAGTACTCAATAGATATTTATGTAGCCGCAGGTAAAAAGGTAAAGTTGTATCACACTTTTTTTGGCATTACAACTTTTGGAGGAGGGGATGTTTCCGGTTACCTGGCAGGATATCTTATCAATCCCTGATGACTTTAATGAAAAATACCCCCACTAAGTATGCATGGTTTATTCAATTACTGAGACCTGACATTGAAAGGTAAAATAGTAAAAAAGGACCGAATGCTGAACCATCTAATCCCAAACTTCTAAATTCTAAAAACATCCCTCCCGCAATTTTATGGCTCAGGTAAATTAAAAATTTTTCAATAAAACTTGCTAATTGAAAAATATATAGTTGTAGCTGTCTCACTTGCCGCTCAATTAATAGTTGCATAAAATGTGGGGATAAAAACAACCGCACCTCACCCGAGTGTAATATTAAATATTCAATCAGCTGATAAGGGAGTGCTGACACCTAAAGTAAGTCTTATAAATTTAGCCATTGCTAGCCCTTTTAACAGTCCTGCTGATGGTTTGCTTGTTTACGATACGAACAATACAATAGGGGCGGATACCAATGCATCTGTCTTCTACTATTGGATGGTAACTTCATAGGAAAAGATTACCTCTGCAAATAAAGGCGCTGTACCAAAAGATGGAATTATACAATTAGAAAACAAGCAACTCCTACCTGGCTATACCTAAATAGAAGATGCAGCCAATAATTATTTTGAAAAAATTGGTGTTGGCACAGAAAGGTAAACGGCAATACTTAACGTAACTACAAACAATGCTATTGTAAAAGCCAGTTGCGTTTGCTATAATAAAAGCATGTTTTGGTCTGGAGAAAATAATACCTATACAGACTAGAAAGAAAATTGATTAAGGTTTGCAGCTCCCACCAATAGATGGACCGATATAAGTGTTTTTAGTGCCCCTTTGGTAGGTTTGGAAACGTAACGGCAGCAAATACCATAGACAGGCGGATGCTGGTGCGAGGCGATGTTATGGAAAAAACTTTAGCTGGCTCAGTTATTACATTTATCAATAAAGGGGGCAGTTATGACCTTATTTTTAGTCCCTGGTCAACAATATTAAATGGTCCATTAGAAGCCAAAATGGAACAAACCGGCATTTGGCCTGGAAATAAAATGATTATTGGGGTGGATGCAATGGAACATCTATCAATTACAACGATGAAGCTGCTTATCGTATTCAAAAAGGCTTATGGCCGAGTTTACCTGCATCTCTTCTATCAGCGAGCTATAATAATATCGTAGTTTGGACTGTTAGCAAAATGATTGTTTTTTTGGAGGTACAAATGGTACAACGATTTTTGATGATGGTGCAGTTAGCGACCCGGCTGTAAATTTCCGGGCATTTATTGCCCCTATACTTTATTTTACCCTGCACATTCTCAAACGGCAATATGGACAGGTAAAGAAATGGTTGTTTTTGGTGGAATTAACACCCACGGAACCAGGTCGGGTTGCTATAAATATAATTTGGTTCCAAACACATGGTTTAATATCGGTTTTCCAGGTGAAAATGAAACAGCAATAAGTGTTAAAGAATATAGAGCATTATGGACTGCGGTAAAGACATGGAAATTTTAGGAGGAAAGAATTCTTTAATTTATAGGGGCGGAGTCCCTGCTGTAACAAGCGATAACCCATTTACAGACACCTGGCAATTGTATAATGATTTGCCTTCAGGAAGATTTGAATTGGCTGTAGTTTGACCAGGTGATGAGCTTATTATCCCGGGTGATTTAAATAGCTCATTGAATAGCTATCGCTTTAATCCTGCTATCGGTTCTCCTACCTATATTCAAGCAAGTTTTAGCAGGATTTTTATAAATATAAAAAAGATTGATTTCAGCAGGAATTAACTGGCTTAAAAATTTAAAAAGGAAATTCAAACGTTCTGCCGGTAAAAACCGCCCCAATTGGATAGTTTTTGGGGTATAAATATTCCATTATATATTCCATACTTTTGAGAAATAAATTTTAACTGTATGAAAAATATTTTAGCCTTGTTAGCCGGATTTTTTTTCTATCTAAACCTTAATGCACAAAACATTGGAATGGGCACTGCCGTTCCATTTGCAAAGTTAGATGTAGCATCCGCCAACCCTGCCGCACCCACTAACCAGGATGGTATTCTTATACCGAGAATAAATATTTTTCCAGTAACTGCACCTACAGTAAACCAAAATGGTATGATGGTGTATCTAACCAATACATCAGGTACAAACTTACCCGGATTTTATTATTGGGAACAAAGTTCCCTAAGCTGGAAGGGTGTGGGAACCAATGCCGGCTGGGGATTAAAAGGTAATGCCGGAACAAGTACCGCAAATAATTTTATAGGCACAACAGACAATGTAGATTTTATTTTTAAACGAAACAATCAACCAGCAGGTAAAATTACTACCCTGACCACCGCCTTTGGCAGCAATGCATTAAATCCGCTAAGTATTGGAAATTTCAATACGGCCATTGGGAAATCAACGCTTTTTTCAAATACAGATGGTCGAGATAATACTGCCATAGGTGATGAAGCCCTTTCGCAGAATACAGGTGGCAGCTATAACACCGCTGTCGGAAGTTTATCCCTTAGGGTAAATACAACGGGCAACAGAAATACCGCTACAGGCAGCGATGCATTGTATGCCAATACCTTGGGCGATTTTAACACTGCAAGCGGAGCAAACTCCCTTCGCTCAAATACAACGGGCGATAATAATGTTGCCCATGGCGTAGATGCCCTTTATGGCAACACAATCGGCTTCAACAATACTGCCAATGGATACCAGGCACTTCGATTTAATACAATCGGTAACAATAATGTTGCCAGCGGGTACCAGTCACTTTATTCCAATCAATCAGGCAGTTTTAATACTGCTCATGGTATTGCATCTCTCTTTGCCAACACAATTGGTTTTTTTAATACCGCCACAGGAAGTGGGGCTTTGTTTACCAATACCATTGGTAATAACAATACAGCCAGCGGGGTGGATGCACTTCGGTTAAATTTATCAGGCAATAATAACACGGCTATAGGGTGGAACGCACTTAGACTAAATTCAATAGGAAATGAGAATACCGCTATAGGTGTTTCTGCCTTGCAAAAAAACAGCATCGGAGTTTCAAACACTGCTGTGGGCTTTGGTACATTATTCAATAATACTACCAGTTTTGAAAATACGGCAATCGGGTACAAAGCTTTATATTTAAATACAAACAATTCAAATACTGCCGTGGGAGCCTTTTCGCTTTACAACAATAGAGGATTTTCAAATACAGCTACCGGAAACAGTGCGCTTTTTTCAAACACTACTGGAAGTCTGAACACCGCCGTCGGCGAATCATCTTTGGAGAATAATATTGAAGGAGATAGCAATACGGCCATGGGCGATAGTTCCCTGAAGAGAAACGCTAATGGGAACTATAATACAGCATTTGGAAAAAATGCACTTTCTGATAATGTAAGCGGAAGTTACAATGTAGCCATTGGATACGATGCCTTAACAAGCGCATTGGGGCTCGGTACCGAAAGGTCAAATAACATTGCAATTGGGTACAAGGCAGCCGTAAACGTATCTAATGATAACCAGGTTAGGATAGGCAATTCAAGTATCACCTACGCCGGCATCCAGGTTCCCTGGACCATCACTTCCGACAGCCACTTTAAATCAAACATCCAAACATCCACTTTAGGTTTAGATTTCATCAATCAGCTTCATCCCGTTTCTTACTTCCGCAAGAACGATGAAAGTAAAAAAACGGAGTATGGTTTTATTGCACAAGAGGTAGAAGAAACATTGAATAAGGCAGGGGCAAATAATAACGGCATCATCAGCAAAGATGACGCTGGCATGTATAGTGTGCGCTACAACGATTTGTTGGCACCCATGGTTAAAGCGATACAGGAACAACAGCAAATGATAGAGGCACTAAAAAAACAAAACGATTTGCTTTTAAAAAGAGTAGACCGATTGGAAAATAAGACGAAAGTAAAAAGTGACTAATTTTTTTTAACCAAATCTATACTCTTATCTGTGCTCCGAAAAATGAACCAGATCATTAGTATTTTTTTAATTTTTTTAGTTAAACAAAAATGACTGCCGATGCAAAAAAAATCCAATTGTTAAAGACTGGTTTATATATATTTGTTAGCCATCTACGAAAAGTGCTCGTGTTTATTGTTATCAAGCTCCCAACATTAGAATAACCTGAAAAATATTTGCAGGGTATTCCGTTATTACCTGATTTCCTATAATAAAGATCCTGTTTTTAAGGGTAACGATAAATTGCTGCCATTGTGAATTTTTTTATATCAGGATGCAAACGAACTATCAAATAAACTTTTTAAAAGTTTGCGAAATAACGAAGGTATCATTTTAAAGGTTCACCTGCGTTAAAGTTCACCGCAACCTTCAACTGCTCCACCACATTAAAAATAATCGGGCACATGCTATAATACATCATGGTGCCAAAAAGCCGGCCTGTAAAATGTGGCTTGTGGAGGTGTGGAAACTCACGGCATTCGGTGAAGCGATCTTCATAAATGCTACAGACACTACCACTCAAAAAATGGCAGGGAATGGTGTTCATGATCAACTGGCCTTGTTCACTTTCTTCGATGTACTTTTCTTTGATTTCGGAAATACTTAGCTGAAGCCTGTTTGAAAGTGAGGTCGCTTCTTCCGGTGTTACGTTGATCATTAGACTTCTACAGCAATTGCCACATTGGGTGCAATCAATTTGGGGCGTAATTTCATCATTTAGCTGATGAACAACTGTATCAATATCAACCCCGTTTTGCTGTTTAAGAAATAAACGGAAATCATCATTTTCTATTTCCTTTTCTGCGGAAAGAATTTTTATTCGCTCCAAATCTGTTATTAGTTGCACCCGAAATATTTAGTGAGTATGATTAAAATACAACCGGCATATCCTTCAGGCCCTCATCTGCAACTGTTTTTTCCAGTTGTATTTTGATGATCCTTGCGGCTGAAGTCTGTTTTAGCTTTTGCAAAGATTCGTATAAGCCTTGCAAAGCCCAATGATTATTTGGATTTTCTTTTAAATCGGCTTTAAAAATCGTTGCAGCTTTTGAAAAGGAGCCTGCTTTAAGTAAAGCATTGCCCAGGTATTGTCTTGCAGGCAACAACCAATCTTTTGGCTCGTTGTAAATCAACGCGTCTTCAAATTCTACAGCATCATTAAAAGCCAGTATGGCGGTAGGCAAATCGTTTTCCTGCTCAGCAATAATCCCTGCCAGCAATTTTTCTGCAATCTTTGCCGCCCTTACCGGAGCATTGAATGGCTCCAGTACAACCAGCATATCCCCCTTATTCATATTTTCCTGCACAAATTGCAATTCCCTTTTAGCTGCCGCTATCTTATTTGTTTTTGCCAGCGCAATGCCCTTCGCCCAATGAGCCAATACATTGGCATAAGCATAATTTGCTGGTATGGGCACAGCATCTAATACTTGCTGCCATTTTCCAAAACGAATATTGTTGAATACCGGCGTCATGTAAACAAACTGCATAAAATTACCAAAGGGTGCAGGGAATGATAAGAAGGAAGTATCAAAACTGGCTTTGCAATCGTTGGCAGCCTTTGCACTGTACGGATAGCCTTTACCCAGCAAAGCACAGGCGGTTTGCATGTGCAGGTTGTGGATGAGGTAGAGTGGTGCATTGTTAACAACATCCGGGTAAACAGACAGGTAATCATTGTAGCCTTTCAAAGAAAGCTCATTCACTTTTGCACCTTCGTTGTAAAGGCCGCTGCGTATGTATATATGCGATGGCATGTGTACCATATGCGATACCGATGGCATTAGTTTGGAAAGCCGGTTGGCACTAGGCAGCGCCCGTTGCGGGTTATCGGAAGCTTCTACTGAATGAATGTAATAATGATTGGCACCCGGATGATTCGGCGATTCTTTTAAAGTTTTTTCAAGTACTGCTAAAATTCGTGGGGTCCATTCCTCGGCATCGCCATTGTGTTTCCAATATTCCCAGGGATGCTGCAGCATCATGGCGTCAGCATACAATGCTGCTATATCGCCATCCGTTGAGAAATATTGATAGGCTTCCTGCATAGCATTTGTGTACAATTGGTTCAGCGATTTTCTACTAATGGTGCTATCGGATGTGTAGCGCACAGCCATTGCCTTTATCAAAACTTTCTCCTTATCCGTACATTGCCCTGCCAATACTTTCGCTTTTTGTGCTGCCGCCAATGCCTCTGGTGTGGAGGAATAAGCGAAGTCGTTAATATTTGGACCGTACGCCAAAGCCTGCGCCCAGTAAATCATGGCGTTGGTACTGTCAAATAGCTGCGCCTTTTTAAATGAAGCCATTGCTTCAATGATGTGAAAAGAATAATACATGCTAATGCCCTGCTGAAAATATTTGCGGGCACTGTCTGAATCCGAATCAATATCCCATTGATAATTTCCCCAGCCTCGCAGAATCTGGATACCTTTTGCGAGGCCATCGCCATTCAAAAGATTCCAGTCCGGCGTACATTGAAGCATGGCTTTATTTTTAAACGCTTCCTGTCTTATGATATACCTGGTTTGATTTGCTGGCGGTTTGTAGGCATATCGAAATGCAAATAGAAATAGCAAGCCAGCAATCGCCATAAAAATGGTTATTTTCTTTTGCATATATTTTTTTTGTCGTGAAAATTACTTTCAAAAATTTGTACCCTTATGATTTACGGCAGATTATTTTTTTCTGGTAGATTTAATAAACATCGTTTTTGTTTCTGTACCATTTTTGTTATCGTACATCTCCATTTCCTGTGTGTTGTTGTCTACGAATTTCGTAATTTGTTTTGACCAAGTTTCCTTTCCGGTCATTGGATCGATCATTTTGCCCTTTAGTATAAGCGATTTTGTGGGGCCGTCCCAGCTTCCAACCAGCGTAAGTGTTCCTGTTCCAAAATTATCTACCCAGGTAGAGGTAAACAGTTTGGTCGAATTGTCATAACCCATTATTGACATTCCTTCAAAAGGCATTCCCATCATATTGCCGGTTGTTTTGGATACCAGGTAGCGGCCGCCCATGATCATTTCAGTTTTGGAGGTGGTAGTTGATTTGGTTGGCGGAGTTGCAGGATCCATCCACACGGTGATCTCCTCATTCCAATCACCTTCCCCCTGGGCCAGCATTTTATGCATATCACCAGGTGTCATGTATTTTGCCCAGGCCTTCATTTCGGCTGCAGATTGTGCGGTTGAAGTGCAAATGCTTAACACTAACAATACACTAAGTAATGTGGTAATCTTTTTCATATATAAATTTTTAGAAAGTCAAATTACGGTTTATTTATTTTATTTAAAAATCATCTTGCTATAATCTCTCTGCCAATCCGATTATTAGGATAATATGTCCACCCATATTTTTAAGTTGTAGACAAGCTGTTATAGTTTGTTTTGTGCTAATTTTATTTCATCCTCACGGATGCTTTTTACAGTATAAGCAACACCCACTCCTTTTTATACACACATGTTTAAAACCCTTCCATTTTTCTCTATGTTGGTTTAACTATATTTGCATCATTGAAAAAATACTAAAAAAATTAGTAGATTGCGGCT
>Ga0335394_10010012_pt1 | contig 10681 bp, 9 predicted proteins | sample MAT03_FD_205741 | JGI IMG/M metagenome (GOLD analysis project Ga0335394, IMG submission 205741) | Freshwater microbial communities from Lake Fryxell liftoff mats and glacier meltwater in Antarctica - MAT-03 (spades assembly) (version 2) ...
TAATCCAGGCGCAGCGCCCGAGCCACCCAACTGACTCCATCGGTTTTCGCCACGGTCGCTGCCGCCGTCCACAGTTGCTCAGGCAATCGCGACCGGCCTCGCCGCGCGCCCCGCCACGCGCCCCGCCACGCCGCCACCTGGCGTTGCAGTTCGCTCGAATCCGTCGCCGAGAATCCGTTCCGGGTACATTCCACGTTCCAGGGTTCAGCCATGGAACCTAGGCTACGAGAATCACGGTCGTCCCCTCACGCACTGTTGCCGAAGCAACACGCTGATTCCTTCAAATTTCCGGCAACGTCTGGGGCGCAGGACGCCTGCCGCCACACCGCCCCGGATCTGGAACCGGGAGGACTCAGCCGGACGTCGCTAGGTCGCGCGCAACAATAAAATGACTATTATACGCTGCGTGGTCGGATTGTATAGTTCCACTCACCTTGGAACCTTGCCGGCGTAATGTTCAGTCCTCCCATTTGCTCGTCCGTGATCTTCTCGCCGGTCTCTTACCGCTTGGTGTCGATCGCCGCCTTGACTACCAATCCCTCTCGGGTCGTCGTGCTCGCGATTAGGTTGACGATGACCTGATAGGTCGTGAGCGGTCGTCCTCGCCAGTTGTTGGTGATGAAGCTGAAGAGCCGGTGTTCGATCTTGTTCCACTTGCTCGTTCCCGGCGGGAAGTGACAGATGACAAGCCGCAAACCCAGCTCATCCGCTAGTTCTTGGAGCGCCACTTTGCACAGCCGGTTGCGACTACCGTTGCTGCCTCCCCCGTCAGCCGTGATCAGCAGCTCCGTGGCCTTTGGAAACCGGCGTGATCCCATCGCCTTCCACCAACGCCGGATGCTTGCCACCGCAAATCGCGCGGTGTCGTGGTCGATGCCCACGCTCACCCATCCCTCGTTGGTTGCCAGATCGTAGATACCATATGGAATAGCCTTGCCCATGCCAGGCTCGGGGAAGTCGTGGACGCTAACTTCCACGGGCTCTCCCTTTGGCCGCCATTCCCGGCCCGCGTTTTTGAATTCGCCCACCAATTCCTTCTTTTTTGTGTCGACGGACACCGCAGGTTGCCCGCGGCGTTGGAATTCCAACACCCTGCGCCCGATGTACTCGAACTGAGCGTTTCGGTCGGGGTGGGAGGATCCCTCCTTGGTTTTCGCATTCGACTGGAGGCTACAGCCGGCGCTCTTAAGGAGGCTGGCCACCGTGCGAGCGCTCACCGGGTGACTTCTTCCGGACAACTCGAGGGCGAGCCTTGCGGTGCTCTTGCAAGTCCACAGCAGCGCCGACTCCGGATGTCCACGGGTCCCACATTCCAAAAGTTCTTCCAACGCTCCCAGCAGTCCGGGATTCAGGACGGTCAGCGCCTTCCGACCGCCGCCCGGTCGCCGGACCCGCCCGAGGACAGCGGCCGCCGAACGGCTGGTCGGTTGGGCGAGTTCGCGTTGGCCGGCGCGGATGGTGTTGCGCGCAAGGCCTGTCGCCGCGGAGACCGCGGCAATCCCGCCTCGTCCCAATTGCGAGGCTTCCGCGGCAGCCCACTGCCTGCGCATACGTTCGTCCATGCGGATCACGAGCAACCGGTACTTCTTACGGATCTGAGGGATGATGTTCTTTGAATTGATGGCCGACAGCGTCGCCCTTCTCTATGTACAGAGTTCATCTTGGAAATCATATTATTGTTGCGCGATAGCCAAGTTCACAACGCGGTTTGCCGAGTCGCAATATTACCGCGGCAACGGCGGACCCCCGGGGTGGATCCCCTACACGAGGAAAGCAAGTAACCATGCCTACAACTGTGTAGGGTGCGTTGCTGCTTGAAGCTGACCTAAGTCAGTTATTGAGTGGGTAACACCTATCCTTGTACGCCAACTTTCGGCAGCTTTCACAAGCTTACCTGATTCGCACCGGTGAAGGCGGTCCCGACCCATCCGTCGGACGAAGATGAGCCTGAATCTGCCGCTGCGAAGGCGTTTTCAAGGGATAAAGTCCAGGGCAGCAACCGAACATCTCCCGGAAGGCCGTGCTGAAATGGCTTAGACTGTTGTAGCCCACCTCCAACGCGGCCTCGGTCACATTGCAGCGACCGGTGCGCAACAGCTCAGCGGCGCGCTCAAGGCGGATCTGACGCAGGTACTGCTGGATCGTCGTGCCCGTCCCCTCGGAAAAAAGTCGGCTCAGGTAGAATTGGCTGCAACCCACGAGCCGCCCCAATTCCTCCAATGTCGGAGCCTCGGACATTCGTTCCTGAAGGACCGTCCTGACTCGCTCCACCCGCTCGCGCGCCACCCTCTGGGTTCGGGTGCAGAAGAGATCCCCTTCCGCGGGCCGGAAGAATAGGAGCGACGCCACCTCAAGCGCCTTGCTGTGAAACCACATTTCCCGGGCTGGCGTGAACACTGGACAGTGCTGAAGGCTTTCCACCAATTGAAGCAGGGACGTGCCAAACGGCTCCACGACGGCGGCTTGCGACCCTCGCTCGTTATCCACCACGCACCGTTTCACCAGCGGGTGCATGTGTTCACTCTTCCCGCGAAACTGCTCCCTCAGATATCCCACCTGAAATTCCACGGTGACGAAACGGTGGCGCGTCCCCGCGAGACGCGTTGCCGTGAGCGGCGGTTCTCCCTGGTGGTAAAACGCGGATGTCCTGGGGCGAAGCTCCACCTTGCGCTCGTCGTCCTCGATCGTCCCGATTCCATCCAGGTTCAGGCAGACCTCGACCCCCGCCGGGTGGAAGCTCCGGCCCCAGTCGAGAGGCTTGTAGGACGTGAAATCGTGCCATTCGAAACTGAAGCCTAGTTCGAGGAAGCTCCCGAAAAGTGGCCGCCACCCCTCGCCGACCGAGTGCCAGGCAGCCGCCTCCGCGAAAGGCAACGGGCCGTCGACGGACGGGGACTCGGACGAAGCCGGAGCTCCAGCCACCGGGCGTCCATCCGCCGTCTTTGGTAAGCCTGGGTTGCGCCTCACGTCCTGGAATCGGGTCGATACAACCCGTTTGAATGGGAGCGAGGGTCACCCACGCCAATGGAGCTCTCCAGCGAGCCATGACCGGCTCCGACCCCTGCATCCCCCCTCCAGGGCGGGTTAACAGGCACGAATCGACCGGGAGGAGATCCCCTTTTCACAAACCCATCCTGGAAGACCAAGCCCTCCGCGGCCTGCGGTTCCTTGCTACAAATTGACGGCGCCTTGCCTCATTCAGTTTCGGCCGCGACGCGGTTAAGATCGCGAGGCATTCCTAACCGTGCCAACTCTCCATACGCCCGGATCAGGAAGGCGCCGTCGCTGACGGCGACGCCGACCACCTTCGATGCAAAACCGAGTTCGTTCGTGGCGAGGGGTAGGAATCGGTCATCCGCCCTGAGCACGGTGGTCGCGCCACGATCGCCAAAGACGTAGATGCGGTCGCCGGCGCCGACCGGGGACGCCCAGGAACTCTGGGCAACGCGTTCCTCGAAGAGGGGCCGGCCCGAGGCGGCGTCACGGCAGGCGAGCACGCCGGCGGTGCCCACGAAATAAACCCGGCCGCTATGGGCGAGCGGCGAAGCGAAGCCGGAGGCCACGTCATCGGCCCGCCAGCGTTCGACCGGGGCATTCGTGGAACCGGTCCAGTCGAAGGCGACATTGGACCCCTTGCTTCCAGCACCGACCACAAGAAGAGCTGCGTGGAGTGTCGGCGAAGGGACGAGGTTCCTCACGAAACCGCCGACGCTCCACAGCGGCTCGCCGGTTCTCGCCAAGTACCCGTTGAGCGTGCCGCCGCCGCTGAGGATGACCTGTGCGGTGTGGCCGTCGCCGACAACCAACGGGCTGCTCCACGCCGTGCGACCGGGGCGCGGCGTCCTCCAGCGCGTCGCGCCTGTGGACCGATCGAGTGCAACGACGCAGGAGGGCCGCTCCTGGTCGAGTGCTAGGACCAGGACGTCCGGGGCAAGGGCGGGTGATCCACCGAGGCCATGGTTGCTCGAGATCTCGCCGAACTCCGTCGACAGGTTTCGATGCCATCGAACCTGACCGGCATGATCCAGCGCGAAGCAGTCGCCGCTCTCAAACAGCGCGTATAGGCCTTCCGGGGCGGCCACGGGCGTCGGGGCTGCGTGGCTGCGGGTCTCGGACACGGCTTCGGGGTTGGCCGAAGGGCGGGTGTGGCGCCAACGTTCCAGACCCGTCGCGGCGTGGATGGCTTGGACGACGATGTCCTCCTTGCGGGGGCCGGTCGCGCTGGTGGTATACACGGTGTCGCCCCACACGATCGGGGAGGATTGACCGGGACCGGCGAGGTCGACACGCCAGGCGAGGTTGCTGGACGCCGACCAGTGGAGCGGGAGGTCCCGGGCGACGGCGATTGAATCGCCGTGGCCGCGGAAGCCGGGCCAGTTGGAGGCGAATGCGGTGTCGGCCAGCGCGAACGTCAACAAACCCGCGGCGACCACGATCGCCCTGCCGACAGACGCGCGCGCCGGTCGTCTTATGGCTGGAGCCAGCTGAGACATGCGTTGTGACTCGTTAGGTCGTGTTCGCGACCGAGATGGTAACCGGGCAGCGACTCCCGATGACGGGCGATGCGGAGATGATGAAGACCCTTCTGGTCTGAGGCGAAGCGCAGGTAGCCCTGTTCATCGGCTGTCAGTTCACGCTCCCGCTCGTCCGGGCTCCGAAGCACCGCCTTGACTCCCCCGAGTGGTTTGCCACGGAGATAGACGCGCACCTCACCCAGCTCGACGGTCGGGACCAAATCCAAATTGAGAGCGGGAACGGGGGGAGGGGCACCCGCAGGATGCCAACGCGCGTAGAAGACGGGTTTGCGTCCTGGCTTCCCCTGAGCTCCCATCACGATGTAAGTCGTTTCAGCAGCCGCAACGTTGGTGGAAGCGACGCCGACGAGCAGGAAGTGATCGGACTTCTTGACGGTTTCCACGGCAAGCGCGGCGCCATTCGTTATCACCGAAAAGGCGACGGGGAACGTGAGTTCGTCAAGATGGCCGGGAGACTTCTCGAGCTTCCCGTCGGGTTCCGCGAAGCGCACCACTAGGCGGCCCTCGGCGGTGGGTTCGATCCACACCGAGTGTGCCCCGGCGGATAAGGTGACGCAGGCCGCAACGGTGCCGGCGAGAAATCCGCGGAAGCGGACGGCGAGTGTGGGGGCATTCATGGGTGGTTGGACTTGGCGAGTTCACGGCCGGGAATGGACGGCGTCAGGACTTCGAGGTCCCGACGTTTGCCTTCGCTGTCTTCGCCGCCGGCAGCGACGAGTTGGGAGGCGCCGCCGGGGACGAGTCGGTGGAAGAACCGCGGGTGTTGGAGCTTGCCGTCCAGGACCCAGGCGCTTGCGGTTGGATCCAGGTGATGGAGTTCGCCCTTCATGCCGCTGAAGAAGACCCGTCCGTTCTGGGCAATTGCAGAGCAGCCGAATCCCTTCATGGGTCCCGCAGGGAGGTCTGGGCCTTTCGACCACGAACCGGACCTAGCATCGAAGATGTCCACCGCGAGCAGGGTGTCCCCGGCCGAATCCATGCCGCCCAGGAAGTAAAGCCGGTCGTCGAGAGCCGCCATCGCAAGGGCCCGACGGCGGAAGGGTTGGTCAACGGTCTCCCAACAGGGGCGGGACGCCCGAAGGTCCAGCTTGAGCACTGTGTCACGCCAGATCCCTTTGTTGGCGGCCCCGCTCAAGGTCCACCCACCCCCGACGTAGAGGGCGTCTCCAAGGACGACGGCATCATGGCTCGAGCGGGGTTCGGGCAGTGGAACAGCGTCTTCCCAGACGCCGCGTCGGATGTCGTAACGGGTGACCGCAGCCTTGGAGTGGAGATCGCTTTTCTGGCCGGGTTCATTCCGGGCAGCCATGCCACCGATCCGATAGATGTGGTGTCCATGGGCGGCGAGGGGAGCACCTTGCGCGGGTTCCGCGGCAGGAAGCGCTTCCCAGACTTTCCCCTCCGCCAGGCGCAGGCGCTGGAAGGCCCCGGAGACCATCGGGGCCGAATACTCATGGCGCTCCCCCTTATGTCCCCCGGAGACGTAAAGCCATCCGTCATGCGCGATGGCGCCGAAGCTCGTGACGGCCTCGGGCATAGGAGCGAGTGTGGCTGCGGCCGGGGTCAAGTCAGTCATGGACGAAGGGGCTGACGAAGCGCAGGCACCCAACAGGAGGGCACCCAGCAGGGTCGCGTGAGCTAGACGGTGGCAATTCTTCATGGCGAGTCAATTCGGGGTCAGTTCGTGGGTTGCAGCGTGAAATCCGGTCGGTCTGCGGTGTTGCTCCAGTGGGTCATGTCTTGCAGCGCAGCAAGTCCGAGGACGGAGGCATGTCCGTCCATGGCCGCGGTTACCGCGCGCCGAAGGTAGCGTGGGGCGACGAATCCCCAGTCCTTCGGTGGCGTCTCCGGCGACCATTGGGAAGTCCATCGTCGGGTGGTGAGATACGGCGGGGTGACTTGGAAGTAGCCGTAGGACTCGGGCCCGGAGGCCGCAGAGTTTGCCGAGATGAAGGCGCACAGCCGTGAGGGGCGCGTGATTTCGGCGAGGCGCCTCACCACGGTGCCAGATCCAAAGCGGTCGTTGGCCGCGGCGGCGGGGAATTCGGTATTGTTGCCTCCGATGAAGTACGAGTTGATGCCCAGGGACGGATAAACGCTGACGGAGTAAACGTAGGAGTCGCGGTCCTGTCGTTGAAGGGCCCTCAATCGGGCGCGGTTGTCGGCGCAGTAGAGGGTTTCGAGCGACTGGGCGAGATACGGTGAAAGCCTCCATGGATAGCGAGCGTTGACGGGGAACGGCACCGGGACGCCCCGCTCATCCCTGGTGCCCGGATCGGAGAGGTAGCCCGGGAAGACCGCCTCATCGTGGTCGGAGGCATACAGCTGGACGGCAATCATCAACTGTCGCGCGCTCGAGATCTCCTCGATCATTCGCGCTTGGCGTTTCGCCTGGGCAAGTGCTGGGAGGAGCATGGAAACCAGGATCGCGATGACGCCGATCACAACGAGAAGCTCGACCAGCGTGAAGCCGGACGAACGGGTAAGGCGCTGGCGGTCTCGAGTCATGGCGTGGCGACAGCATCCGCCCGCGCGGTAACCCGGTAGAATCCCGCTCCCAAGGTTGTCTGTGCGACAAACTCGGCCCAGCCTCGGCCCACTTCGTAGGCGATCGTGGCGTCGGGAATGGCCCTCCACGTCCGGAGGTCGTCGGAGGATTCACAGGCATATCGCCGACTCGGGGCGTGGCGAAATCCTACACGAATGGCATCTCCAGCGCTGACCAGGGAAACGTCCGCCGCCAACGTATCCTCGCGACGGCCCGGATCAGTTCCCGCGTCGAACTCGGCAGCGTCGGTTGATTTGTCGCCATCCGAGTCCGTTTGGCCGTTGCCATTGAGCGTCCCGAAGTAGTGCCGTTCCCAATCGTCTGGAAGCCCATCGGAATCGCTGTCGTCGATCCGGATCGCGGTTCCTTCGAGTTCAAGGCTGGGCGGGTTGCCGAGAACGCTGTCCCGGGTATGGAATTCCGCCCAGGCGGGGGCTCCGCCAAAGCCCGACGTTTGAAGGCTCGTCAGGACGATCCGCAACCGTCCCGAGTGACAGGACTCCTGCAGGTATTGTGCGACGAACGGATCGGTGAGATTCAGTTCAAAGTCCACCGCGCTGCCGGAAGGGACGAGTTCGCCTGGTTGGACCGCGCTCGAATTGCCCAGGGCGAACGCGTGCGCCTCGAAAACAGGAAACGCCAGATTCGTCTTACCCACGTTGTTCCCCACATCCACGAGGTTGCCGGCCCCGTCGTACCCGACGGCGAAGGCGTTGCGCTCGCCAACGTTTGGGCGGCCGAATGGGGCGTCTTCTGTAAACGACTCCGCCGTGTAACCGTTGCGGAAGCCCGCGCCAAACAACTCCAAAGGCCGACCCGGATCGGAATCCGGAATGAAGCCAGGATGATGGGTGGGCAGGTAAGTCGCGGAGGCGTCAGGCGTGGGATCGAGAGCAAACGAGAGGTCACGGCTCACCGTGAGGGAAAGACGGGCTCGGCGAAGCAGGTACCGGCTTGGACCGAGGTTGGTCGTGAGCAGTCCGGCGATGTCGAAGCCGACAAGAAACTGGCCGTGGCGGCTGTCGACGCCAGACTCATCGCCCAGTGTGCCGAAGACCGGCGCGGTCGGGCGCGAACCAGGTGTGGCGTTGTGGGGATACATCCAACGATCGAGGGTCGGACTCGATACCGTGAGTTGGAACGGCTGGCCGTGGGCGTACGGGGATAGCCCGCCCCAGATTGAAAGAAAGGCGACTCGAACTAAAACGAAGGAGGCCAGGGTCCTGGCAATCGGGGAGTTCATCTCAATTACGGCGTTGGGATTCCCGAGGCGCGGGTCGATCAGCCGTTGACGGGGGACATGGAGCGACGACGCCCAAAGCCGCGGAGGAGAAACGTGCCGAACACGAATAGTCCAAGAATCGACGGTTCCGGTGCGGCCAGGAATCCGTTCCACACGTCGACGGTGATGGCGTCGAGGCTCAAACTGGAATCGGGCGTCCCGAAAGCGATGGAGTATTCCATCACATCGAGCTCTCGGAGATCCCACTGCCAGAGCGACGAGACGGAGGCGCCAAGGAGGGTGCCCCGGTCGAGTTCGACACGATAGAGAGGGTCGACCGTGTGCGAGCCGCCGGCGTCGTTATAGGTCAGCCGGACCGCGCCGTAGTCCAACTCGCTCCCGAGCGTTCGAATCTGGAGCACGACGGTCCCCAGGGTGAATGGAGTCGCGTCAGTTAGGGTAAACGCCATCGCCGCGGCCGGGTCGTAGAGATTGCCACTGCCAGTGGCGAAAGCGGACGGGCTAAGGATCTGGGTAACGACCGCGCCGGAGTTGCTTCCGGCCTGGTCGGCGGTGTTGCCGGGCGCCCCATAAGGCACCGTGAAACGCTCCCAGAATCCGATTTCGGTGTCGGTCTGTCCGCGAAAGGACGGGACAATAAAATTGTTGGTGCTGGCGAGGCCGGACAGGGCTGTCAGGGACAGAACGACCGCGACAGGGACAGCGGCGAGGCGAAGGTTGGGCGGCGTGGGAGTGGACATGGGCAGTGGCTTGAACCTCAGCGCCCCTCAGAGCGGCACGACGTCGGGCGCCGGGCGCCGTGCCGGTCTTGTTTGTGACCGGGTTTCGGAATGCGCGCTTTCGTGTCATTGCCAAATCTTGGCGGGGCGTTGCTCTTCGACACGGATCTACCCGGCGCCGGAAGGCGGAACCTGACCACAGGGATTTGCGAACCCACGTGAACGCGACGGACATGAGCGCAGATCATGGGCCCCGTGGGCCGCAGTGCCTCCGATTCTCTGCGTTCCCTGCGCGCTTTGTGGCAAATCCCTCCCCTTCCGGAGCGTCTGTCCATCGCGTTCGCGTGGGCCTGGAGGCCTGCCCCGTTTGAATTGAGGCCACAGAGAACGCAGAAAGCGCAGAGAAGGAAACGAGAGATGCCCGGCTCCAACGGAATCGTTCCTTCCTCCGCAAACCATTCGCCACCTCGAACGCCGCATCCCTCCGACGTGCGCGTTACCCCACCACGAGGTTCACCAGCTTGCGCGGCACAACGATCACCTTGCGAATCGTCTTACCCGCCAAGAACGCCTGAACCTTCTCCGCCTGTAGGGCCGCCGACGCCGTCGACGACACGCGGATCACGTCCCGCAGCTTGCCGTTGACCTGAACCGGAATCTCCAGGGTGTCTTCCTCCAACAAGCCGGGGTCGTGCACCGGCCAGGGCGAGTACGTCAGGCTGGGTGCCGAAGCCGCACCCGCGGCGTGAAGCTTCTCCCACAATTCCTCCGCCACGTGCGGCGCAAACGGCGCCAGGAGCTGCAAGAATGGCTTCAACAGCTCGACCGGCTTTGTGTCCCAGCTCATGGCCTCGTTCACAAACACCATCATGGCCAAAATCGCCGTGTTGAACCGGAGCCCTTCCAAATCCTCGGTCACCTTCCGGATGCACGCATGCAGGGTCCGCCGTTGCGCGAGTGTCGCGGCCTCCTCACGAACCGCGCGCCCGAAGCGTATTCCCTTCAGAAGGCCTTCCTGCCGGTCCGCGTCCGTCACAACCAATGCCTGCTCGAACTCCGTCTCCGAGGGCTCGTCCACGAACAAACGCCACACCCGACCCAGAAACCGGTACACCCCTTCGACACCCATCATGTTCCACGGCTTCGAATCCTGCAACGGACCCATGAACATCTCGTATAAACGGAACGTATCGGCCCCGTATTCCACCAGGACATCGTCGGGGTTCACCACGTTGCCCCGGCTCTTGGACATCTTCTGGCCGTCCACCCCTGGATCAGGCCCTGGTTTACGAGCCGAAAGAAGGGCTCCACCGTCCAAATGTGACCGAGGTCAAACTGAAGTGGACCCCGGTTTTCGGTGTTGCTTCGGCAACAGTGCGTGAGGGGACGACCGTGATTCGCGTAGCCTAGGTTCCAAGGCTGAACCCTCCAACGTGGAATGTACCCGGAACGGATTCTCGGCGACGGATTTGAGCGAACTGCAACGCCAGGTGGCGGCGTGGCGGGGCACGCAGCGAGGCCGGTCGCGATTGCCTGAGCAACCGTGGACGGCGGCAGCGACCGTGGCGAAAACCGATGGAGTCAGTTGGGTGGCTCGGGCGCTGCGCCTGGATTATCACCGTCTCAAACGTCGATG
>Ga0335394_10010015_pt1 | contig 10680 bp, 7 predicted proteins | sample MAT03_FD_205741 | JGI IMG/M metagenome (GOLD analysis project Ga0335394, IMG submission 205741) | Freshwater microbial communities from Lake Fryxell liftoff mats and glacier meltwater in Antarctica - MAT-03 (spades assembly) (version 2) ...
AGCAGGCCTTCGCGCACGCCCTTCGCGGTGTACGTCTGCGTGAACTCGTGCGTCTCGCCGGCGCCCAGCGGCGGGTCGAGCTTCAGGCTGAACGCCCGGCTCCAGCTCTGCCCCTCCGCCGGGGCGGCGTCCGGCAGCACCACGCGGAACGGCAACTCGGCGTGCAGCCGCGCGGCGCTGCCGCCCTTCGCCTCCTTCACCTCCACGAGCCGGCCCTGCGAATCGACCGCGACCACGACCACCGGCCGGTTCAGGTACTCGGCCATCCCCTTGGCGTCGTCGGGGTTGGCCGAGTCGAGCGAGACGGTGGTGCCGTCCGCCTGGCGGATGTCGCGCTTCAGCTCGGTGATGGTCATTTCGAGGGTGGCGACGCCGGCGGGGGTCACGTCCTTGACGGCCCAGCGGCGGGTGAGTGCGAGGCTGGTGCGGGTGTCGGCGGTGACGGCCTTCTCGGCCTTGTCGTCGAGGGTGGTTTCCTGCACGGCCGTCTGCTGGGCGACCTTGTAGGTGACGGTCTGCCCGGCCTGCCATTTGAATCGCGGGGCGGCGGCGGGTTGTGCGCCGACGACGCCGGCCGCGGCCAGGGCGCCGAAGACGAGTGCGAGTTTGAGCCGGGTCATCGCCGCCCCTCCGTGGTGGCGGGGCTATAGCGGGGGCGGGGGGACGGGGGAAGGGGAAGTGATCGGCCCGAAAGCCCGGGGACGGCCGTCCCCGGGCTTTGCGCCCTGTTCAACGCCGGCGGCCAACGATTACGCCCACCAGAATCGCCACCCAGCACGCCCCCGGCAGCCAGTCCCCGAGCCGCGCGTACACCGACCCACGCCCGTCGATCGGCACCGCCGCGGCCACCACGCCTTCCACCTGCTTCGGCAGCGACGCCACCACGCGGCCGTCCGGGTCGATCACCGCGCTAATTCCCATGTTCACCGCCCGCACCACGCTGCGGCGGCACTCCACGGCCCGGAACCGGCAGATCGCCAGGTGCTGTTCGTGCTCCTCGGTGCCGTCGAACCAGCCGTCGTTCGACAGGTTCACCAGAAAGCTCACGGCCGGTTCGTCGCCCGCCGGCACCGCGTAGCGGCGCGCCAGCGACGGGTCCGAGTCCTCGTAGCAGATCAGGCAGCCGAACGTGAACCGCCGCCCGTCGGCGCTCGCCACGGGGAAGCGCGTCCAGCGCCCGCCGGGGCGGCACGAGTAGTCGCCCTCGTAGGGCGTGAACGCCTGCAGCCACGGGAAGGTGCCGCGGAACGGCACGTACTCGCCGAACGGCACGAGGTGAATCTTGTCGTACCGCCCGACCTCCAGCCCGGCCGCGGTCAGCAGCAGGGCCGAGTTGTACTTCCACAGCTCGCCGGCGTCCCACTCGGTGCAGCCGAGGCCGAGGAGCACCGGCACCTGCCACCCCTCCCGCGCGAAGGCCGCCCGGCACGCCGCGACCTGGCGGGCGAACTCGGGCGGCGCCGGGCCGGTGGCGGCGAGCCACTCGGCGGGGAAGCACGTCTCCGGCCACAGCACCAGGTCCGGCCGCGGGTCGGCGAGCACCGCCCGCAGGTGCAGCGCCGCGTACACCTGCCCGAGCGACCGGCCGTCGGTGTTCTTCTGGAACTGCGGCACGCTCCCCTGGACCGCCGCGACGACCGGCCCGGTCTCGAACGCCGGGTGGTTCAGCCGCACGAAACCGTAGCCGACCGCCGCCGCGAACACGACTGCGGTGCCCGCCGTCGCCGCAATCGGTTTCGCCCCGCGGCGCATCACCCAATCCGCGACCACCCCGTTCACCGCGGCGACGACGGCGGACACGGCGTAGACGCCGCCGAGGTCGGCGAGCTGCACGAGCGGCAGGAAGTCGTGCTGGGCGTAGCCGAGGAAGTACCAGCCGAAGCCGACCTTCTGGAGCAGCCCGACGTGCGCGAGGAAGTCGAACCCGGTGGGGAAGTGCGCCCGTGTGTACTCCATCGCCACCCACACGACCGGGAACGACAGCGCGAGCGGCACGCCGGGGATGCGGTCGAGGCGCCGCAGCAGCGCCAGCCCGACGACCCAGAACAGCGGGAGGAAGACCGCGAGGCCGAGCCACGAGACGTACATGGCCGGGTGCGCGACGCGCATCCACTGCACGGCCGGCAGGAAGAACGCGACGCCGCCGACGTACGCGGCGAGGTAGCGCCGCCGGCGCGACACGGGGGCGCGGACGAGCGTGAGCCACGGCACGAGGGCGACGAACGCGACGGGGCCGAGGTTGAGCGGGAAGAACGCCGTCCACAGCAGGAGGCCGGACGCGACCGCGGGGAGGAAGGTACGGGGCTTCACGCGGACGCTCTCCTGGCGGGCGGGGGTACGAGCGGGGCCGTCGAGCGGGGTCGCGTCAGCGCCCCGTGCGAACCCGCGGCTTGAAGTCATGGCTTCGCACGGGGCGCTGACGCGACCCCGCTCGACGGCCTACGCGGTGTCCATTTCAGCCCGGCGCGCCCATCAACACAACGGACACCGGCGTCCCGGCGTCGTAGCGCGCGTCGCCCGCCGGCAGCACCAGCAGCGCGTCGGCGGGGGCCATGCCGCGCAGGTCCGGCGCCCCCCCACCTTCCAGCGGCCGCACCGCCCAGCCGACCGCCGCGGGTTCGAGCTTCGCCGGCCGGTACGTCGGCCGGTCGTTCGACTCCGCCACCGCCGCCGCGAGCGGCAGGTTGACGGTGCGCGGCCCGGGGTCGGCGTGGCCGGCCATCTTGCGCAGCGCCGGCCGCACGAACAGCTCGAAGCACACCAGCGCGCTGACGGGGTTCCCCGGCAGGCCGAAGACGAGGGTGTCGCCGCGGGTGCCGAACAGGATCGGCTTCCCCGGCTTCATCCGCACCTTGTGGAAGTGCGCCGTGACGCCCAGTTCCGCGAGCACGCCGGGCACCAGGTCGAACTTCCCGGCCGACACGCCGCCGGCGATCAGGACGATCTGGCACTTGTCGAGTACGCGGCCGATTTCGTCGCGGAGGCTTTCCGTGGTGTCACGGGCGGTTCCGTGCTCGATCCCTTCCGCCCGTTCCGAACGGACGAGGGCGCGTAGCAACGGGCCGTTGGTGTTGCGAATCTGCCCCGGACCAGGCGATTCGGACACGTCTACGAGCTCGTCGCCCGTGGCGACCACGCCGACCATCGTGATCGGAATCGTTTCCACATATGCCGCCCCCACGCCGGCCAGGACGCCGATCGTCGCCGGGTTGAGGACCGTTCCCGCGGCGACGACGACTTCGCCCGCACGCATCTCGGCGCCGCGACGATAGACCCATGCCCCCGGTCGCGGTGTCGTGTTGATACGCACCCGGTCACCGGCCGCGGTCGTGTCCTCTTGCATCACCACGGCGTCGGCGCCAGCCGGGATCGGGGCGCCGGTGTAGATGCGGGCGCACTCGCCGGGGCCGATCTCGTTCCGCGGCACGGCGCCGGCAGGAATCTCCTCTACGACGCGCAGATCGGCGTCGAACCGGTCGGTCGAGCGGACCGCGTAGCCGTCGCGCAGCGACTTGTCGAACGGGGGTGAGTCGCGGTCGGCGGTCACGTCCTCAGCCAACACGCCACCCAGGTTGCCCGGAGACAGCCGCTCGACCTGCGGCGTCAGCGGCCGGGCGCGGGCGAGGACTTCGGCGAGGGCGTCGGCCACCTCCAGCATCGCGGACCCTCACACGCATGACCGTGGCGAGCCGACCGCCGTCAGGCGGCGGGTGACGTTCGTGAGGCGCGTCACCCGCCGCCTGACGGCGGTCGGCTCGCCGGGCCGCAGCGATTCTACCGGCGGCGCGGTCGCGGTCGCCACCCGAACCCCGCCCGTCGCTCCAACGCTGATTCGTCTGGCCGACTCATGTTCGTCTGGCGACCGGGGGGGTCACCCCGCCAGACACAATGGACTCGGCCCGAGGTTTGAGCGTGCCCGGCGGCACAGCTTGCCGGGCTTTCCTTTTTACAAAGCAAGCGCCGACCCCGCCCAAAGCCCCCAAATCGTGCGGACTCTGGAGAAGCGTAGCGGAATGCGCCGACCTTGCCGGCTGTGACGCGCCCGCTCGGGTTTTCCGGGTTGTGCCGCCCCCTTAAAGCGGTTGGCGCCCCCTTGGCACGGATTAGGCTTAACACGGAGTACGTTCGGCCCCCGGGAGACCCACCATGACATTACGCCTTCCCGCCCTCGCCCTCGCCGCGGCCGGGCTGCTCGGCTCCGCAACCCCGGCGTCGGCCGCCTGGAACAACGTGTTCCAGGTCTGCTGTAACGACTGCAACCGCCCCCGCACCGCGTACTCGGCCCCCGCCTGCCCGGCCCCGTGCCCGCAGCCGGAAGTTCGCGTCAGCTACGTCCAGCGCTGCTACTACCAGCCGGTCACCGAGTACGTCCGCCGCAGCTACTACGAGCCGGTGACGCGGAACGTGATCAGCTACTACTACGAGCCGGTGACGGAGTACAAGTACTCCACCTACTACGACCCCTGCACCGGCTGCCCGCAGCGCGTCTGCCAGCCGACGACCTCGTACCGGATGCGGTCGAAGTGCAACGCGGTGACGAGCTACGTCGAGCGGTGCGCGATGGTGCCGGTGACGACGCTGCGGCCGGTGACGGTGCAGCAGCCGGTGGTGAGCTACTACTACCCGCCGCCGCAGCAGGACTGCTGCCCGCCGGGCGGCGGCATCGCCGCCCCGCAGGGGCCGTCGGTGAACGAGCTGCGCAGCCCGCCGAGCGTGGTGCCCGGCACCGGCGACAACCTGCCGGCGACGAACGTGCCGACCGGCCCGAGCACGGCGTTCCCGCGGACCGGGCCGGTGGCGCCGACGACGCCGCGGCTCCGCCCGGACCGCACGACCTCCCTCAGCCGCGTCGTGACGGTGCGCGGCGAGGTGGTGGAGCGCGACCAGACGACGCCGCGGTCGGCGGCCCGGGTGGTGTTCGTGAGCGCCGACGACGCGACGCGGCGGGAGTACGCCACCGCGAACGGGTTCGGCGAGTTCGACGTGCGGCTGCCGGCCGGGAACTGGTACGTGTACCTCGGCGGGGCCGACGGCCGGGCCACGTTCCACAAGCAGGTGACGGTCGGCGACCGCGACACGGTGGACTACCGCGTCGTCAGCCGGTAACTGATAGAGGAACCGCCCGCCTTGAAAGCCCGGGGACGGCCGTCCCCGGGCTTTGCTCGTCCCTGGTGCCCGCATGTCCCGCCTCGCGCTCGCCCCGCTGCTCCTCCTCACCAGCGTCGCCACCGCCGAGGACTGGCCCGCCTGGCGCGGCCCCCGCGGCGACGGAACAGTCCGCGACACCGGCTACCCCCTCACCTGGACCGCCACGCAGAACGTGAAGTGGAAGTTCCCCGTCGGCGGCAGCGGCCACTCGTCGCCGGTCGTCAGCAAGGGGAAGGTGTTCTTCGCGTCGTGCGTCGAAGCCGAGAAGCAGCGCGTGTTGCACTGCCTCGACCGCGCCACCGGGAAAGAACTGTGGCGCCGCGTGGCGGTCACCGCCGAGCTGGAGCGGAAGCACGGCGAGAACAGCTGGGCCAGTTCCACCCCCGCCGCGGACGGCGAGCGCGTCTACGTCACGTTCCTCGACCGGCCGAAGCTGCGCGTCTTCTGCTACGACTACGCCGGAACGCTGCTGTGGGAGAAGTCGCCCGGCGAGTTCCACTCGCAGCACGGCTTCAGCAGCCCGCCGGTGTTGTACAAGGACATGGTGATCGTGAACGGCGACCAGGACGCGCCGAAGGGGCAGAGCGCGTACCTCGTGGCGCTCGACCGCGCCACCGGCGCCGAGCGCTGGCGGGCCGACCGCCCGAACAAGCTGCGGTCGTACTGCCCGCCGACGGTCGTGGACGCGGCCGGGCGGAAGCAGCTGATCCTGACGGGCAGCAAGTGCGTCGCCGGCTACGACCCCGACACCGGCAAGCAGCTGTGGATCGTGGACGGCCCAACGGAGCAGTTCGTCTCCAGCATGGTGCTGCACGACGGCGTCCTGCTGCTGACGGCCGGCTTCCCGAAGAAGTGGGTCATGGCGATTAACCCGGCCGGCAACGGCAACGTGACGAAGAGTCACGTCCTGTGGTCGAAGGGGAACGAGGGCGGGTACGTGCCAAGTCCGGTGGCGCACGGCGGCAACCTGTTCCTGGTGGACGACGACGGCGTGGCGAGCTGCTGGGACGTGAAGTCGGGCGAGCAGCGGTGGAAGGAGCGGCTCGGCGGCGTCGGCCACCACGCCTCGGCGGTCGCGGCCGACGGGCGGGTGTACTTCACCGCCGACAACGGCGTCACGACGGTGGTGCGGGCGGCGGCCGAGTACGAGCTGCTGGCGCGGAACCCGCTCGGCGAGAAGGTGTACGCGTCGCCGGCGTTCAGCGACCGCGAGGTGTTCGTCCGCGGCGAAAAGCACGTCTTCTGCGTCGCGGGGCGGTGACGGCTCGGGTTTTCAGCCCGGAGGGCGCCTTCGCTAGCCCGGGGCGGAAGCCCCGGGCGGCCGGCGGCGGAGTTCGGACCGCGTGACCCCTCGTGACACCGCGAACGCCGCCCGGGGCTTCCGCCCCGGGCTAGCGAAGGCGCCCTCCGGGCTTAAGAACCCGAGCCGGTCCCCCTTCCCGGTTCGCCTTCGCGCCGCCGGCCGCGCCGGGGTAGCATCCCCGGCCGCACCCACGGACGGGGTCGCCATGCCGCGCCGCGCCTGCCTGCTCGCCCTCCTCCTCGCCGCCCCCGCCGGCGCCGCCGACCTGCCGCCCGGCGCCGCCCGCCGCCTCGGCGACGCCCACTTCCGCGCCGGCGGACCCGTAGCCGAACTCGTCTTTTCCGCCGACGGCACCGAACTCGTCTCGCACGTCGCCACCCCCGACGGCGACCGCGTCACCGTGTGGGACGCCGCCACCGGCCAGCAGCTGCGCACCGGCGTGCCGCCGCGCACCGCCGGGGCGCGCGTCCGCTGGGGCGCAAGCGCCGTGCCCGGCACCGACCTCGGCGTCGTCGTCGGCCCCGACGGCACCGCCGTGGTCCGCGACTTCGCCGCGAAGCAGGACCGCGCCAAACTCGCCGGCCACGCCGCCCGCGTCACCGCCGTGGCCGCGTCGCCCGACGGCAAGCGGCTCGCCACCGCCTCGGCCGACGGCCTCATCCGCACCTGGGACGCGCGGACGTTCCGCCCGCTGTCGGCGCCGGTCGGCCACCTCGGCCCGGTCCGCACGGTGGAGGTGTCGCCCGACGGCCGGCTCGCCCTCACCACCGGCAGCGACTGCACCGCCCGCGTCTGGGACATCGCCAGCGGCCGCGAGGTGCGGGCGTTCGCGCTCGACGAGGGCGGGGCCGCGGTCTTCACCATCGACGGCTCCGGCCTGAAGCTCCGCACCGCCGAGCGCGTGCTGACGCGCGACCTCCTCACCGGCCTCGAAACCGCGCGCTACGACCTGCCGGTGCTGGACCCGCTGTTCCAGCTGCGGCTCGTTTCGCCGGTGCCGTTCGCGCTGTCGCCGGACGCCCGGGTGCTCGCGGTCGCCCGTCCCGGCGGCGAACTCGACCTGATCGAAACCGCGACGCTCGGCGTGCGGCGGCGCCTCGCCGGCCCGGGGGCGCCGTGCCGCGACGCGGCGTTCACCCCGGACGGCGCGCACCTCCTGACGGCCGGCCCCGGCGCCGGCGTTCTGGTGTGGCCGGTGCGCGCCCGCGACGTGCCGCTGACGGCCGAGTTGAAGCGCGAGACGAACGCCGCGGCGCTGTGGTCGCGGCTCGGCTCGCACGACGCGGCGGCCGCTTACGGGGCGCTGGCCCGGCTGGCGGCGGACCCGTCGGCGGCGGCGAAGATGGCCCGTCTGCGGCTCGGCGCCGCGACCGACGCGCTGACGGAGACGCGGGCGGTGGAGCTGCTGGAGGCGCTGAACACGACCGAGTCGCGGGCGCTGCTGCGCGAGCTGGCGCGGCTCGGCGCCGCCCCGGCCGACGTCCGCCCCACCGGCGGCACCCTGCCGTGACCGGTGCTCGTCCGGTGGACGGGCCAACAGGTTGTCGGGGTGGGGTACGTGGTTTCTTGTCTTCGTCGGAGGTGGTTCGCCCCCTCACCCCGCGTGCTTCGCCGCGACCCTCTCCCCCGAGGGGAGAGGGTGGGCGCGACCCGACCCCATCACGGGCGGGCATCGAACTGCGGACGAAGGGGCGTGGATCGTCCCGCGTCGGCGCGTGGTTGCCCGCCCGCGGGGACAGCCGGGTGCGCCCACCCTCTCCCCTCGCGGGAGAGGGTCGCGGCGAAGCACGCGGGGTGAGGGGGCGAACCACCTCCGACGAAGCCCAACACCGCGTCAACAACTCGGACAGCCTGCGGGTTTGTATCCACCGCACGCTGGCGGCTCACCCGGGTCGGTCACGCCGCCCGGGTCGGGCCGAAAAACGCCGGCGCCGCGGCCTCCCGCAGCGGCTGCCGGCCCAGCTCCGTCAGCGCCAGGTCCGCCACCGACCGGCCGATGCTGATCGACGCCGTCGCCGCCGGCGACGGGGCGTTCAGCACGTGAACCATCCGCTCCGCCCGGCGGATGAAGAAGTCGTCCTCCAGCTTCCCGTCCGGCCGTACCGCCTGCGCCCGCACCCCCGCACCCGCCGGCACCAGGTCGCCGAACTTCACCTCCGGGATCAGCTTCCGCAGCGCCTGCCAGAACGCCCGCCGGCTCGCCGAGCGGTACATCTCGCCCAGGCCCGTCCGCCAGAACGCCTTCGCCATCCGCCAGAACGCCGGGTCGCGGGCGTACTCCCACAGGTCGCGCAGGCTCACGTCGCGCAGCCGATAACCCTCGCGCTTGAACGCCAGCACGGCGTTCGGCCCGCACTCGACGCCGCCGCCGATCATCCGCGTGTAGTGGACGCCGAGGAACGGCAGCCGCGCGTCCGGCACCGGGTAGATGAGGTGCTTGCACAGCCCCGCCGCGGCCGGCTTCAGCTCGTAGTACTCGCCGCGGAACGGCACGATGCGCACGCCGGGATCGACGCCGCACGCCTTCGCCACGCGATCGGAATGCAGCCCGCCGCAGTTGATCAGCAACTTCGCGCCGAACGTGCCCGCCGTCGTCTCGACCACGAGGCCGTCGGGCTCGCGGCGACAACCCAGGAACTTCGTACCGGTGCGAACCGTACCGCCGGCGGCGACGATCTTCGCGGCGTACACCTTCGACACCGCGGTGTAATTGACGACGCCGGTCTCGGCGACGCGCAGCCCGGCGACGCCGGCGACGTGCGGCTCGACCTCGCGCATCTCGGACACGCTCAGCCGCTTCAGCCCGACGAGGCCGTTGGCCGTGCCGCGGCGTTCGAGCTCGGCGAGCGCCGGCAGCTCGGCCTCGCTCGACGCTACGACGAGCTTGCCGCAGCGGTCGTGGGGGACGCCGTTGTCGGCGCAGAAGCGGTACATTCGTTCGCGGCCGTCGGCGCAGTTGCGGGCCTTCGCGGAGCCGGGCTTGTAGTAGAGGCCGCTGTGGATGACGCCGCTGTTGTGGCCGGTCTGGTGGCGCGCCACCTCGGCCTCCGTCTCGACCACGGTGACGGCCAACCCGGCCTCCTCGGCGAGGGCCATGCCGGTGGCCAGGCCGACGATGCCGCCGCCGACGATGAGCACGTCCGTCCGTTCCACGCGAGAGGCTCCCAGGAAGGAAAGCAGGGATGGCCGCAAAAAGGCACAAAAGACACAAAAAGGAAGCGGAGACAGAATGAAAAATCGGGTCGGAGCCTGTTTTATTTTTGTGTCTTTTGTGCCTTTTTGCGGCCAATTCATCTTCGATTCTACGCCGCGCGGCGGGCCGCGGCGCCGAGGCCGAGCTTCGCCACGGCGTCGGCCAGGTCGGTCGCCACCAGGTCGAGGTTGAGCCGGTCGCGGTCGAGGGCGGTGGCGTCCACGCCGGCGCCGTACCCGGTGCGCACCAGCACCGTCCGGCAACCCGCCGCGGCCCCCGCTTCCAGGTCGGTCTCGCGGTCGCCGACCATCCACGACCGCGCCGGGTCGAGGCCGTGCTCGGCGGCGGCGGCGCGGAGCATCCCCGCCTCCGGCTTGCGACAGCCGCAGCGGGCGCGGTACTCCGCCACCTCGCCGTCGGGGTGGTGCGGGCAGAAGTAGAAGGCGTCCACGCGGGCGCCGGAGCCGGCGAGCTGCTCGGCGAGGAAGGCGTGGACGGCGGCGACGGCGGCGGGCGTGAAGTAGCCCTTCGCCACCCCGGCCTGGTTGGTGACGACGACGACCGCCCGGCCGGCGCGGTTCAGCGCGGCGACGGCCTCGGCGGCGCCGGGGATGAGCTTCACCCGGGACGCGCAGCCGACGTAGTGGGCGTCCTCGATGAGGACGCCGTCGCGGTCGAGGAAGACGGCGGGTCGGAGGTTCATGGTCGCGGATTCTGGCGGACCGGCGGCCCGGCGGTCAAGCCGAACCGGCGGGCGGCAAGCGAGTACCCCGGGCGGGCGACGGCGTGGAACGAGGGAGCCACGCCCGCGGACCCCGCCGCCGGTCGGCGCTTCCCCCTTTCTCGCGGGGCGATTGTAAACTACCGTTTACACCAGTCCGCCCGACCCCGCACGCCACCGGCCGAGCCCATGACCGACCGCCCCACCCGCGACCTGTTCCTCGTCTCCTGGCTCGTCCTCTTCCTGGAACTCGCCTGCATCCGCTGGTTCCCGTCGCACGTCATGTTCCTCACGTTCTTCACCAACATCGTGCTG
>Ga0335394_10010016_pt1 | contig 10680 bp, 7 predicted proteins | sample MAT03_FD_205741 | JGI IMG/M metagenome (GOLD analysis project Ga0335394, IMG submission 205741) | Freshwater microbial communities from Lake Fryxell liftoff mats and glacier meltwater in Antarctica - MAT-03 (spades assembly) (version 2) ...
GCCGCGAATCACCGAATCGGAACAGGACTCGCTGGATACCACCTGTCGAAAGCTGAATCGCTTCTTGCGCGAGTCAGCCAACGCAGACCCATCCGACTGATGCAACGATCGGCGCACGCGAGTGCGGCGCCGTCTGCAGTGCAGAGTTGTCCACGGCGACGGGCGGTCGGCGCCTGCGACGAACCGACCGACCGACGCGGTGGGCAACTCGTCTCGGAGGCACAGGATCGTCTCAAACCGCCCACAGATAGTCCGGAAGAACCGAATTTCCTATCCTCACGACCGGGAGCACCGACTTGCGCGAGACGCTGGTCCAGCAGCCGAACATCACCGCCACCTTGTCCTGGCTGATGAGCTGCTTTGCCTTCTCGGCAAAGAGGGGCCAATTCGACGCCGGGTCGAGGACGACGGGCTCGAGTTTCTTGCCGAGCACGCCGCCCTTGGCGTTGATCTCGTCGATGGTCATCAAGGCGACGTCCTTCAGGACGGTCTCCGAGATCGCCATGGTGCCGGACAACGAGTGCAGGATGCCGACCTTGATGGTATTCTGCGCCAGCGCGGGCAGAGACACCAGAACCGACACAGCAAGGGCAGCCGGGGCGGCCTTGAGCGCGAAACGTCGTTCCATGACGATGGATCTCCCGAGAAATTTTCGAATGAGGGAACGGCAGGCGACAACTTCGCCCGCGGGGGCAGCGTCAGCAAGGGCTGGGCCACGCGCGCCGCGGTCGGTGCGCACCAGACGGACGCAACCGCGCACCATCGTGGACGGCGCGCCTTCCTTTAGAGTCGTGCCCTCCGCTCTGCCCTGCGACCGATGAAGCGCGACCTCGATGCAGCTGCCGCCCGTGCATCACCGCCCGAGCGGGTCGCGCTCGCGCTGGCCGGCATCGAGGCCAGCGCGACGTTCCGGGCCTCGCCCCGGCATCGTGCGCTGCTTCGCTACCTGGTCGAGGGCATGGCATCGGGCGACCATGCGGCGCTGAAGGAGACGGTGATCGCCGTCGCTGTGTTCGGCCGGCCGGTGGCGCGCTTCGACCCCAAGCTCGACAGCATCGTGCGCGTCGAGGCGCGCCGGTTGCGCGCCCGCCTCAACGCCTATTACGTCGGCGAGGGACAGGCCAGCACCCTGCGCATCGAGCTCCCGGTCGGCAGCTATGTCCCGTTCGTTCACGCTCGGCCGCAAGCCCGCGACGGCGACGCCGCGGCGCAGCGTGCCCAGGGCCTGGTCGAGCGCGGCGAACACTTCCTGCGCCAAGCCTTGTCGAAGCACACCCTCGAGACCGCGCTCGCACGCTTCGACGAAGCGCTGCGCTTGGCGCCGCGGCTCGCCGCCGCCCATGTCGGCATCGGCCGCGCCTGGTTCAACCTCGCGACCGGGTGGCACCACGAACCGAAGGTCGCCGCCGACCATGCCGCCGAAGCCTTGCGGTGCGGCCTGGTGCTCGATGCCGGCAACGCCGTCGCACACGCCCTGCTCGGCGCGCTGCAACACCAGTTCGAGCGCGACTGGCGCGCCGCCCGGCGCAGTTTCGAGCGCGCCGTGGCGCTCGCGCCGCAGCAGGCTTTCGTGCACTCGGCCTACGGCGCGCACCTGTACCTGCGGGGCGAGTTCGAGCACGCCGAGCGCGAGCTGGCGCTGGCCCGCAAGGTCGATCCGCAGTACGTGAACTCGCGCGCGCACGTCGTCAACCTGCGCATCGCCCAGGGCCGCATCGACGACGCCCAGGCCGAGATCGAGGCGATGCGCGACATCGCCCCGCAGAGCATCGCCGCCAACGGACTGGCCGCCGTGCTTGCCATGGCGCGCGGCGATGCGCACAGCGCCGTCGAGCTCTACGCCACGCTCTGCGAGGTGGCGCCGGAGAACCCCGGCTGCTTCGCCTGCCTGGCCGGCGCCCAGGCCGCCGCCGGCCAGCGCGAGCTCGCCGAGGCAACGCTCGCCGACATGCACCGGCGCTTCGCCGACCGCATCGTCTCGCCGTACGTGCTGGCGATCGTCGCCACCCATTGCGGCCGGCACGACGATGCCTTCGCGCTGCTGGCGCGGGCCGACGGGGAGCGCGACCCGAGCGCGCTCGAGATGGCGCTCGACGTGAGCTTTCGCGCTCTGCACGGCGACCCGCGCTGGCCTGGGCGGGTGGCCTCGGTGCGCGCCGGGCCGGCGGCGCGGGCAAAGCGCGCTCGCTCGGCCAATCCTGCTAGCGCACCGTGAGCGTGTAGTTCAGGCTCTGCGTGCCGCTCGCCGACGTCGCGGTGACGGCGATGTTGTAGCTGCCGCTCGGCGTCGCCGCCGGTGGCGGCGCCTCGGCCGCGTCGCCGCCGCCGCCGCACGCCGCCACGCAGCCCGTCGCGGCGAGCACTGCGGCGCCGTGCCGCAGGCGGCGCGCGCGCGGTGTCGGCATGGCGGCGACGAACACCGCCAGCAGCGCGGCCAGGGCGAGCGACTGCAGCGCCAGCGCGCCGTTCGCCGTGCCGCCGCCGACGCCCGCTGCGCCCGCTGTCGCCTCGGTGCTGCCGCCGGTGCGAATCGTCAGCACGGAACTGGCGGCGCTCGCGGCCGGCGCCAGGCTGGCCGGCGCGAAGCTGCACGACGCGTTCGCCGGCAAGCCGCTGCACGACAGCGCCACGGTTTCCGCGAAGCCGGCGGGGAAGGCGAATCTCAGCGTCGACTGCACCTGCTCGCCGCTCGCGACGCTGCCGGCGAGGTGGCTGGCGGTGAATGTGAACGGCGCCGCGTCGCTCGATGCCGCCCCGACCTGCCGCGTGCGCAGCAAGGGTACGATCGCCGATTGCCCGACAGCGACCACCGCGTCCATCACAGTGTCGCCGTCAAGGTCGACGGCGACGGCGTGGGTCGCGGCGGCGGCGATGGCCAGCGCGACTTCGTGCACGAACGCGCCGCTGCCGTCGCCGATCAGGAACTCGGTGGCACCGCCGTCGCGGCCGACGAGCAGGTCGGGCTGGCCATCGAAGGTGAAATCGCCCGCCGCCAGCGCCGAAATCGACTCGCCGATGCCGTCGGCGAGCGCGAACACGCGCGGCGCCGCGAAGCTGCCGTCGCCGTTGCCGGCGAGCACGCTCACCTGGGCCTGAAACGAAGCCGTCGCGCCGCCCACGATCAGGTCGGGCCGGCCATTCTTGTCGATGTCGGCGATGGTCAGCGCCGTGGTGTAGGTCGCCGGCGTGAGCACGCGCGGCGCCGCGAAGCTTCCATCGGCCCGGCCGAGGTAGACGCGCACGCTGCCGGTGATGAACAGGTTGGCGCCGTTCTCGGCCACCGCGATGTCGGTGCGGCCGTCGCCGTCGAGGTCGCCGACCGCCAGGGGGCCGAGCTGCGCGCCGGCGTCGAGTTGCACCGGCGCGCGCAGCGTGCCGTCGCCGTTACCGTAGTACACGAAGGCGCCGGCGGTGTTGAAGCCGCTCGCCGCCGCGACGACCACCACGTCGGCGCGGCCGTCGCCGTTGATGTCACCGACGGCAAGGTTGGTGATGCCCGATGCACCCGGCGGCAAAGGCGCGATCTGCTCGTTGCCGAAGTTGCCGTTGCCCTGGCCGAGCAAGACCGCCAGCCTGATGCCGGCGACAACGAGATCGGCTTTGCCGTCGCCGTTGAAATCGCTGTTCGCCACCAGCGTCGGCGTGAAGCCGAGCATGCCCCGGGCGAGCGGAGCCGCGAAGCTGCCCGAGGCGCCGCCGACGAACAGCTGCAGCCGGCTCGGGTCGGTCGTGAATTGGGTGCCGATCGGGAGGCCGACGAGGTCGGGCTTGCCGTCGCCGCTGAAATCGGCCACCGCGAACGAAGGTGCGCCGCGCACCCCCGGCGCAGCGACGACGGGCGCGCCGGCGAAGCTGCCGTCGCCCTTGCCGAGCAGAAAGTGCATCAGCGCGCCGCGTCGGCCGGTCGAATAGACGCCGGTGTCGGCCTTGCCGAGCCAAAGGTCGGCCGTGCCATCGCCGTCGAGGTCGACGACCGCAAGCTCGCCGACGCGGGCGACGGTCGAGTAGACCGGGCCGCTCGCGAAGCTGCCGTCACCGCGGCCGAGGAAGATCGAGACGAAGCGGCCGGTGGCGCCACGCAGGCTGCCGAGCACGGCAACATCGAGCTTGCCGTCGCCGTCGAAGTCGCCGGTGGCGAGGTTGCCGACGGGCTGGCTCGGCGCCACGTCGAGGCGTTGCACCGGTGCGGCGAATGAACCGTCGCCGGCGCCGCCGAGGAACAGACCGTCGGCGGTGAGCAGGTCCTTCTTGCCGTCGGCGTCGATGTCGGCGATGACGAAAGGCGTGCCTAGGGCGCTGCTCAGGGCGCGGGGCGCGCCGGCCGGCACGAAGCCGCCGGCGCCATCGCCGCGCAGGGCCAGCGTCGTGCCGGTGAAGATGTCGGGGCCGGCGATGGCCACGACGTCGGGCTTGCCGTCGCCATCGATGTCGTCGATGGCGAGGCGGGCCACGTGGGCCGACGCGGTGGCTGCGTAAGCGAAGGCCCGGGCGGGGAAGAGGTAGTTGCCGGACGCCTGGCTCAAGAACACCGCGACGCCGGTGCTGCCGTCGGCCGCGGTCGCATGAGGAGAGACGATGTCGGCGAGGGCGTCGCCGTTGAGGTCGGCGACGGCGAAAGTGGGTGCCGCGTTGCGGGCCACGATCTGCGCGGCGATGACGGCGCCGGCAGCGCTGATCTGCGAGACCGTCAGCGTGCCGCGTTCGTCGACGCCGGCGACGAGGGTGTTGCCGGCCGCGGTCGAACCGAGGAAGGCGGCGTTCGAAGACGGGATGCCGAGCGTTCGCTCGTCGCAGCCGCGCGGATACGTGGCGCCCGCGGCGGCGAGCCCGGACACGGCGCGCAGGTGCCTTTCGACGCCGCTCAATGTCACCGCGTCATCGGCAGTCGACGCGAGGTCGGGATAGGCGTACTGCACAAGCGTGCAACCGCTGGCGCGCGACAGCACCGAAGCCCCCTTGCCCGGCACCGTTTCCAGCACGCGCCCGACGATGGCGGTCTGATTGCCGCGGAAAGCCGCGCTCGGCGTGAAGCTGGTCAACCCGACCGCGGATGCGGCCGGCGCCGCCAGCGCGTGCATGCGTGCGCGCAAGGGGGCCGGTGCAGGCGGTAAAGTGAAGAACCATCTTTTCCACTCTTCCTGGGCGTCCTTCTCTTTCTGCCGGGCAATCTGTTCGGACAGACGGGACAAGTCTATGGCAAGTTCGTTGTACCTCTTTTCGACCTGCGCGTTCCTGAAGATCCGGATACTCGCCGTCGCCGCGAGCAGGCTGGCACAGAGCAGTGCCGCCGTCGCCCCTTGCAACCACCGACGCTTCGTTATCCTGTTCATTCGTCGCTCCCGAGCACCGTACCGGTATGCGACGCAGTATTCGGCGCGGCGACTTCCCGGGGCAAGCCGCAAGAGGTGACGCGGGGGTGACACGCGGCGGCGCCGGTACGGCGCTCAGCGCCCGACGAGGCCGAACTTCAGAGCCTTGAGCAAGTCGCGCACGTGGTTCAGCACGGCGGGGAACGGCGCGTTCATCCGCGCCATGTCGAGCGACGTGCGGAGCTGGGCATTGACGGGCTGTCCGGGCCGCGTCAGGGTCGGGTCGGTCAGGTAGTTGTCGATCAGGTGCGAGTTCATGAGCGGCGTATAGAGCGCTTCATTGCAGACCGGGTCGCCCTGCGGCGTGCAGGGGACCCCTGGGGTCAGCTTCAACGCGTCGAGCATCGGCGACGAATAGCGGAGCCAGTCGCGCTCGGTCCTGTCGAGCACGGTGACGATGCGCAGGTGATCGCGCAGCGCATCCATCGTGCCGCTCTTGCGGTACGGCCACAGCGCCGGCATCGTCGCAGCGAACGGCGTCTTCGCGTTCAGCATCTGGCCGACCGGCCGCAGCGACAGGATGGCGTCGTCGGCGCGGGTGGCGTGCTTCAGGTGCCGGGCGACGAACGAGGTGCCGTCGAACGAGCCGGACTGCAGGCTCGGGTAGTCGGTCGGCGACGCCAGCGCCAGGATGGCGAGCCGCGACTCGAAGATCTCGCGGCCGGCCGCGCCGCTGCGGTTCTGCAGGCGCCAGGCCATGCCCTCGACGAGGAAGTTGCCTTGCGAGTGTCCGATCAGGATGAAGTAGTGCTTGCTTCGTGCGCCGCTGCCGGCCCTTTCGTCGCGGTAGGTCTTGACGATGCGGTCGACCCAGCGGACGACATCGTCGTTGTCGGCGGCGACGTCGATGCTGTCGCGTGATATCGCCTGCAGTGCGCACTCCAGGAGGTCGCCGCCGGCCATGCCGTTGCCGTTCGTCGCCCGCCACTCGTTGTACTGCCTGATGTTGATGCACAGCCACTGCACCAGCGGGCTCTTGTCGAGCCGGCACATCTCTTCGAAGTAGGGCCGCGCGCCCGAAACGTTGTAGGTGCGTTCGTCGAACTTGTTGATCTCGTTCGGCACGACGTTGATCTTCGCCGCCACGTCGTTCGGCGACTCGTGGCTGAGCACGCCGGCGACGTTGACGGCCGGGCCGAGGCCGAGCAGGTTGCCGCGGATGAGCTGGCGGTCCCAGTCGTAGCTGCCGCGGTTGACGGCCCGCCCGTTGCGCGCGCCCGGGTCGTGCTCGGGCGTGTTGATGCCGTTGACGTAGTAGTAGTGGAAGACGGGAGCAGCTTCGTCGGCGGCGCGCTGCCGGGCCGGCGGCGGCCGGCACGGCTCCGACGCCTTGATCGGCCGGTAGGTGCGCCGGATGTCGCTCGGCGGGCACCCGTAGGGCGGGTTCGGATTGATGCACTCGTCGTAGCCGCCGCGCTCGGGCGGGATGCGCGGCGGCTCTTTCACGCCGAAGCGCGGCACCCGCTGATAGGGCTCGGTCTGCGCACCGGGGTCGATCATGACGGTGTAGGGATAGCCTTCGGCGTCGTAGCAGACGTAGTTCGGGGCGTTGGGTTGGACGAAGCCGAGCGGTACCTCGTAGCCCCGGGTCGGCGGCCTGGGCGGCACCCGGTCGGTCGACGCGACGCCGTCGCGCAGGGGCGGCTCGTCGGCCGGCGTGGCTTGCAGAACGTCGCCGCTGGCGTGGCCGCCGCTGCGCGGTTCGGGAACTCGCCTCGTGGAAGGCAAGGGCGTCGGCGTCGGCCGGGGCACGATCGTCGTCGCGCCGCCGGAAAGCCGCGTGCCGCCGCCCTTGTCGACCCTGGCGATGCACGTGTCGCCTTGCCCGACCAGAGCACGCGCCCGGGCGATGCCGTCGTTGAGCTCCTTGAGCCGCGTGATCGGCCGGCGCATCAACGGCGCCACGCGCCTGATCTCGTCGGTGGCCTGGATGAGCAAGTTGGCGCAGGCGTCGTAGAGCGCCGCGGCGCCCGGGATCTGCCGCTTGACGTCAAGCCAGCCCTGCAGGCTGGGCGGGTAGGCCGCGTCGAGGCCAAGTTGCGGCGCGCCGGTGCCGTTGGCGGCGTCGCGGCGCAGGCTGAGCACCGCGCCCTTGGCGGAATAGGCGTCGCTGCTGTTGCCCGCGAAGACATCGCCTCGCGTCTGCCCGCGCGCGCCGCCCACGGCCAGCGCTGCGGCCAGGCCGCACAGCAGCGCTGCGAGCGGTTTCGCTGCCACGGGCTAGCGCGGCCGGTAGCAGGTGCGGGCGATCGGGCTCGGCTTCATGCACTCGTGAAACGTGTTGATCGCACTGAGCCGGCTCACTTCGGCACGGCAGGCCGGGCTGGCATCGCAGTCGGCGATGATTCGATTGCGCTCCTTGGCATGCATGGCCAGGCTCTCAGCAACGCTCATCGTGCCGCCGTTGGCTACGTCGGCGAAAGGAATGCGGCCGACGCTCGACACCTGCTCGAACTTCATCGTCTTGTACGTGCATCCGCGCGGCGCCGGAGCCTGCCGGTTCGCGCGCATGACATCGCCGGCGCTGCCCAGCGTGATGCCGGCCTCCCCTTTGCCGCAGAAGATGTGGCCGGCGTGCACGTCCCTTTCCGCGATGGCGCCGTTGTTGCCGGCTCCAAGGAGCGCCTTGGCTACGTTGATCTGGTGATAGATCTCCTCCGACGACGTGCAACCGGGCGCTTTGGGCGGCGCCGGCGGAGCGACCGAGTTGCCCCTCAGTACCAGATAGCGCCGATCGCCGCAGTCGGTGACGGTCGCCTTGACCCACTTGGCGTTGGCCCAGATGGACGGATCGGCGAGCGCGGGACTCGACGCGAGGAACGCCAAGGCGGCGAGAAGGGCGAGAGGGGCAAGAGCTTTGAACATGTCGATCTCCGGCGTTGTCTGGCGCTGCATCGTCATCTCGAACCGCGCTCCGACGCCCAAGCGCCCAGTTCGGTCGCCATGTGCATGCATTCGGCTGCTTCGAACAGATCGGTCTTCACCGTGTAGTCGCGGGATCGGCCGGGGTTTCGTTCGACGCTCGCTTTCGGCTGCGGCAGGACGATCCGCAAGCCGAGGGGCAGGCTCCGATGCAGGGCGATGACATCGCACAGCACGTCGCCTCGGGAGGTGGCCCAGATCTTCGAGGTGAGCGGGTCCTGCAAGCTGCGGTCTCGCCCGGTCTCGCGCGCTTCTCCGCTCTTGACGAGGTCGAAGCCGGGCAGCGGCGCAGCGACGGCACGTCGATACCATGCGTCTTTCTGACCCTCGGCGCCGAACACGACGTAGCGAACGACGATGCCCTTGCCCTGGAGCGACAGCCTGCCGATCACGCCGTCGTCCTTGCTGATCGGACGAACTTCCTCTTCGACGATGGCCAGGCTCTCGAGGCGCTCGGCGAGTTGCTTGGAGCGCGGCATCGGCAAGGTGCGCAAGGCGCGGTAGAGCCGGGCTCCCGGCTCGCGCGGCGCCGGGCTCGCCGCCGCGAGCAAGTCGTCGGCATGGCGCATGGCATCGACGACGTGTCGCCCGGCGCGTGCCTGCGCACCGGGCTGGACGGGCTCGATCGCCCGGACGGCCAGCGGCGCTGTCGGATGGCGTGCGGCGCAGGTCTCGACGACGCGGGCCGGCCGCTCCGTCAGCAAGGCCTGCCCGCAGACCATCGCCGGGCCGCGCCAGCCGGCCACCGCGACTTCACGCATCGGCCCCGCCGACTGCTCCTTGGGCGGGTAGGCGATCCGCGCGAAGTCGCGTTCCGTCTGTGCCGGCCCCAGGTACACCATGTAGCGCACGCTGCTGCTCGACTGCTGGACCATCAGCGTTCCGAGCATGGCGGCCGACATGTCTTGCATCGGCGGAATGTGGTGACGCGTCGCACTTCGCGCCCACGCGGCCGAAGGCGCCGGCGCTTCGATCAGGCGGAACAACAGTTCCTCGGGGCCGGACGTCGCGGCAACCGCCGCGAAGACCGGCGAGCACAGGGTCGCGGCCAAGCGCAGGTGCCAGCGCGAGCGCTTCGAACGACCAAGCGCTTTGCCTCTCATGGCGCGCTCACAAGGAGCAGAAGGCATGGTCGACCTTGCACGCGGTGCCGCCTGCCTGCATGCACCTGGCCATGGCCGCCTGCCCTGCCGCTCGCTTGCTGCCGGCCCACGCGGCCCGGGCGGCACCGTACTGGCGCGGATCTTTCGGGTCGCTCGAGGCGATCGCCGCGCAGCCGTCGTAGAACCACGTCGCGCCGCTGCAATCGCGACCGATGCCGCTTCTCCTGGCGCACGCCTGCAGGGCCGCCGATTCCGCGCTGGCGCGTGACGAGTGGCCCCATGCCGCACCGTACTGGATCGCCCCCGCCGTCATGGCGACCGCACCGTACTGGCGACCGCGCGGGCGCGACTGGCCGCCGCCGCGATGTCGCTGGCAGATGTTTTCAGAACAGAGCGACGGCGAGCCGACCGGGCAGAACTGCTCCATGCACTGCAGATACTCCAGCTCACCCGCCACCACGTCGGCGGCCGGCCAGGCGCAGGCGATCGCGGCGAAACAGAGGGACGAGAGGCGCATGCTCATGGCCGATCATTGCGAGTCGTGGGTTGGCGCCGAGGCAGTATTCGCGCTCCATGCCGCGGCGGCAAGCGGGATGAGGTGACACGGGGGTGACTTGTCGGTCAGACTGGACGATGGCGGCGGCGCGTGTCGTGCATGGCCGACCCTGCCCATGACCACTCGCTCGCACCCCGCCGCTGCCCTTGCGCTGGCCGCATCGCTTGCGGAAGTTGTCAATCGCTCATCCACATCCCGATGCGCCACTTCCGTCAAGCGACATCCCGAACGGCCCTGGCAGAGAATCGGCACGAGGTTGTCAACTTGGTAGAACCCCGCGCCGCCGCACCGTTGCCTTCTTTCCCTCGTACAAAATCGAGCTGCAATGAATCGAAATCCCACCATCGATTTCGCGCGGGTCAAAACCCTTTCGCCGGGTGCCGACTTTGCCGATTACTGCTGTGAGCTGCTGGGCAGTGTGGGGGAGGTACAAGCCAAGAGAATGTTCCTTGGCTGGGGATTGAGCGTCGATAGCCTTACGGTCGCTGTCATCGCGTGGAACACGCTGTACCTCAAAGCCAACGCCTACTCGCTACCGAATTTCACGGCCGCCGGCTGCCGCGTGTTCGAACATGAATCCAAAGGCGTCACGAGACGGATGCAGTACTACACAGCGCCCGAACTCGCACTTGAATCCCGCACGGCCATGCAGCCCTGGGCCGCGCTGGCCATGCAGGCGGCATTGGCGGCGCGCAAGCCGGTCAGGGCGACCAAGCGGAGTTCGCAGAGA
>Ga0335394_10010020_pt1 | contig 10679 bp, 16 predicted proteins | sample MAT03_FD_205741 | JGI IMG/M metagenome (GOLD analysis project Ga0335394, IMG submission 205741) | Freshwater microbial communities from Lake Fryxell liftoff mats and glacier meltwater in Antarctica - MAT-03 (spades assembly) (version 2) ...
CGCTTCAATAGGTTCGGGAATTTTTACAGTCAGAATTCGATTATTCACTCAATCCCCAAGGGAATACTTCCCCATAATTTTGTGTAGCTAGCGCGGTCATCATCTCCAATTTGTTCCCGTATCTCCCTACCTCTATATCGTTGACTCGTAAGACGTACGTGTTACGTTGCCCCTTAGTGTGAAGCCGCGACCTGACGGCTGACCATTCCTCACCCGTAGCCTCAATATACCCGCCATACGCCCTACCATCTGACCACGTTTGGCTCACACCCTCGACGGTTACTCTCTTGAAGCTACAGGGATAATACTGCTTGCTAGGGTATCGCTGTCTACCATTCTCATCTTTCACTATTGACCTCCCTCTTTTCTGATTTGAATCCACAGGATAGCCTGCATATCCAATGCCCGGAATCCATACTTAATAGCCAGCCTCTCAACTTCACCCTTAATAGCCCGACGCTCATCCTCATTACGGACGTTGCCTAGGTGGTGCGTGTCATTGTAGTACGCCCTCACCATCCAACTGTCTACCGTCACATCAATGGATGATTTGGGGTAAAGGATGTTATCGTAGAACGCCCTGACCTTAGGTGCCCGCTTGCCTAGCAACAGCTCGGTAGCTACACCAGGGTTACACAGGATATTCCAAGCCTTGACTACATTAGATTGGAATGCACTCACCTCAACCTCGCAGATTTCTTTACCCTCAAAATGGGCTAGTGTCAGGTTCATAGCGCCTGATAGGTTCTGCTCCCACGTGATGCGCGGGGATAGTACTGCTATTACACCTGCCGCCTGCTCAATGGAGATGTGGTAGGTGAAGCTTAGGAAGTGTGCGAAATCGTGCGCCTCTTGGTACCAACTGATAGCAACGCTCCTGTCAGATGACGGGATACGATTAAATAGATTCTCAAGGTGACTCATTTTTTCCTCGTGAAAATTCGATTGGTTTACTCTCGTGGGTGAATAACCTGAAGCCATCACCCACTTACCTTATTTTTTTGTATTCGACGAAGGCGGAATCTTCCCGCGAAGCGTTGTAGCGTAGTGAGCAAAGCGAACCCAGTCTCCCTACATCATGCCTTGGCATTAGGTAGGTCAATGCAGCACTTGTTCACTAGGTCATAGATTGACCTCTCACCGTTCTCTTGAGCCAGTGCCAAAGCATCCTCTAGGTTTTCAACGTGCTTAACGTTGTCGAAGTAGACAAGGTTAGTGGCTTGGTACTTATTGCCCTTGTAGGTTGTACGCTCTTCACCCTCACGGTCGAGCCACGTACCCACACCGTCGTATTCACGCTCATCAGCGTCTCTACACTCAACCTCGTCACGGTACACGGTCAACAGCTCACGGTGTAGCTCATCAATACTGATATCGTCGCCTGCTGTCTCACCAAATCCAGGGATTAAGGGGTCATTGTTATTGCCCACAACGTACCCGCTAGTACGCTCGATACCGTCATACCAGAAGGTATGTCCGCCGTGCCGGAACGTCTCATATGCTGCAACCATAGCTGCATTCTTTACCGCTAACCAACTGTCTAGAGTTTCGTCTGTGTATGCGTTGAATTGTCCCATTGTGTTCCTTTGTAATTGGGTGCGTTATTGCATCCAGTCTAGCGGGATAAGCGCTAGAGTGAATGAAACTAAGACCACGTATCCATTGATTCGGTTGTGTATTTCATTTTTCCCCATCAGAATTCGATATCACGTAATCAACTGGCACTATCAGGAGCGATACCCCATGCCGACCCAATACATTCACCGTCTCACCCTCGTTAGGGATTCTACAATCAGGGTATGCAAGGGCGTACTTCCAATAGACTTGGTTTTGCAGGACGTAGCCGTGCTCGCTCATTACGGCTTTGGTCTTGTGTCTTGCCCATTCGGGCTTGGGTGTGAGATTAGACATTGTTCAAATGCTCCACAATAAAGGACTGTAAATCAGACTTGTTCAACTTGCCATAACCCCCAAGACCTAGCTCCCTAGCGTAAGCCTTAAGCTCTTTCACATTCAACAACCCAACATACTTGACCTCATCATCCGATGCCGCTTTGAGCAGCGGAATCTCAGGCGTATCCTCAATAGGCTCCTCATCAGGCGTATCCTCAATATTCGACGTAGGCTGAATCTTGAGCTTGGTATGGACAAACAGGGCGAATGAGTTTAGCATGTATCCCGTAGCCAGTACTAGACCTGCTTCGATAATCATTTTTCTCCAGTAAAAATTTGAACTTCACTCGTTCGACGGGCGAACTCGTGCGTGATTGCACTCAGTCCGGCGGGATAATCGCCGGAGTGAATGAAACTACAGTGTGCTGGCATACTTGAACAGTTGTTCGAGTGAAGCCTCACTCAAATCTGCCATTAGGTCAAGCGTCTCATCATAGTAATCAATCTGTTCCGGCTCATCCTCAATATCAGGAGTAGGCTGTATGTAGTATGGTGACGTAGGGTCAACCACCGCTTCAAACATCTCTTCCATCGTCATCTCGTCTAGTGGCTTGTGAATTTTCATGGTTAAAATTTGAACCTGGTAAAGAACTCAGTCTCACCGTGCTATGAGTGAGAGTGAGGTCATTAGCCTCTCTCCGCAACTCCGATGCGGACTTGCTGTCGTCTCAACCGATATGATGTGAAGTTCATCAAGCACCGTGAGCGAATCAGCTATTTGGTTTTCAAGGTTCGGTTCGATTCAGATGCACTCGGGGTGTTCAACCTTGGTTGTGTCCGTCGCTCTTCTGTTTCGATACAAACAATCTACCATCAGGGTTCGGTGTCGTCAAGCTCGTCCGTATTGGGAGGAAGTGCGTGCGTTATGTATGCGTGCGAGGAGTGTCTGGGAATCCATCAAAAATAGTTATGGTGAATATCACCATTATTCACCACAAAGTATACGCACCAACTGTTTCAGCCTGCGCTAGTACTGCAGTATTGTAGTGCAGCAGGAATACACTCTGGAAAAAAGAATAGATACGCACGCGTTAAAATGTGGGGAGAGGATAATGGGGGGGAAGGTCGCGCTCGTTAATTATAAAAGACACCTACTAAATTTTTGCCATAAAAAAGGCTAACCCTTACATATCTAACGAAGAAGCCCATGCCCTACGCGACCAGAGCGCGCTACGCCCAAGCGAAAAAGGAACGATTCAACCTCGTCTACCAGACCCAAGCCGTAGGCGCAGCAGAGGTCGTATCCATAGCCCTACACAAAGACTGCAACCTCGTGCTAGTTTCCACCTCTGCCGGGATTGCCACCTGCCGTCTGCTCAACGCCGCCAGTGCCGTGGTGTTCGATACCCAAGCTATCTTATCTTACCCAGTAAGTATGATAGTGGGAACGAACACAAAAGTCCTGGAGATTACCGCCTCACTCGCCACCACGCTCAGTATCTCCCAAATGGCATCGTGGGGTAAGTTCGGGATACGTGGCTACGATGTAATGAGTGAGCCAGAGATTCCGGGTATACCAGGCAACCTCATTACCAGCACGGCTAATTACATCATCACCAGTACCGGGAACACCGTAACTAACTAAGGAAGTAGACCATGCCTGACGTAAGGCTCTCATCAAGTGCCATCATACTACCCGCCGCCTTCACTACCAACACGAGGGTGGTAGTCATTGAGGGGGGTGTCGCAATCGGGATAGACGAAACGCGCACCACCCTAGCGACTGGACTGCTTGCCAGGGCGAACCACACGGGCACCCAGGCACACACCACCATCACGGGATTGGGCACGGCAGCAGTAAGCGCCACCGGGGACTTTGCGACCGCAGCCCAAGGCACCCTAGCCGCATCTGCCCTCCAGACCGGGACGGCAATTGCTAACGTCTCAGGTTTGCAGGCGGCTATTGATGGACGACAGCCCCTAGATTCTGACCTTACGGATATTTCAGCACTGGTAAACCCAGCCTCAGCCTCTATCCTGAGTGAGTCGTCAGCGGGTGTTTGGTCATTCTTGCCAACATCCAATTTCGCGACCGCTGCCCAGGGAACTTTAGCATCGTCTGCCCTCCAGACCGGGACGGCAATATCCACCGTAGCGGGTCTACAAAATGCCCTGGATGGTAAGCAGGCACTAGGCAGCTATGCCACAGCAGCCCAGGGAGCTTTGGCTGACACTGCCTTACAACCTTCGGGTAACTTGGCGGGTCTAGCTAGTACCACCACGGCACGAACTAACCTAGGTCTTGGTACCGCAGCCACCACTGCCGCCAGTGATTACGCCACCGCCGCCCAGGGCACAATTGCCACCTCCGCCCTCCAGAGTGGGGCAGCTATAGGTACCATCGCTGGGTTGCAGACTGCCCTTGATGGTAAACAGGCATCGGGTAGTTATGCAACTGGTGCCCAGGGCACGTTAGCCGATTCCGCCCTCCAGCGTATTAGGCAGACGTTCAGCAACGCCGATGTCACGGTCAACGCCACTGCCACACAGCTTGCCCAGACCGGAACCATGACTGCCGCCAGAACCGTTACGCTCCCACTGGCGAACTCCAAAGCCGCTGGGTTTGTGTTGGATATTGTGGATGAATCAGGAACGACCAGCAGCACCAATAAAATTATCCTCGCCAGGGCTGGCTCCAACCTAATCAACGGGGTAACAACCCTTGATGCCATCACCCTTGCCAACGGTGCCGTGTACTGTGTTAGTGATGGCTCTACTAAATGGTCAGTTTTTTTTTCTAGGGGTTTAGCTCCTGGGTGGGTTAGACATACTGACTGGCTGGCAATGCCCGCAGTAGGCTCAGGGGAGCAGAAGTTTGTGGGCTTGTTTGCCGTCACGAATGATGCCTCAAACTACCTAGCCCTATTGTTTGCCGGGAATTACAACGTGGACTGGGGTGACGGAACCAACGAAAATGTCGCAGCTAACGTCCGGGCTGAGAAGCTTTATGACTACGCAACTATCTCTGCCGCGACTGAATCGAGCAGGGGATACCGACAAGTCCTCGTCATGGTGACACCCCAGGCAGGGCATAACCTAACCTTAATGAACCTACAGCAACGTCATAGCCGATTTGCTGGTGGATTTAGGAATACTGCGTGGCTTGATATTACGCTGAATGGGGCTAATTTCACCAGCCTTACGTTGGGTGGAACCGAGGTGCTATTGGCGTTAGTAGAGCGAGTCAACATCCAAACCGTGGGGACTCTAACAAGTGTCAGCGCTCTTTTTAGGAACTGTCGGTCACTTCAGAGCGTCACACTTTTCAATACTGCCTCTGTAACTGACTTCTCGGTAATGTATCTTAGCTGCACCTCCATACAGACATTCCCACTACTTAATACGGCATCAGGTACTAACTTCAGTTCTATGTATAACGGCTGCTCATCTGCTCAAACATTTCCCACCCACAATACGGCATCAGGTACTAACTTCAGTTCTATGTATAACAGCTGCCCAGCTGCTCAAACATTTCCCACCCACAATACGGCAGCAGGTACTAACTTCAGTTCTATGTATTCTAACTGCTCAGCTGCGAGGGCATTCCCACCAATTGATACGTCATTGGGCACTATTTTTGAGTTTATGTATCAAAACTGCACGACAGTTCAGATATTCCCTTCCCTCAACACGGCAGCAGGTACCAACTTTTTGTTTATGTATTCTAACTGCCCAGCTGCTCAAACATTTCCCACCCTCAACACGTCATTAGGCACTACCTTCAGTTCCATGTATAACGGCTGCATTAGCGGTGCATCAGTAGGCATTACAGGCTCCCGGTTTGCAATCTCATTTGCAAGCATGAAACTATCGCGGCAAGCAATCGCCGACATTTTTACCGCGCTCGGCACAGCATCAGGGGCGCAAACCGTTACCGTCACTGGGAATCACGGTGTCCCCGACCTGACGGCAGCAGATTTGTTAATAGCCACTAACAAGGGGTGGACTGTCGCCAGCTAGAAAAGTGCTATAGTGGATACGGAAAAACTAATTGGAAGAGGACTCTTAATGAATACTACGCCTAACGACCCTACACACGCATCTGGTGGTAAATACCCGGAAGTCGAGATTACCCCCACAGACCTCACGGCGCTTTTCAAAACTTGCAGTTCTTCAAGGGGGTATCCAACGGCTGAAATTACCCCCACCGACCTTTCGGGTCTGTGTCGCTCTAGTTCACCAGCTAAATAAACAGGAAAACTCCCCATGCCCTACGCCACATCAGAATTCTACGAGCAGGCTAACAAGGAACGATTCCACCTTATCTACCAAACCCAGTCTGTCGCAGCCGCAGAGGTCGTTACGATAACCCTGAATAAGGACTGTAACTTCATCAACGTCACCACAACAGCCGGGATTGGTACTTGCCGCCTGGTCAACGCCGCTGCCCTCGCGATGTTCGACACCACGGTCGTACCCAACGTCCCCGCCTCTATCTTTGTGGGCACGGGCACCATAACCCTGACGATTACGAATTCCGCCATCTCAACCCTTGGTGTCAGTCAAATGGCGGTGTGGGGGGATTTCTCATGAGGTAAGGTAAGATAAGATGGGTAAGGAAATCATTATGATGGCGGTGGCTATCCTGTCCTCCCTGACTGCCATCACTGCCATCCTACTAGGTCAAATGGCGGAAACGGGCAAGGCACGGGATAGTCTATATGAGAGGTTGATACGGATTGAGGAGAATCAGGGGGCAGTCCGCCGGGAGATAGATGCCCTAGAGAATGATTTAACACACGAAATAAGGTCAAACCGCGATGCCACTAGAAAAATCGGACAGCAGCTTGAACGCGAATCAACTGGTGAGGAAGCACCAGAGGGCAAATAAAGAGTACGGGTGCCAGGAGATTATCAGCCTGATGAAGCAGCACGGGGTGTCTGTTTCCGACCTACAGGCACACCTCGACCAGCCCACCAAGGAAGCAGCCCTGCGAGAACTAAAGTCCAAGCTATTTCATTCTAAAGAAGAGGAGGTCGTGAGTGGGGTACCGGAAGAACATGGACACACCAGTAGCCGCGCCACCGAAAGCGCAGCCGAAGCCAAGCCCAAAGCCCAAGCCCAGCCCAAAGCCCGGACAGCCCAAGCCAAAGCCAAATAGTGGACTCCTGGGTGCGGGTGCCATCGACAAAATGGGAACCTTTGGGAGCAACAGATTCACGGGGTTCGCTGAGGGTTCGTGGTGGATTGATGGGAAGAAGAGGGGGAAGGATTTGAGCGTGAGTGACATGGCTAAGTTATCTTACTCACAGGGGGTGGTATCTAATTCCTTGGCTAACCAGGCACTAACAGTACAAGGCAGGGAGCAAGACATCGCACTAAAGCAATCTCAGGCGGCATACCAGACCTCACAAGATAACTTAGGTATCTTATCTCGACAGGTGGAAGAAACCCGACTGGCATCCGCGAAGACTACGGAGCTGGCGGCACAGAAGACCCTCATGGATGAAGCCCAGGCTAGAACAGCCCAGGCGGAAGCTAATAGGTCGGGGGTTCTCAGCCAACAGGAGGGCAGAATGGCGGTAGCTAAATCAACCAGATTACGCAACAGGTCACAAGCCAAACAGAACTCCCGCCGGGGACTCCTCTCAGGAAGCAGCCGTGCTAGATAACTTACCTTACCTTATTTTTTTTGTATTAAAGGAGCAACGCGACAATGCCTACGATTAATTATGGAACAGCCCGGACAGTCCGGCAAGAGTTTGAACGGGCGGCACTGGGGGATGTTGTGGCGAACCTGTCCTACAGTAAGCCCGATAGTTACCTGGCTTTCCGGGGTAGCACCATCGTCACAGCCCAGACGGAGCTATTCATCAATGGTAAGGGTACCATTGCGGGTATCACTGATTCTGCCAAGCGGATGTACATCGGGGAGAACTCCGGTCACTCGTTCATGATACGGTTTAGCGCATTCAATACTGTCCTGAAGACCGTCATCGCTTCTGGCAGTGGTTTCGTATCCTGCTCCCGACCTGATGCGGGTAACGTTATCCTATCAGCCGTGCAGACGGGCACACCTCTCGCGGGTAACACCGGAACCACCAACCCCAACTTCCTCTACAACGTAGGGAACACAGCGGTTGCCAACGTTGCTATTGATGCCAATACCACCAACCAGTCCCTCCGGGTACAAGTCACGGCTCCCAACACCAACCTGACTGAGTGGAAGGTAATCCTCATTCCCTTCTTCAGCATCACCGACCGGGCAAGCTCCAGCTTCTTCGGCGACCGGGGTGCAGGAGATAGTGTCGAGATATAGAGAAAACTCTATGGTTGTTTTTGCCACAACTGTGCTATACTTGATTTGATTGGTCGCACGGGGGAGTTAATAGCTCCCCTTTTCTTTACCTCTAGGTACACAACCGTGCTGAAAAAGTTCCTCTGGCTTTTGCCCGTTCTCACTGCTATATTCTCGGCTGCATCCCCCGCCAATGCAGCACTCTCGTTTATTGACCAACCCTCATTTGGTCAGGCGGCACCACCCCCATCCCTAAACTTCGCTGACCCCTATGAACCAACACCTGTGGAACCCATCGTCAATGACATCAGAGTACAAGACCCGGTACCTCAAGTTGGGGCAGATTCGTCTGGAGATATCTTCGCTGGAAGCCAAGATAGCCTGGTTTCAATCGCAGTTGGCTCTGCTGAAGGAACAAGAAGACCTGACGGAGGGTTTAATGCTGCTTATGCCGGGCACACTGACCCCGGAAACGGAGTCTGGAACCTAGGAAGCTTCTCCTACCAGCACGGGGCTGACTCACCGGAACACGCTGATGACAAGCAACTAGACCGTCTCAGAGGTCAGGACGCGACCCTATCCCAGATTGCTGCCAGCTACTCCATGACCCTCAACCTAGAGGAGCGGATGAACGGGATTGACCTGGCAAACCAAGCACCCCAGGCAGCGCTCGACAACGGTGGGTACATCGACTGGCTGGCAGATGCCAAGCAGAAGGGGTTGACAGGGGCAGAGGCTATCCACTATGCTAGGGTTAATTCCTTCACTAATCCCAACACGGGTAGATTGGATGCCAGTGGACTAGGGAATAGTTGGTCACGGGTTGAGGCTGACCAGATGCGCCGGATGGAAATGATTTGGGAAGCAATACAAAAAAAATAAGGTAGGGTAAGCTATGGCAGGATGGAAGTCGAGTCATGTTGAGGGGGTGGTGCGCCCTAATTATCTAACGACAATGAGCGCGGAGGACGTGGCGGATGTTCTGGGTCAAGTTCTGGGGGGTACGCTGGAAACCATAGTGGTTCCACGGCACATCACCCAGAAGAAGCCCCGGAAAGGCTGGAAAGGTAGACCACTTGGCAGCAAGAACAAGCCGAAAGACCTGACGGCACCACCCAAAGCACCACATATCCCCCATAGGTTGATAACACGGGATGAGCGGGATTACATGGTGTGGATGCGGAAGCAGGGTAAAACGTTCAAGGAAATTGCGGAGGCTGTTGGGATTGGTACGTCCACTGCTCGGAGGTACGTGAACGCTGAGAATGCTTGATTAGGGGGCTAATTGAATAGAGTAACTCCTGATAAGGGGCTGGGCAAGTTACACCCACCCCTTATTTTTTTTTGTATTAAATAAATATGGCAATTAAAACACAAGGCAGGCGCGGTCAACCCAAGATTCCTACCAGGGCACAGAAGGTGCAGGCACTCACGAATTTCTGGGTGTTCGTTGACATGATTAACTACCAGGGAAGCTCCAGCCGTTTCTCCCAATGCCATCGGGACTTATGGGATTTCTACTGGAACTCTCACAAAGAGCCAGGAGTCAACCGTCACCTGACCTTGATGCCACGAGGTCATCTCAAGTCAACCATCATGTCAGTCGGTCGAGTCCTATGGCGCATCTATCAGAACCCCAACATCCGCATTTTTGTGGGTACATCCAAGAACGAGCTGTCTTCCGCCTTCGTTCGGGAGGCAAAGGCATACCTGGAGAACGACTGGCTCCAGGAACACGTCTGGAACTCCCGACCGCACATATCCGGCAACCTAATCCCCACGATGGACAAGCTGGGACGCAGCAGGCGCAAGGCTTTCGAGGAGGATGGTGAGTATACCGAGGCGGAAGATAAGAAAATCATCTGGCGTTCCAATGCCCTTCAGGTCAACCGGGAATTTATCCTGAAAGAGCCTACCCTCATGGTTGGTTCGGTGGGTTCCCAGGCTACCGGGATGCACTTTGATGAAGCCCAGTTCGACGACATCATCACCTACGACAACATCTCGACCCCAGAGAAACGTGCGAAGCTGATGTCCTGGATTTACGACATTGAATCCATCATTGACCCTGAATACTACGATGATTGGCTGGAAGACCTGCTGAAGAATGGTGCCAAGCTGACTCAAGCCTCTGCCGATGTCATCTGCCGGACGGGTGGTGTCTTCAACATTGTGGGCACACGCTACGACCTGGACGACTACTACGGGTACATCATCGACAACCAGGATGAGCTTGGATTCAGGGTATTCCAGCAGAACATCTACAAGAATGGGGTGGATAGCGGGGATGGCTACCTGTGGCACGAGAAATGGGATGAAGCCCTGGAGAAGAGTACCCGCAGGGCGATGACTGCCCAGAGATTCGCCAGCCAATACCTGAATCGGGTGCTGGCTTCTGAGGATGTGCAACTGAATTGGGACAAAATCCGACCACTGGGGCACGATTTATTTGAGAAGGCAGAGCAGGGGCAGGCTTGCTGGGTTACA
>Ga0335394_10010023_pt1 | contig 10677 bp, 8 predicted proteins | sample MAT03_FD_205741 | JGI IMG/M metagenome (GOLD analysis project Ga0335394, IMG submission 205741) | Freshwater microbial communities from Lake Fryxell liftoff mats and glacier meltwater in Antarctica - MAT-03 (spades assembly) (version 2) ...
AGCGCTCCACCCTGAGCGGCTGGCGTTTTGATGACCTGCCATGGGAGCAGATGTAGGTATTTTTGTGAGTCAAAAAGGCTTCCCGCCCTTACCAGGCGGGCGCAAGCAGCTCCTGTTTTTATAGCGCTTGACGCTCCACCCTCGACCTCTCTCCCCTTGCCTGACACCGCACCTAACCCCACCCCGCTGGACATTCTTGGCCAGGTCTTCGGTTATGCCGACTTCCGCGGCCCGCAGCAGGCCATCGTGGACCATGTAGTCGCCGGCGGCGATGCGCTGGTGCTGATGCCGACCGGTGGCGGCAAGTCGCTGTGTTACCAGATCCCCGCGATTGCCCGGCAAAACGCCGGCCACGGCGTGACGGTGGTGATCTCGCCGCTGATTGCGCTGATGCACGACCAGGTCGGTGCGCTGCACGAAGCCGGTGTGTCTGCCGCTTTCCTCAATTCGACCCAGACGCAGGAAGAAAGCAGCCTGCTTGAAAAGCAGCTGCTGCGCAACGAGCTGACGCTGCTGTACGCCGCGCCCGAGCGCATCAACACGCCGCGCATGAAGGGTTTGCTGGGCTCGCTGCATGAACGCGGGCTGCTCAGCCTGTTTGCCATCGACGAGGCACATTGCGTGAGCCAGTGGGGCCACGACTTCCGGCCCGAGTACCGTAGCTTAAGCCTGCTGCACGAGACCTTTCCCGACGTTCCGCGCATCGCGCTGACCGCAACCGCCGATGCGCTGACACGCCAGGACATGATAGAGCGGCTCAAGCTGGAAGACGCGCGCGAATTCGTCAGCAGCTTCGACCGGCCCAACATCCGCTACACCATCGTCGAAAAAACCGATGCCACGCGCCAGCTGCTGCGCTTCATCGAGAGCGAGCACGCGGGCGAGGCCGGAATCGTCTACTGCCAGTCGCGCAAGCGGGTAGAGGAAGTGGCCGACATGCTGGTGGAGGCCGGTATCAAGGCCATGGCCTACCACGCCGGCCTGGACAGCGCGCTGCGCCAGCAGCGGCAGGACCGTTTTCTGCGCGAGGAAGGCATGGTGATGGTGGCAACCATTGCCTTCGGCATGGGCATCGACAAGCCCGATGTGCGTTTTGTCGCCCATCTGGACATGCCGAAAAACATCGAAGGCTACTACCAGGAAACCGGCCGCGCCGGCCGCGACGGCTTGCCGGCCAACGCCTGGATGACGTACGGCTTGCAGGACGTGGTGAACCAGCGCCGCATGATAGACACCAGCGACGCGGCCAGCGAAGAGTTCAAGCAGGTGATGCGCGGCAAGCTCGATGCGCTGCTGACGCTGGCCGAAGACACGCGCTGCCGCCGTGCCAGCCTACTCGGGTATTTCGGCGAGAACATGGTTGGCCATCAATTTTCCGACGAGGCATGCTCTTCACCAGCCGGGGCCACGGAGACGGCTTTGCCGGGCCGCAGGCGCAGCGCCCCCTCGGGGGGCAGCGAACCACACGTAGTGGGGAGCGTGGGGGCTCACAATTATTGCGGTAATTGCGACAACTGTCTGAGCCCGCCGGTGGTGTGGGACGCCACCGAAGCCGCGCGCAAGATGCTCAGCTGCATTTACCGCGTGCAACAGGCCAGCGGCATCAGCTTTGGCGCTGGCCACCTGATGGACATCCTGCGCGGCAAGGCCACCGAGAAAGTACTGCAGCACAGCCACGACAAGCTCAGCACCTTCGGCATAGGTGCCGACCTGGCTGAGTTGCAGTGGCGCGGCGTGCTGCGCCAGCTGATCGCCAAGGGCATGGTGCGGGTCGACCCCGACGCCTTCAACACCCTGCAGTTGCTGCCCGAAGCGCGCCAGGTGCTCAAGGGCGAGGTCAGCGTGATGCTGCGCGAGCAGGCGACGGGCGGGGCCGCCGAGCGGCGCAAGAGCGGCTCCAAAAAGGGCACCAAAACTTCAGTCAAGGGCATGGCCGAGGCAGCGCTCAATACCGGCGCATTGGAACGCCTGACGCGCCTGAAAGCCTGGCGCGCCGAGGTGGCACGCGAGCACAACCTGCCGGCCTTCGTGATTTTTCACGACGCGACCCTGCGCGCCATCGCCGAACGCGCGCCGCAGGGCCTGGCCGACCTGGAAGGCATCAGCGGCATTGGCAGCAAAAAATTACAGGCCTATGGCGACGAGGTTTTACGGGTATGTAGTGCAACGGAGCCTTGAATATCCAGGCTGCTGCGGCACAATACGCGTGTGTGTGTCATCCAAGCCTTCACCCGACGGCGAGCCGCTATGGCCCGCCGCGTGAAGGCGTTTGTTGGCGTCGTGTTGCTGCAAGCGCTGCTGCTGGCCAGCCCTGCATGGGGTGGCCTGACCCTGGGCCGTGACAACGGCCCGGTGGCGCTGACAGAGGCGCTGCAATTCTGGGTGGATGCGGGCGGCAAGACCCCGGTGGAAAAAATTGAAGCCGATGCCGGGCAGCTGCCCTTTGCCGCCGTCGTCGCCGATACAAAATACCAGCTGGACGACGCAGCGCTCTGGCTCCGCTTTGACGCCGCAGTGCAGGACCCCCAGGTTCACTGGAAACTGGAACTGCCGATGTCCGGCGTGGACAAAATCGCGCTGTACTACCGGGACAGTCTGGGCCGCTGGGTGGTGCAGCAAGCCGGCGACAGCCTGCCCATCAGCGCATGGCACCAGCCCGCCCGGTATCCCATTTTTTCCCTGAGCCATGAGGTCGGGCCCAGCGTGCGCTACTACCTGCGGGTGGAGCATGCGCGCATTCCTTTTTCAGCCTTGCCGCGGGTGCTGAGCGCCGAGCGGGTGACCACCTCGCGCCAGCTGGAGCACCTGTTTCTGGGCGCCTACTTCGGGCTGGCGCTGCTGGTGACGGTGCTGGCGCTGATCAATGCCGTGGCCTACCGCGACCGCGGTTTTGCAACGTATGCGGTTTACCTCGGCACGTTTGCCGGCTCCCAGGCCGCCTTCAAAGGCCTGGGCGGCTTATACCTGTGGCCGGAGCTGCCACACCTCAACAACCCGGCGATTTTCGTGTTGCCGCTACTGGCCGCAGCAGCCGCGCTGTGGTTTGTGCGCACCGTGACCACACCCGGGCGCTTTTTCAGGGCACTGGACTGGCTGATTCTGGGATTGATCGGGCTGGCGCCGCTGGTCGGCCTGCTCGACGCCGCCTTTCCGACGCCCGAGAGTTTTGCGCTCATCAACATTCTGATCAGCGCCGGCATGGTGGTGCTGCTGATGGTGCTGGGGGTCTCGCTGGTGGAAGGCGACCGCCACGCACGCTGGATAGCGCTGGGGTTTTTGCCCATTGTTCTGGCCACGCTGTTCCCCTTGTTGCGCAATTTCGGCCTGATCGCGTCAAGCTTTCTGACCCAGAACGCGTTGATGCTGGGCTCCGCCATCGAGGCGCCTATCCTGTTTTACGGGTTGCTGCGCCGCGTGACGCAGCGGCGCGAGTCGGAGACACGCGCAACCACCTTGCGCACCACCGACCCGCTGACCGGGTTGGGCTCGGCCAGGGTGCTGGTGGGCAAGCTGCGCCAGGCCCTGAGCACGGCCGCGCGCTACCAGCAGCCCTGCGCGCTGCTGGTCATCAACCTGACCAACCTGGCGGCCCTGCAACAACAACACGGCCGGGAAACAGGAGACCGCGCCATGGTGATGGCCGCTTCGCACATTCGCGCGGCGGCACAGACCACCGACACCGTGGCACGGGTCGGCGACAGCCACTTTGCCCTGCTGATGGAAGGCCCGATGACCAGTGACTCGGTCAACGATGTGGCGACCAAAATCCTTGCCAGCGGTTTGCGCCCTTCCAGGAAGCTGCCGGATGCGGACCCACTGGTTTTTCACATCGCCATCGGCTACATGGCGGAGCCAGGCCGGCTGGCCAGGACGGAGGCAGAGGCACAGGCCTGCCTGAACGGCATGCTGCACGAGGTCAAGGAAATGAATGACGGCTCACGCAAGGCGATCCGCATGATCCAGCTTTGATGGCTTGAGGTGGGCGCCTGGGCATCGGGCCCTGCCAACATCGCCCCGAATCCGAGACAAGCCGCCCATGCGGCGAGATGAGAAATCGAAAACAAGGCCTTACGAAGAGGCGCCCACGGTCACCGGCGCCGCCTCCTTGACCAGATGGTCCAGCGCCTGCGCCACCACGCCATGAGTCAACACCGGCCGCATCAGGCCTTCCTTGATCAGGCGCTCGCAGCTGCGCTTGGTCATGGAATGGGGCTGGCCGCCGTGGCTGACGAACATGAACAGGGTGCCGCGCGTGCTGGCCCAGATCAGCTGGGCGCGCAGCCAGTGGCGTTTGGAGTACAGGTCCACTCGGCTGCCCTCGCGCAGGCTCTGCAGCACCTGTTCGGGGCTGGGCGCATCGCTGCTTGCGTCTGCTCCCTGCGGGGCCTCGTCCGTGACGGGCAGGATGGCGACCTCATCGTCCGGCTCGTCGCCGAGTTCGGCAGGCCCCGAGAGCACGGTTTCTTCAAAGCCGGCGTCGTCAAGCTCACGCGGCGCCAGCCAGGGCTGGCCGGCAGCCTTGGCTTTTCTCTGCTCGGGCGTGGCCGGCAGGATGTCGCTCATGTCCGGCGCCTCGGCCAGCGCGACCTCCAGCGGCGCGGCCTCCGACGCCTCGGCGTCGCGGCGGCTGCGCACGCGGCGCAGCTTGAGCACCGGGCGGTGCAGTTTTTCCATGGTCCTGAAAAACGCCTCGGTCTCGCGCGGGTCCTGCCCGAGCGAGGCCAGGCCCGCATGCAGCCTGGTCAGCAGGCCGGGGATCATCTCTATCAGCTGCCCCGGACGTTTGAGCGTCACCTGGGGCTTGACGCTCCACAGCAGGTCGCTCACCAGCGAGCCGTAAGCGCTGGGGTCGATCTGGCGCTGGGTGTCGGTCAGGCGCGCATGCGCCATCGCCAGCGCCCAGGGCCCGAACAGGAAGTCCAGCACCACGCCGGGCACATGGTCCAGGTCGGCGCGCATGCTCATGTCAAAGGCAATCTGATCGGCCTGGCTTTGCCGTTCTTCGGCAAACTGCATGGTCTGGCGCATGTTGCTGCGCTGGGCCTGCTCCGCCCGGTCCTGCGTGTCCCACAGGTTTTGCAGGTCCGACAGCGCGGCACCGAAAGGCCGGGCGTCCTCGATGTCCAGCGCGTTGAGCGCATTGAAGGCCTCGGTCACCGAACCGAAAAAAGCCTCGAACTCGGGGCTGGCCTCGTGGTTGTACTTGAAGCTGCGCTGCGCCACCCGCTCCATCAGGCGGCGTCCGGGGTGGGATTCTTCGCTGAAAAAACGCGAGTCCACCATGGCCAGGCGCAGCAGCGACGGCTCCAGCGCCACGATGGCTTCGCGCACCGGCACCAGCAGGCGCGGGTCCTGCGCAACCTGGTTGACCAGCTTGCGCACCACCTCCATGCCTAGCACCTGGCCAACGCGAGTCGCGTCTTTTTTGAGCTGCGTGCGCACCAGCGCACGTTCCCGGGCGCGGCCGTACACGCCCCAGACCTGCGAGCTGAGCTGGCTCAGCACATCGATGATGCCCGAGGGATTCTCCAGGCCATCGGTTTCGGCGTTGGCGTCGCCGGCTGGCAGCGTGGCGCGCTTCGGGTCGCTGCGTGTGCCGCGGTAGCCGTGGCCGGCATCGCCCTGGCTTCCGGACGATGGCCGCTGCCGCGCCTGCAATGGCGCTGGCCCTGACTCCGGTGCGGCTTTGAGCGCGATCAGCTCTTCTTCAATGGTGGCGTAATACGAAGGTGCCAGCTTGTGGTGGGTGTTGCTGCCGTCGCGAGACAGAAAGTCCTGGAGCAGCGCGTCCCTGGTTTCGCGGTTGGACAGATCTGCGTATTGCGAAGGTGTCCGCGCCAGCGGCTCGTCCGACACATAACCGAAGCCCCCCGGGCTGGCCGGCGCGTCCCCCCCCGTTCCGGCGCCAGCCAAGACCTGGCTGCGCGCGGCGGGCACCGGTGTGGGCAACACCCGGTAGCTGGCGGCCCGCACCTGGGCCAGCTCCAGCAGATTGACCAGTTTTTCGTAAACCCGCTTGAGTTCGCGCCCCATCGGCTCAGCCAGATTTTTGACCCACAGCGCGCTGATGGCCGGCGCCACCTCCGCGTCGACCATCAACGCGCGAAGCGTCTGGGCATAGACCTCGGGACGCACCGGGTTGAACTCCGGGCTGACCTTGACCAGTCCCTGCGCCGAACTCATCAAGGCATCAAGCTCGGCCAGTACCTGCCCGACGGCTGGCAACACCTGTTGCAGCAGCCGGGAAGACTCGATGCCCTCTTCGACCTGGGCGTTGTCCACCAGCGAAAACATGTCTGAATCCCTGAGGACACGCGGCGTTGCCAATGCTGCGGACTGCTGGTCAGCCCCCGCTGACGCCGCGTTGTTGAAGGCGGCGAGCAAATCCTGCGGGTAGCGTGCGCACCAGCTGTCCTTGTGCCTGAGCAGCTCGCGCCAGGCCAGGCCCAACTCGTCGCGCTCGGCCAGTTTCATGCTTTGGGTTTCTGCCAACTGCAGCCCCGTGACCGCGTGGGCTATGCAGTGCGCCAGCGCAGGCTTGGCGGCATCGGCGGCTTCCTGCAGGCAGCGTTCAAAAACGCCGGCTCGCGGCGCCAGGCTAAGAGGCGGATTGTGTGACAAAGCAATAACAGATCAGGTGAATTTTTTCGCAAAAATCCCGTCGGCTCGGCCTGCCAGTGTGGGGTGAACCGGCCACGCGGTGATGAAAAATGCCGAAGTATCTTGTAACGATTTCTAACCCGGCACCCAGCAAAAAGAACCTGCTTACATTTGATGCGGGTGTTTGTCAGGCCAGGCGACGGGCGAGCCACAGGAGCTCGCCACAACGTCGATAGGCGGTTGACATCAGTGGGTAAATTAGCCTGCAGCCCTTGGTGCATGCGCGTAGGCAGCTACTTATTTAATAGCAGTGCCGGCGCGGCCAGATGGCAGGCCCGTGCCGCCAACCTGGCTGGCCTGCGAAAAGCGCCAGCGCCCTGCCCCGCAAAAAAGCCACCACAAACCGTTGCAGTTTGTGGTGGCTCTGGCAGTTCCCGGGTGGCCGCAGATCGGCGGGGCGGGCGGTGGGACGGGGGCTCAGTTGGGAACCAGCACCTTGTTGACCACGTGGATCACGCCATTGGACTGGTACACATTGGCAATGGTCACCATGGCGGTGCCGCCTTTTTCGTCGGTCACCATCACATCGGGGCCGCTGCGGGTCACGACCAGGGTGTCGCCGCTGACGGTGGTCAGCATGGCGCGGCCGTTGCCGGCCATGACCCGCTGGCTCAGCGCGGCGGCGTCCAGGCGGCCGGGCACCACATGGGCCGTCAGCACCTTGGTCAGGATGGACTTGTTCTCGGGCCTGAGCATCGAATCCACCGCGCCGGGTGGCAGGTCAGCAAAGGCGGCGTTGGTCGGTGCGAACAGCGTGAACGGGCCAGCACTTTTGAGGGTATCGACCAGGCCGGCGGCCTTGACCGCAGCAACCAGCGTGGTGTGGTCTCTCGAATTGACAGCGTTGTCGATGATGTCCCGGCTCGGGAGCATGGATGCGCCGCCGACCATGACCGACGGGCCGCCGGACATATGGCCGCCCGACATACCGCCGGCACAAGCGCTGAGAAGCACGGCAACGCCGGCGGTAATGAGTAGTTTTTTCATAAATGGCTCCTGATTGAATCGTGGGTTTATGGTTCTGTGGAATTTGCCACAGCGCGTCAGCGCCTGGGCGCTTGTAGACAGTACGCAGGAAAGCCGTGGCCGGATGTAGGACGGGGGCGGCAATGCAGGGCTGCGTGCAGCGCAGAAATAAAGAAGGCCATGGTCGAGGGCCTGCAGCCTCCACGCGCAGCCCCTGGCAAGAACGGCGATTTGACGGTTGAATATTCGCCCGAGGCGTGGAGCTTCGCAAGGTTTTTCGAGGGCTATCTTTGCCCAGCCGTCGTCTGGTGGTGGATTTCGCCAATATGCTGCCGAAGAGGTCGTAACCTCCGGACTGTAAAGAGGGCTTGCCAATCCGACAGCCTGTGCAAGCGATCCGCTCACAGCTTCACGCGCTTTTTAACCACTTTGGCAGCTCGGCCATCTTTTCAGTGACGCGTGCCACGACTGACTGATAGACCGCGCTGTCTTCGCGCTTGTCTGCCGCCATCACCATGACGATCAGGATGTCGTCCTGATCGCCGTGAAGGCGTTTTGACTTTTGGGGATCGGAATCAGCAGCCAGCAGACTTCTCGAAAGCGCTCGAAGCTGATGAGTCAGAAAATTCAAACAACTGTGTTTTAAATCAGTAATTGACCCATAATGATCGTCAAATATTTAGAGGGGAGCCAAAGTGACGACTGAACCAGCAACAGTAGTTACCTCGGGATTTGAATCCCTGAGACAAACCAACGAGCACAATGCCGAATACTGGCGGGCTCGCGATTTGCAACCCTTGCTGGGGTACACGCAATGGCGCCGGTTTGAACAAGCCATTGAGCGTGCCATGGCTTCCTGCGAGACATCTGGCAATAAATCAAGCCATCACTTTGCCGGCGCCGGCAAACCGATCGTTGGCGGCAAAGGTGCGGTACAGGTGGTGGACGATTACCACCTTTCCCGCTTCGCCTGTTATCTCATTGCACAAAACGGCGACCCACGCAAACCTGAAATTGCCCAAGCCCAGCAGTACTTTGCGGTTCAGACACGGCGGCAAGAATTGAGCGACCAGGCGGCGGCAGATACTGAACGCATCGAACTGCGCAAACAAACGGCTGTGGAATTCAAGGCCTTGTCTGGTGTGGCGCAAGACGCAGGCGTGCAAAGCAAGATGTTTGGCATTTTCCATGACGCCGGATACAAAGGCCTCTACGGCGGCTTGGGCCGTGACGCCATCTAACAACGCAAAGCTATTTCCGACAAAGATAACTTGCTGGACCGCATGAACGCGACCGAACTTGCGGCAAACCAGTTTCGGATGACACAGGCTAGAGACAAGCTGGCGCGGGGTGTGAGCGGTCAAACGCAGGCCATCCAGACGCATGAGCAAGTTGGCAAGGAGGTGCGCGATGCCATCAAACGCATCGGCGGCACGCTGCCTGAAAATATTACGCCTGCTGAGCACATTAAAGAAGTTGAAAGGCGCATCAAACATGCCGCGCCAAAGTTGACCTTGAATGAGCGCGAAGCTAGTGGTCTGTTGGGTGGAAAGGAAAAGCCATGACCGAACCAATCATTGATCGATCTGTTTCAATCGATACGCTGGTGCAGATGCTGGCATCGGCGGGGATGCGTGTGAAGATGAAGTTGAAGAAAGCTGCTTGACGCATTTGTGCGATGAAAGACTGGACATTCTTCCTCGTCGTTTTAGTTGGTCTTGTCGGTGGGTGTCTTGGATACCTTTTGCAAAAAAACCAACATAGAAAAAATTTGACTGCGAAGGAGCGCGAGTTTGATGCTCGCCTTCCGGACGTTAGGCGAGCAGCGCTGGCGCAATACGCACAGGAGGTACGAGTAGAAGTCGGAAAAGAGTTCGCGACCAAAGAGGTCTTTTTGATAGAACTAAGGCAGTCGTTCGACGACAGCTACGTTTCTGGGCGTAAATGGCTTGCAAAGTACATTGCCGATATTGACCTCACAAGAGATAGCTCCGCAGAACTTGCGTTCAGATACAAAAACCGCCCCGCCAGGTCAGCTGCTGACGACGTCAGGGATGCTCGCGCCGAGCGACGGAAGTGGAAAGAGACGGCGAAATATCTAGAGTTCCAACTTGAATCACTCAAAGAGTACTTCCCAGAAATAGAAGAGTACGAAGATGCCCTGCTAAATGAAGAATTCAAGGGTGCCGCGTCCTTTACTGAACTTGCAGAGTCTGCGGATCGAGTTCGTACGTTTCTGACAGACAGCGAGTATCAGAAGGAGCCTGAATCATGCTGGTGGGCTACTGACAGCGTGGTGTCAGCAAGGGTGTTTGGACCGTTAGTTCAGCACTTCGTCCAGCACCTCAACCCTAATTGCAGTGCCACAAAGGCTACATAAAAAGAACTCAATGCAACTCGGGCCACGATCTAAAAGCGACAACTACATTGATAGCTTTTACCACCATACGGTGGGATATAAATGAGCTTTGCAAAACAGAACTAACCAGCTTAGCCGGCTACTCAGCGTGCAAGCGTGCCCGAGGGCGGGCGTTGCTTGATCCAGTCCGCTATCAACTGGATTGCGGTATCTTCAATGCCGGAGAAAAGGTGGTAGCCTGCTGAACAAGGGTTGTTACCTTTATTACCGCCCTCTAAGGTGATCAGTTCACGCTTTCTGGCCCGACTGAGGCTGGCCATCAACTCGGTCATGCCTGCATAGGGAGTGGTGAAGCACGGATCATTCTTGTGATGCACAACCAAGACCGGAACTGTGAGGTCCTGCAGTGGCAGGTCGGTAACCACAGAGGTCAGGTCACCAAACGACGCAAGGGTTGGAGAGGAGGACAGTACTATGCCATCTGGTCCGTTCTCCTTTATTAGCAGGCCGGCGGCCGCTGCAGACGCTGCCCCGTTGCTGACGCCGATCATCCAAACAGGCACCCGTGCACGTTGGCGCAGGTAAGCAATTAGCGCAGCGTTGTCAGCCGCATGTTCGGGTGTGTGCCGAAAACCATTGAGGCTGGTTCTGTCTGAAGGCACTTCGACCACAAGCACACTGATTCCGTTTTG
>Ga0335394_10010025_pt1 | contig 10676 bp, 10 predicted proteins | sample MAT03_FD_205741 | JGI IMG/M metagenome (GOLD analysis project Ga0335394, IMG submission 205741) | Freshwater microbial communities from Lake Fryxell liftoff mats and glacier meltwater in Antarctica - MAT-03 (spades assembly) (version 2) ...
CGGTGCGTGCGATGAGGATGCCGAACTGCGAGTGGTGCGCACCGCTCGACCAGATCTTGGAGCCGTTCACGACGTATTCGTCGCCATCCCTCACCGCTCTGGTGGCAAGGTTCGCGAGGTCGGAGCCCGCGTCGGGTTCGGAGAACAGCTGGCTCCAGATCTCCTCGCCGCTGAAGATCTTGGGGAGGTACCGCTCGTGCTGTTCGGGTGTGCCGGCGAGAAAGATGGTCGGCGCCGCCCAACCGATACCGATGTGGTTGCCGGGACGGCTGATGCCGGCCGCCGCGAGTTCGTCGTCGATCACCAGCTGATCGATCGGGTCGGCTTCGAGCCCCCACGGTTTCGGCCAGTGCGGCACGACGTAGCCGGCCTCGGCCAGCTCACGGCCGGTGGGCTTCGGGTTGTCGGCAACCCAGTCGCGCACGAGGCGACGAGTGGGGTGGTCGTCGGGTGGCAGGTCGAAATCCATCGCTGTCGAGTCTTACCGCTCGCCGGCCCGATGTCAGAAACGGACCGCTACGCCCGCTTCGCCGCGGCAACCTTCTTCGCAGCTGGCTTCCTCTTCGCTGGCGCCTTCTTCTTCGCTGGCATTTTCTCGGCGGCCGGCTTGCTCGCGCCTCCGCGGCGCATCGACGGCGCCTTCTGCTGCTCGAACCGCATTGCTCCCGTCGCCTCGAACAGCACGTCGATCTCGTCGATGTGCAGATCGACGAGATCCCAGAGATCGGGCACCAACTCGCGGTCGGCGATCAGGCCGAACTCGAGCCGGTCGAGATAGCTGTGCACCGTGATGTTCAACCCCATGTCGTCGGCGATCATCGACACCGGGATGTAGTTGGTCATCTTCGCCCCGGCGAAGTACAGGGCGTGGCGTGGCCCCGGAACGTTGGAGATCACCACGTTCATGGGCAGGGTCACCCGGTCGGCGAGCCGCAGGCGCGACTGCAAGCGCATCGCCGCCGTCGCTGCGAGCGGCGGTGCCACCTGCGCCAATTCGGCGATGGCTTCGGCGGGAAGCACGTCCATCTGCAGCTTCGCTTCGTTCATCGCCTCGTGGCACCCGCGCAGCCGTTCGAGGGGATCGGAACAGTTGGTGGGGATGTCGGCGATGATGCCGCCGACCCGGTTGGTCCAGGGGTCCTCCTCGTCACCGGTGCGGATCGACACCGGCACCATCGCCCGGAGCGGCGCCTCGGGCAGCGCCTCGTGTCGCAGCAGGTAATTGCGCAATGCGCCCGTGCAGATCGCCATCACGACGTCGTTCACCGTGCAACCCGTGGCGTCCCTCAACGCCTTGATGTTGCCGAGCGCCGTGGACCGCATCGCGAAGCGACGGTGCGGCGTGACCGCCCGGTTGAACGGAGTGGGCGGCGCCGGCGACAGCGGGATGCGTACCCGGTGAACCGGCTCGGGTGTGTCCATCGCACCGCCCAAGGCAACCGACTTGAGACCGTCGCGCACCTGCGCTGCCACGGCCGACACGCTGTCGACACCGGCTGCTTCGGCGAAGTTGCGCAGCAGACGCAACGACAGTCGCATCCCCTTGACGGGGTTCATCGCGAGATTGCGCATGGTGCGCTCGAGCAGGATTCGATCGGACGGGACCGCTTCGCCGACCCAGTCGACGTGATCGGGCATCGGCGTGTCCGGCGACGGATCGGTGAGCATTCCGAGCAGCAGCACGCCGGACGCGCCGTCGATGGTGGCGTGATGGGTCTTGGTGAGCATCGCCCAGCGTCCGTCGCCGAGTCCTTCGATGACGTAGGCCTCCCACAGCGGTCGGCTGCGATCCATCCGGCGACCGACGATGCGCGCCACCTGCTCCGCCAACTGGTCGGCACCGCCGGGAGGGGCGAGGCCGATGTGGCGTACGTGGTAGTTGAGGTCGAAGTCGGGATCGTCGATCCAGTACGGATGGTCGAGTTTGAACGGCACCTCGACCAGCCGACGGCGCATCGGCTCGAGCCGCCCGAGTAGCGCGTCGAACCGGTCGTAGGCAGCCTGGAAGGGATCGAAGTCGCCATCCGGTCGTTCGTAGATGGCGAGCCCGCTGACGTGCCCGTAGGTGTTGGGCGTTTCCATGTAGAGGAAACTCGCATCGAGGCCGGACAATTGTTTCACGTCTGGAGTCTCGCGCTCGCGCCTCGACAAAGACACCCCCGAACGGCATCGCCGCGCCTTACGCCGTCGGTGTACGTTCGGTTGTGATGGGACCCAGTCCGTGAGCGAGCTGCACTACGACGAGTGGATGAGCGAGAGCGACTCGGTGCTGTGGCACATCGAACGCGATCCGCTGCTGCGGTCCACGATCACCAGCGTGTGGTTCCTCGACTCGGCACCCGACCGAGCACGCATGGACGCCGTCGTCGAGCGAATCGTCGCAGAGATCCCTCGTCTGCACCAGCGGGTCGTCGACGAACGGCCAGGCGTCGCCCCACCGCGCTGGACCGACGATCCCCACGTCGACGTCGACTACCACTACACGTGGGCGCGCCTGCCCGGCCGCCGACCCGGACGCCGTCAGGTACTCGACTACGCGCAACGGATGGCAGCTCGCGCCTTCGACAAGGACCGGCCACTGTGGGAGTTGTGTGTGGTCGAAGGGCTCCCGGGCAAACGGGCGGCATTCATCATGAAGGTGCACCACGCGATCGCCGACGGCCTCGGCATGGTGCAACTGCTCTCGCACATGGTCGATGTCGTTGCCGACCCGGCGCCCGACTCGACGACTGGCGAGATCGGGTCCGTGCCTCCCGTGGATCATCGGCTGCGCATCGAAGCACCCATCTGGGCGATCCCCGGAGCCCGTTCGGTCGCTCACCGGATCGCGTCCGACACAAAGACCGGCGTGCGCCTCGGGAAGGCATCACTGAAGACGGCCGGCGACCTGTTGCGCGACCCGCGCGGCACGATCGAGCAACTCGGTCGCACGACCGGTTCGATTGCGCGGGTGGTCAAACCAGCGACCACACCGTTGAGCCCTGCGATGACCGACCGCTCGCTCAACACGCACTTCGAGGCCGTCTCGGTGCCGTTCGCAGAGATGAAGGCAGCGGCCCGATCGGTGGACGGCACGCTCAACGATGCGTTCGTCGCCATCACGCTCGGCGCACTCAAGCGGTACCACGACGCGATCGGGCATCCGTGTAGCGCCGTCAGGATGAACATGCCGGTCAGCGTCCGCGGCGGCGACGCTGCGAACAACTTCGACAACCAGTTCGTGCCGGCGCGCATGGTGCTGCCGCTCAGCGACGCCGAGCCGGCCGACCGCATCAGCGAGGTCAAGGAGTTGCTGCTCACCGTGCGAGCCGAGCCGGCGCTCCCGCACGTCAACGACATCTCGGGGGTGATCTCTCGACTCGGACCGGCGGCTGCCGTGTCGATCCTCGGCGCCATGCTCAAAGGCGTCGACATCACCACCTCGAACGTGCCGGGGCCGCCGTTCTCCGTGTTCATGGCGGGCTCACGTGTCGAGGAGTTCTATGCGTTCGGGCCGCTCGCCGGCGCAGCCGTGAACATCACATTGTTCAGCTACGACGGCACGGTGCACCTCGGCGTGAACGCCGACCGTGCCGCAGTGACCGACCACGAACTCTTCAACCGCTGCCTCCGCGCTGCGATCGACGACACCCTGGCGTCGAGCCGGCCGTCGTGACACTGCGCGAACGCGTCCTGCCTCCTGACCCACGACGGGTCGGCACAGAACCCGACTACCGGTTCACGCTCGCCAACGAGCGCACCTTCCTCGCGTGGATCCGCACCGCGCTCGCGCTCGCCGCCGGCGGACTCGCTGCAGTCAGCCTCCTCGACGGGTTCTGGGGCGGCGAAGCGCTGGGGATCCTGTTACTGGTGTTGAGCTTCGCCACCGCGGCGAGCGCGTATCGACGCTGGGCGCTCAACGAGCGGTCGATGCGCCTGAACGAACCGCTGCCGAAGTCGCGCCTCCCGATGATGATGGCTGTCGGCACTGCCGTCGTGGCGATCGTGGCCGCCGTGATCCTGGTGGTCGACCAGGCGTGAACGACCGCCGACCGACGGAGGTCTTCGACACCGGGTTGCAACACGAGCGCACGTCGCTCGCTTGGGAGCGCACAGCGATCTCGATGATGGTGACCGGGCTGCTGCTGAGCCGCTTCGCAGCCGTCGAACAGTTCTGGCTGCTCGCCGCCGGCGGCATGGTGCAGGTGACGTTCGGCGCCGTAGTGCTGGTGTGGTCGGGGGTCCACTACGAGGAACTGCACGGCACCTTGCGATGCGGCACCGACGTGGTGCATCCGTCGGCGGTGCGCTGGGTCGGGCTCGCCACGATCGCCGGCACCGGTGCCGGTTTGATCGCCGCGATCGCCGTCACCCTGACGCGTTGACCACTGGGGTGCACCCGGCCGGCATCGAAAGCTCGGTAGCCTTGGCCGACATGACGGCCACCCCCGACCACCGACGCCGCCTCGCTGTAGGTCTTGCGCTGGGCGCGGTGCTCGCTGCAGCAACCGTGGGTGCCGTTGTCACCGCCGACGGGCCTGCGCCGGATTCGATTGCCATCTCGGCCGGCAACGAGCCGGTCGCCGACGGTGCGGCTGCTGCCGACGCGGCGATCACACCCGTCGGGCTCGCTCTGCCTGATCTCGAAGGCGAGCTCGGCCAGAACGAGGTAGAGCCGGAGGAAGCGGTCGAGCCGGAACGCGCCGACGGCGGCTGCACGATCGGCGCCACCGCGATTCGTCTCACCTCGCAGGGCGACGGCGTCGCCTGCCTCCAGCAGGCGCTCACCGACGAGGGTCTCTACGACGGCGCGATCGACGGCGACTTCGACGACCCCACCCTGGCGGCCGTGATGGCGTACCAGGAGGAGGCCGGGCTGTTCGTCGATGGCGTGGTCGGGCGCGAGAGCTCCATCGAACTCGGCATCTGGCCCGACGAAGAGTCCCTGGTGGTCCGCACCCCTCCCCCACCACCGAACACGCCGGACTCCACCGGCTTCTACCTGTCGCCGGTCGCCACCACCGGCGACGACGCCCCGCCGCTTCCCGACGACTCGGGATCGGGCCGTCGCGTGGTCTACGACCGTGCCGGCCAGCGGGTGTGGGCGGTCGACGGCAACGATGAAGTCGTGCGGTCGTGGCTCGTGTCCGGCTCGAAGTACAGCAACGAAACGCCCGGCACCCACACCGTCTACAGCAAGTCGGAGATGTCGACGGCGTGGAACGGCGAGGCATTCCTGCCGAACATGATCCGCTACCAGGAAACCGACATCGGCCACATCGGCTTCCACGGCATCCCGCGCCATGTGTCCGACAATTCGCCGTATCAGACCGACGCCGAACTCGGCACCCGTCTGTCCGGCGGTTGCCAACGCCAGAACGACCTCGACGCTGCGTTCCTCTGGGAGTTCGCCGACGTCGGCACCACCGTCGTCGTCACCTGATCGCTACAGCTGGGCGTGGAGGCGGGCGGCCTGTTCGGCGGCTCTGGCCCTGATCTCGTCGGCATCGACCCGTGTGGCCACGCCGTTGCGCAACGCCGGCTCGCCGTCGATGTCGACGTCGATCGCCCGGACCGTCGGGGTGTAGGCGAGGTGCCATGGTTCCATCTGCGAGTACGACCAGGTGACCCGGTCGGTGCGGGCTTCGGGCACCAGATCCCACCCCGCTCGGAGCCACGACCACGCCGTGTCAGGGCTGAACGTGACGTCGGCGGCACGGGCCGCGACGAATGCGAGTTGGAACTCGGCGAGCATGTCGGCGCCGATCCCGTCGGTGCCCAGCGCCACCGGATTGTCGAACCGCGCGGGACGGGCGTAGCCGACCGAGTTGTTCATGTTCGATCGAGGGTTGTGCACGATCGTGCCCCGCAGACCGTGATCGTCGGGGAGGTGCACACCGTGGATCAGCAACCAGTCGTCGGTCGCCAACTCGGCGAGCCGATCGACGGCGCCCGCATCGTCAGGGCCTTCCGCGACGTGGATGTGCACGCCGACGCCATGACGTACTGCGAGTTCGGCCGCCGAGGCGAGCGTGTCGTCGGAACAGGTGAACGCAGCGTGCACCCCGACCAGCCCCCTACCACCCTCTCGAAGGAATCGATCGTTCTCATCGAGACCACGGCGGGCACCGTCGGCGCCGTGGCGATCGGTGACGCCGTAACAGGTGACGACGCGCACCCCGACCTCGGCGCACGCGTCGGCGATCACGCTCAACGACCCTTCGATCGCGCTCGGCGACTCGTGGTGGTCGATGATCGCCGTGCAGCCGGCCTCGAGCGCTTCGAGCGCACCCAGCTTCGCCGACGCGGCGAGCATGTCGAGATCGAGAGCGGTGTCGACGCGCCACCACACCTGTTCGAGCACCGACAGGAAGTCGGTCGGCGTGCTCGGCGGCGACGGCATCCCGCGCGCCAGCGTCGAGTAGAGGTGGTGATGGGCGCATACCAGACCGGGCGTCGTGTCAGCGCTCATCGTCGGGCGATCCCGCACAGGAAGCGACCTGCGGTCGGCGCTGCGTGACACGCCTTCGTGCGGCGACGATCGCTGCGAGGACCGACGCCGACAGCGTTGAGCCGTGCAGGCGGGCGAACGATACCCCACCGATCCCCGAGAAGATCGCGCCGAGAGCGGATGCACGACGTGATGAACGTGACCGGCGCCTCCTTGAACGCGTGTGGCAGATCAAGGATCGCCATCGTGGCACCGATCAGGACCGCAGTCAGGGAGCTCGACGCGCCGAGGGCGTGCAATCCGGGCGTAGGAGCGTCGTGACGTCGTCGACCTTCCCGGTGCCCAGATCGTCGGGCACCGGAAGGTTGCGTGCCAGTTGGTGAATCGGAAGCCTTCTGCGGCGACTCGGTCGATGTTGGGCCTGCGATGGCCCATGAGACCGCCGCTGCAGCACGACAGGTTGCTGATGCCGGTGTCGTCACCCCAGATGATCCGGATGTCGGGCTGGCAGTTGGGCATCGTTGTACTCCTCGATGTTGTTCGCTGATGTGCTGTCGCTGTACTTCGGCACGTGGGCGGTGGCCGAATCGTCGGCGGCCGTCAGCCAGCGCCCTGCACCAGCACGGGGCACGGGCAGTGGCGCACGACGTAGTCGGAGGTGGAGCCCATGATTGCTCGCTTGATGCCGCTGCGGCCATGGGTGCCGAGCACCACCACGCCCGCCGGCAGCGACTCGGCGAGCGCGCAGATCTCGTGGCCGGCGTCGCCGACGACGACCATCGTGTCTGCAGTGTCCAGTCCGAGTGCGGTCACGGTGTCGTCGACGTGCGCCTGCGCCGCGCTTCGTTGGGCTGCAAGGAGGTCGCCCTGCTCGTCGTAGGTCATCACACCACCGGCGAAACCGGTGCCGGTGACCAATGTCGGATCGATCGGCGACGCCACCGACACCACCACGATCCGATCAGGCGGTGAGAGCAGGTCGAGGCCTTGGCGAATCGCGCTGAGCGCGAGGTCGGAGCCGTCGGTACACAACAGGACGAGAGAAGCTGCCATGCGTCGAGTATCGCGCCTCGGCGATGATCGCACCAGAGTCGGATTGCTCTGCAAGAGTGTGACCATGAACGACGTCGCAGTTGGCATCATCGCCCTGCTCACTGGCGCCGTGTTCTGTTTTCGCGGCTACCTCGCCATGCGTCTGGTGATCCCGGTGTGGGGAGCATTAGCCGGATTCCTGATCGGCGCCTGGATCGTGTCGGGCGATGCCGGCTTCCTCGGCAACGCCCTCGGCTGGTTCGTCGGGTTCGGTCTGGCGATCGTGTTCGGCGTGATCGCGTACCTCTTCTACTCGGTGTCGGTGATCGTCGGCATGATGGGCATCGGGTTCGTGCTCGGCACCAGTTCGATGGTCGCGCTCGGGGTCACCTCGAGTTGGGTGATCGTGCTCAGCGGTGTGGTGCTCGCCGTCGCGCTCGCAATCGTCGCGATAGCGGCTGACCTGCCGATGATGCTGCTCACCATCCTCACCGCGCTCGCCGGTGCGAGCACGATGGTCGGTGGCCTCATGTTGCTGTTCGGCACCGTCGACGTCGACGACTTCGACATCGGTGTCACCACCCAGAACGTCGCCGACAACTGGTGGTGGTTCGTCGTCTACGGCGGACTCGTGGTCGGCGGGGTCATCGCGCAGTTCACCGACGTCGATCGGCGACGCGAAACGCTCCGCCAGGCATGGGCCACCGGCGTCGGATCCACGACTTCCAGCTCCACGGCCTCCACGGACGTCACCAACCCTTGATCGGCGCACGACCGTGAGCGACGCCACGTCCGACTGCGAACTGCGCGACGACTGGCTCCTCGAGCAGGACGTCAACGCCTGGAGCTCGCTGGCCTATGTCGCCGCTGGCCTGGTGCTCGCGTGGGAGGTTCGCCGGGCCCGACTGCCGCGAGCGGTGTACGGACTCGCAGCCGCTTCGGTCGCCGAAGGGTTCGGCAGCCTGCTGTACCACGGGGCTGCGAGCGACTTCGGCCAGTTCCTCCACGACGTCCCGCTGGTCGGTGCGCTCGCGTTCGTGGCGGGCTGGCACGTCGGGCGATTGCGGGACCGAGCCGATCGCTGCTCGCTCTTGGGGTTGGCAGTTGGTCTGGTCGTGTCGGCTTCGGTGTGGGCGCTGGCACCGGGCGCGACGAACATCGCCGTCGGCGCGACGATTGCAGTCATCGTGGTCGCCTCGCTGATCGCTCGTCGACGATCGATGGCAGCGGTCTGGTCGTGGCCGCTGCTCGGACTCGGCGCCGTCGCGATCGGGATGTGGGCGCTCGGGACGCCCGACAGCCCGGCCTGCCGCGCCGAGTCGTGGCTGCAACCGCACGGACTCTGGCACGTGCTCACGGCGATCGTCGCGATCGCCTGGGTCGATCGTGCCTACGCCGTAGCCGACCCGGATCGGCCACCACGGCTGTTCCGGCGCTTCACCGACCGCACGATCGGCATGGTCGCTCGCGGCCTGGTGCTGGCCTTCCACCGATCGGTCGACGTGCGGTGGCGTGACCGGATGCCCCGCAATCGGCCGGTCTTGATCGTTGCAAACCACGGCAACGGTTTGGTCGATGCCGTCGTGGTGGCCGCCGTGCTCGGTCGGCTACCGCGGTTTCTCGCCAAGGCGGCGCTCTGGAAGGTGATCGCCGTCCGACCGTTCTTGTGGCTCGCCGGGGTGCTGCCCGTGTACCGCAGCGCCGACGGCGACCGATCGAGCGACAACGCGTCGGTGTTCCACGCGTGTCATCACGAGCTCGCGCAGGGGGCAACGGTCGCAATCTTCCCGGAGGGCACCACCGGCGATCGGGCCGGTCTCGATCGGGTGAAGTCGGGCGCGGCGCGCATCGCACTCGGGTCGCTGCCCACCGCGCCGAACCTGGTGATCGTGCCGATCGGGATGGCGTTCGAGAGCACGGTCGAAACTCGCAGCCGGGCCGTCGTGATGTTCGGCGAGCCGATCGTGGTGGCCGAGTTCGCGGGCGCCGGCCTCGCTCCAGATGGAGAACCCGACCGGGCCGCCGCAGCGGCACTGACCGAACGGATCACACAGGCACTCGAGGCGGTGTCGCCACAGTTCGCCGACCTCGATGAACGCGAGATTTTGCGGGCTGCGGCGCGCGAGGAACGCAGCGATGCGACCGGGCAGGTCGATGCCTCGTTCGGAGCGAGCGAAGTCGTGGCTCGCCGACTCGCAGCCGCTTCCCCCGACAGCCGGCAACGGGTGATCGCCGCCTACCGCGACTTCGCCACGCGGCTCCAGTTGCTCGGGATCACCCCCCGCCAGCTCCGCCCCGACCAGGTGTCGATCGGGCGGCTCGTGCTCTCGGCGATCGTGTTGTTCGTGGCCGGCTCGCTGCTGGTGACGGTCACCGTGATCCACCTGCCGGCGTTGGTCGTCGTCGTGGTCGGCACCGGGCTGGTGCGGTCGCCCGCCACCAAGGGAACGGTGCGAGTCATGCTCGGACTGGTCACGATGCTGATCACCTGGATCGTGATGGGCATGTGGCTCGGCGACGGGTGGGTGGCGGTCGGTGACGGCCTGGCAGTGGCAGCCGGCGGGGTCCTGGCGTTGGTCGTGTGGCCACCGGTCGTGCGCCAGGCTGTGGTCCTGATCGGTCGGATCAGATTGCGTGATCGAGTCGGTCTCGTGCCGCCGGTGCTCGACGCTCGATCCGCACTGGTGACGGCCGTACGCGAGGGTATCGAGAGCACCCATGACGACCCCTGACGACCAGCTGCCTGACGACCAGCTGCCTGACGACCAACTCCACGACGACGAACTGCCCGAGGCGCCACGCCGGAGCATCGTCAAGAGCGTTCTGCGGATCGTGTTCATCGTCGCGGCGCTCGGCATCTCCGGCTGGGTCCTCGCCACCACGTTCGACGACCTCGAACTCGATGAGATCATGAGAGCAGTCCGCTCGCTCGACGACGCCGAGATCATCTCGCTGGCCAGCATGTGGATCATCTGGATCGCCGCGCAAGGCCTGCTGACCGCATCCTTGGTACCGGGACTCGCCGTGCGCCACGGCATCGTGGCCTTCCTCGGACCGGCGTCGATCACCTCGGTGGTCCCTGGCCCAAGCGACCTGCCGATCCGCTATCGGATGCTCACGTCGTGGGGCCGCACCACCGGCGAGGCGACCCTCGCCGTCGCCGCTGGCGGCATCTTCAGCGTCGGCATCAAACTGGTGCTGCCGATCATCGCTG
>Ga0335394_10010034_pt1 | contig 10669 bp, 12 predicted proteins | sample MAT03_FD_205741 | JGI IMG/M metagenome (GOLD analysis project Ga0335394, IMG submission 205741) | Freshwater microbial communities from Lake Fryxell liftoff mats and glacier meltwater in Antarctica - MAT-03 (spades assembly) (version 2) ...
GGGTTGCCCCGCGAGTCGAGGATTTGGCGGGCGGTGATGGATGTGATGATGGTGGATGGCATGGTGAGAATTGTTAGTCCGTGGAGAATCGCTGGCGCGGATAGTGAGGCAAGCAGATTTCTTGCCCGCCATCTTCCTGATGACAAAAAGTTTTCCGTTTGGCGTTTTCGGTGTTCAGTAAGGGGATCCACTCCATCATGAGCGAAGCCGCCCTTTCTTTTACTGCCGAAGCCATCCTGGACCGTCTGCGCGGGGAGGGTTTGCGCATCACGGCCAGCCGGCGCGGGATTCTCGATGTGCTCTTCGAGGCCGGAAAACCGCTGACGCTGCAGGAGATCAAGGATCTGGCAACAGCACGGGGGGCGGGGCCGGACTACGCCACGGTTTTTCGGATGATGGCGCTCCTCGAACGCCTGCATGTCGTTCACAAGGTGAGCCTGCAGCGTTCCTGCAGTTATTTTGAGCTACACGATCCGAAGAAACATTATGATCACATTGTCTGCACGGATTGCGGCAAAGTGGTGGTGATTGATATTCCGTGTCCGCTGGGGGAGACCGAGCAGCATATTGCGGAGCATTACGGTTTTCGGAATCTCACGCACTCGTTGGAGTTTTTTGGAAAGTGTCCGGACTGCGCGGTCGCGGCCTGAGGGTGTTTTCCAAAAAAACCAGCAAGGCAGCGAGGGCCAGCACGATGTCGTAAGCGATGGTGAGTTTCATTTTGTAAGCGGAGGGAGTTTCCTCGCGTCCGAAGCAGGAGCAGGCGACGATGATGTTCTGGGAAAGAGCCCAGCCGATGACGGCGCAAAACATCAGGCAGAGCAGAATGATCAGGGCCGCGCCGATTTTTTTCGTCGGGGTGGCCAAGATGAGGAGGGCGGCGGTGATTTCCAGCCACGGGAGCAGGATCGCAAGGGGGGAGAGCATGGCCTGGGGGATCGGGGTGAAGGCCGCGAGAGTGACGGCGAATTGCGCGCTGGCGGAGGCCTTGACGATTCCGGCGTAGAGGAAGATGGCGGCGAGAATGAGGCGCAAGGCGAGAAAGAAGTGTTTCATGGGACCGAGCGAATCACGCGCCACGCCATTGCAACATTGTGAACGCGGAAAATCGATGCTCCCCGCAGCATGCCCGCAACAATGCAGGCGGCGGTGGCCGCATCGCGTTCGCATGGATCAGTGATGCCGAGCACCCGTCCGATCACGCTCTTGCGCGAGACGGGGAGCAGGATGGGAAGCTCGAAGGCGCGGAGGGCGGCGAGGTCGCGATAGATACGGAGGTTGTCTTCGACTTGCTTGGCAAAATCGATGCCGGGGTCGAGGATGAGGGATGCGCGGGGGAGGCCGGCGTTCTCCGCGAGGGCGATTTTTTCCGCGAAAAAATCGCACAGGGATTGCAGGATGTCGGGATAGGCGACGTGGGTGTGGGGCACTTTGGGTTCGCCCAGGGAATGCATGATGAGCAGGGCCGCGCCGGATTTTGCGCAAAGGCGGGCGTTGCGGTCGTCGGGCAGGGCGCTCATGTCGTTGAGAAGATGACCACCGGTTTCGAGGGCGGGACCGGCCACTTCGGGCCGCCAGGTGTTGATCGAGAGGAGGGGCGGAAAAACCTGCTCCTTGTCTCTCGGGCTGGCGGCGGCACAGGCGGCGGCGAAGCCCTCGATGAAGGGCAGGATGCGGCGGAGTTCCTCCGCAGGTGTGATGGCGTCGCGGTTGGTGCGGGCGCTTTCGCCGCCGACATCAATGAGATCGGCACCGAGGGCGATCAAGTCGCGGGCTCGGGCGAGGGCCCAATCGGTGTTGATGCGCCCATCACCGGAGAAGGAATCGTCATTAATATTGAGAATGCCCATAATGAGCGGGCGGCGGGGGAAGGCGATGCGGCGGTCGCGGGCGAGCAGTTCCATCTTGTTTCGGCGGACATTCTCTTTCAGGGTTGCGACAGGTGCAACCATCATGAGTTTTATCGAGTCGGTTTTTGCCAAGTTAAAGCGGCATCCCAAACGCATTGTCTTTCCCGACGGCGATGATCCCCGCGTTGTCCGGGCCTGCCAGGTTTTTTACGAAAAGGATGCCGGTGTGCCTGTGCTCATCGGCAAGCGTGAAGTCATTGAACGGGTGGCTTTGGCGGAAAAAGCGAGCCTCGACCATGTGGCGATCATCAATCCCGAGACGTCCTCCGATCTGCCGATGTTTTGCGAGCGGCTGGAAAAACTGGAGCGCTACAAAAAAATGGGTTTGAAGGATGCGCGGGCCATCATGACGAACCCGAATTATTTCGCCGCCATGATGCTGCAGCTCGGCCAGGTGGATGCGCTGGTGGGCGGGGTGAATAGTTTTTCCGGTTCGCTGCTGCGCCCGCTGATCCAGTTGGTCAAGCCGCTGCCGCATGCGCCGCTCATTTCGGGCTGTATGATCGCGCAGGTTCAGGACAAATCCCATGGCGATGACGGGGTGCTTTTTCTGGCAGACTGCGGAGTGGTGCCCGATCCCACGATGGAGCAACTTGCTTCCATCGCGGTTCAGACGGGGATGGTGGCGCGGCAGGTTTTTGGTGCAAAACCGCGGGTGGCCATGCTGAGTTTTTCCACCAAGGGCAGCGCGATAACGCCTTCAACCGAAAAAGTCGCGGGGGCGGTGGACCTCGTGCGCAAACTGGCCACGCAACTCGGCGCGGAGATCGCGGTGGATGGCGAGATGCAGGCGGATACCGCACTGGTGCCGGAATTGGCGGAGCGAAAAATGGGTCCGAGCCTGGTCGGTGGCAAAGCGAACGTGCTGATCTTTCCCGACCTCAACAGCGGCAATATCGCCATCAAGCTTTTGCAATATCTGGGCGGGGCGCGGGTTTACGGTCAGATCCTGCTCGGGCTGTCGCGCCCGGCGGCGGATCTTTCGCGCGGTGCCAGTGTCGAGGATATTGCGGCCGTGGCGGCGCTGGTGGGGCTTCAGGCCATTGAATATCGCAAGCTTTATCCTGGGGAAGCATCGCCCGCTTCCTAGGCAGATTGTGAACGCGACGACGCCCCGTCTTTTCATTGCGGCCACGGAGCAGAACGCGGGCAAGACCACCACTTCGCTCGGTCTTTACGCCGCGCTGCGCAAGGATTTTAAAAACATCGGTTTTATCAAGCCGGTGGGCCAGCGCTTCGTGGAAGTGGAGGGCAAGCAGATTGACGAGGACAGCGTGCTCATTCGCGACACCTTCGGTACGGAGGTGCCGATTGAGGACATGAGTCCGATTGCGGTCGAGCCGCAGTTCACCCGCCGGTACATCAACCATGCCAACCACGACACCCTCGTCCGCCGTATCCAGCATTCCTTTGACCGCGCGGCTTGGGAAAAAGATTTCACCATCATTGAGGGCACGGGCCACGCCGGGGTGGGAAGTGTTTTCGATCTCTCCAACGCCCGCGTGGCCAGCATCCTGAAAAGCAAGGTGCTGCTGATCACGCCCGCCGGCATCGGGCGTCCGATTGATGAGGCCGCGCTGAACAAGTCGCTTTTCGACAAGGAAAATGTCGAGGTAATCGGGGTGGTCATGAACAAAGTGCTGGCGGACCGGATGGACTCGATTGCGGACATTGCCCGCCGGGGATTTGAAAGGCTGGGACTTGAGTTGCTGGGCATGATTCCCCGCGAGCGCATGCTGGCCCAGCCGACGCTGGACCAGATTTGCAGCAACATTCGGGGAGAGTTTTTTCACGGCAAGAAGCGAAGCCGCAAGCGGATTGACAAGGCGATCATCGGGGCCGTGAGTTCGAAGAGCATCCTCAACGGGGTCGAAGAGGACAGCCTGCTCATCATCCCCGGGGATCGGGAGGACGCCATTCGCACAGTCATCGAGCGTTCGCAGGAAAAAGACAGCGGCCCGTTTTGCGGTCTGATTCTCTCGGACAACCTGCTGCCTCGCGAGGAACTGGCCGCCTTGATCCGGCAGTCCACGCTGCCCGTCATCATCTCCAAACTGGACAGCTACATCATTGCCAGCCGCATCCATTCCATGACAGTCAAGACCCTGCCGGGCGACACGGAAAAAATTGATCGTATTCAGAGTCTGGTCGACACCCATGTGAATATTCCGCGCATCCTTGAAAAAATCCGCTGAGCTGTTTTGATATTTATCAGATCCTCTCCTATGAAAAACGCCCTTCTCCCTCTCCTTGCGCTGATTTTCGCCGCTGCCACCGCCTCCGCCCAGGAACCCGCCGCCCGTGTGCAAACGCATTTTCAGAATTTGATGAATGCGGTGCAGACCGCAGATTATGCGGCGATGACGATTGATGGCGACCCTGCCTTCAAAGCCGGCCTCACCAAGGAAATGGTGGAGAAGGTTTCCGCCCAGCTCGCCCCACGGATGAAGCAAGGCTACACGGCGACATTCCTCACCGCCATGAGGCAGGTCAGTTACGAGGTCTTCATTTGGAAGCTGTCCTTCAAAGACGGCAAGGACGACATGCTGGCCAAGGTGGCGCTGAACAAAGACGGCCAGGTCGCCGGTTTTTGGATCAACTGATTTGCCAAGTGAGACAGAGGCCGGGCCTCGAAACATTGACACAGGCACGCGGGTTGCTTCTAATCCCGTTCTTATGAGATTCCCGCTGCCGTTGACGGTAAAAATTGCCAGCTACATCATTGGCAAAAAACTGCGTGGCGTTGAGAAATTCGCCACTGTTCTTCAGCTTGAACCGCTGCACACCTGCAACCTGACTTGCACAGGCTGCGGGCGCATTCGCGAATATTCCACCTCGCTCAAGGATGTTATGAGCCTGGAGGATTGTCTGGGTTCGGCCGAGGAATGCGGCGCCCCCATGATCTCCATCTGCGGCGGCGAGCCGCTTATTTATCCGCAGATCGAATCCCTGGTCGAGGGACTGCTCGGTCAGCGACGCATCGTTTATATCTGCACCAACGGCTTCTTCATGCGCAAAAAAATGCGGGACTTCCTCGCCCAGGAATTGGCCAGGGAAGGCGGCCGGCCCAAATGGGTCGAGGAAAAACTCCAGGTTCTGCTTTCCGAAGAGTTGATCAAGCCCGAGGAGGTCGAAAAAATCCGCGCGTCCGTCACCGATTTTCAGTCCAAGCCTGTCATTGCCCCGTCGCGTTACATGTATTGGAACGTTCATTTGGATGGCCTTGAACGCACGCACGATCTCATTGTCGAGCGCGAGGGCGTCTTCAAGGAATGCATCGCCGCCATGCGCATGGCCAAAATCCTCGGCTATCAGGTCGCGACCAACACGACCATCTACAAGGAAACCGAAATGGATGAGATCGAGAAAATGTTCGATTATCTCTCGTGGCTCGGCATTGATGGCCACACCATCTCGCCCGGCTACGATTACGATGCCGCCAAGGAGGATATGCGCAAACGCCTCAACCTCGAACCGGAAAATTTCTTTCTCACCCGTGAGATGACGAAGGCGAAGTTCAAAAATATCCGGGCCTGGGGCGAAAAATACACCCTCTTCGGCACGCCGATCTACCTCGACTTCCTCGCTGGCAAGCGCGACCTGACCTGCTCCGCCTGGGCCATCCCCACCCGCAACATCCGTGGTTGGAAAGCCCCCTGCTACCTCATGACGGATGGCCACTACACCAGCTACAACGAACTGCTGGAGACGACCGAATGGGAAAAATACGGCGTGGTCAACGGCGTGGCCCGTGACAAGCGCTGCGAAAATTGCATGGTCCATTGCGGCTACGAGCCCACCGCGAGCCTGAGCCCGTCAGCCGGTGACACCTGGCAAAACCTCGCGTTTAACTTCGGAGCCAAGCCCAAGCTCCGCATCGAGGGTGCAAATGTTCAAGCCTTCACCGGTGTCTCCTGCGGCAATGGCCACAAAACCGGCCGCCCCAAGGATAAACAACCTGCGGCGGCATGAGCCAGCCCGCAGCCAAGGTTCTCCCCTTCGAATCTGCGGAACTCTCCCCGCTCCCTGCTCCCCGCTCCCTGCTGGAAGCCATCGCCCGCGCGCAGGAAAATCTCCTCCGCCAGCAAAAGTCCGACGGCCATTGGGAAGGCGAACTCCTCGTTGATAGCACCCTCTGCTCCGACTACGTGCTCTACATGCATTGGCTCGGAAAAGTGGATGAGACGCTCCAGACCAAATGCATCGCCCACATCCGCCGCCGGCAACTCTCCGACGGTGGCTGGAATATTTTCATCGGCGGCCCCAGCGAGATCAACGCATCCGTCAAAGCCTACTTCGCCATGAAACTCTCCGGCGATTCGCCCAACGCCGACTGGATGCGCGAAGCCCGCGCGAACATCCTGCGCCTCGGCGGCATCCCGCAGATGAACACCTTTGCGAAACTCTACCTCGCCCTCATGGGTCAGTTCCCGTGGAAATACCTGCCCACCATTCCCTCCGAAATCTTCCTCTTTCCCAAATGGTTTTACTTCAACCTTTACCAGATGTCCTCGTGGAGCCGCACCATCATTGCACCACTCGCCATCCTCAACCACTATAAGCCCGTTCGCACGCTTCCGGCCGACAAGCAACTCCACGAACTCTTCCCCGCCGGACTGGAAAACACCGACCTCTCGCTCAAAAAAGACCCGCGCTATTGGGCCTGGAAAAACTTTTTCATCCGCTGCGACCAGATCCTGAAGTTTTACGACCGGCTCCCCATCCATCCGCTGCGCCAGCGGGCTCTCAAGGCCACGGAGCATTGGATGATCGAACGCATGGGCGAGGGGAGCGAGGGCCTCAGTGCCATTTTCCCTGCCATGCTCAATGGCATGATGGCTCTGCGTGTGCTGGGTTACGGCGAGGACCACCCGCTCGTGCGGAAGGCCGACAGGGATTTTGCCGGTCTCTTCGTGGACGAACCGGACGACTTTCGTATTCAGCCCTGTCTCTCGCCTGTCTGGGATACCGCCATTACTACGATTTCCCTCGCCGAGTCTGGCCTGCAAAATCATCCCGCTCTCGCGCGTGCCGCGACGTGGCTGGAAAAAAAAGAAATCCGGTTCGAGGCCGACTGGGCCGCGCATGTTTCCGGAGTCGAAGCCAGCGGCTGGGCCTTCGAGCACGAGAACAAATATTACCCTGACACCGACGACACCATGATGGTGCTCATGGCCCTGCGCCATGTGGAAGCGAAGGATGCCTACACGCGCAAAGTCCAGTTTGACCGCGCGCTGAAATGGCTCCTCGCCTTCCAGGACGATGATGGCGGCTGGGCCGCCTTCGACAAGGGCGTCACCGCGCCCTGGCTGGAACACGTCCCGTTCGCCGACCACAACGCCATCCTCGATCCCACCTGTTCCGATCTCACCGGCCGCGTCTTGGAACTCCTCGGCTACATCGGCTATGACCGCCAGAGTCAGGTCGTCCGCCGTGCCGTCGCCATGATCCGTCGCACGCAGGAATCTGACGGTTCATGGTATGGACGCTGGGGAGTCAATTACATCTACGGCACCTGGCAAATTCTGCGCGGATTGGCCGCCATCGGTGAAAACATGGATCAGGAATGGATCCGCCGCGGACGTGACTGGCTGGAGAGCTGCCAGAACGACGACGGCGGCTGGGGCGAAACCTGCGAATCCTACAATTTCTCCGCCCTCAAAGGCCGCGGCCCCAGCACCGCCAGCCAGACCGCCTGGGCCGTGATGGGGCTTTGCGCCTGCGGTGAGTCGAACCTGGACTCCATCCAGCGAGGCATCGAATATCTCATTGGCACACAAGCCGATGATGGTTCATGGACCGAGGACTACACCACCGGCACCGGCTTTCCCTGCGTTTTTTATCTCAAGTACGACATGTACCGGCAGCACTTCCCGCTGCTGGCTTTAGCAACTTATCGGCAGATGATTTGAAGGAGCTGTGGGCCTAGGGTTTCAAGTAGGCTGGCTCACGCGGGGGATTGTCGCCCTGCTCGGGATTCTTGCTGCGCAGAAGGCTGCCATCACCACCCAGGCGAAAAACGAGGAAACTTCGGCGGGGAGGTTCTGCCGCGGTGCGGAGGAAAATCGTTTCCGGGGGATCGGATTCACTGACGTTGCCAAAAAGAAAACTCTCGAATCCCAATGCCTCCGCATCCTCCGCGCTCAGGTAGCCTTTTTCCACGAGGAGAGACTTGAGTTGTTTGACGGTGGTGATGCCAGCATCGGCCGGATAACCCAGCGATTTATCTTCCAGCGTCTCGCCATCAAGGGCCATCGACGCAACGGCCAGATGGATCTGTCTGGCATTGCTGAGCTTCTGGGTGAGTTGGCCCCGCTCCAGAGCCCCGGTGAAGGCTGGCAGGGCCAGCGCCGCCAGGATGACCGTGGTGAAAAGGGAAAGATAGCCGAGTGTGAATCCGGCGATGGCCAGCCCCTGACCCTTAAGCTGTCCGCCCGACCGATTGATTTTCACATACGCCATGTGACCGCAAATCACAGCCAGGACACCCGTAAAAAGCCCGCAGCAGGTTACGCCAAGAATTCCCAACCCCAGGCTCGTAATCGAGAGGCTTGAGGTTTTGCTCTGCGGCATAGGTTCCGTCCTGATTCTACTTTACCGCTCCGAACATTGTGGCACAAGATCGGGCTTGTTTGCGGCTTGAGTTGGCTGGGAGACAGGCTAAATTGCTATCCGGTAGTGAGCTTAACCCCACAGAACACATGGCCGCCCGCCTCATCACATATCATCTCAAAAGCCCGGAAAAAGCCGACTACGAGGGCCTCGCGCAAGTTCTTCAAACGTACGACTACATGCAGCTTTCGGAGACCTGCTACGCCATTGCCACGGACGAATATCCCAAGGATGTCTTTGAGAAACTTGAGCCTTTCATTGATCCCGATGACTGTCTGGTGGTGATCGTCCTCTCCCGGTTTTACATGGCGCACCACGACAAGCAGGTTCTGGAGTGGCTGGAGGCGAATGTGTAAAGCACGATAAAAATGGACAGGGGCGGCTCCTTTCGGAAACCGCCCCCGTTTGTTTCGATGGCTGTAAGCCGGATTTTGTTTTCCGAGCGCTTCCGCGCGCGGATTGACGGCCATTTGTCTTGTCCCGTTCTTGCGTTCGGGACACCCGCCTTGCGGCGGATGCGACTATTACCCGGAGTGGGACCCGCTTGCGCAGGTCAGGGCAGGCGGCCCGTTCCTCCTGTTCTGTCTTGCACCGCATGGGGTTTGTCGTGCGCCCTCGATTGCTCTCGGGCCGGTGGGCTCTTACCCCGCCTTTTCACCCTTACCTGGGACTTGTTTTGCCTTCGCAAGCTCAGGCCAACCAAACCTCAGGCGGTTTGTTTTCTGTGACACTTTCCATCGCAAAGAACTTTCATTCCTCACTTCCCCGCTTTCGAAGGGCATGCTGCCTTGTGGTGTCCGGACTTTCCTCTCCGGCGTCCTTGCGGAACCGGAGCGGCCATCCGCCATCGGGGAGAAAAATACAGGAAACCGCGGAAGTTTCAAGCCTCTCAACTCAACAAGCGCCGTAAACGTTCGACATCGGCTTTGTCCTGGTCCCGATAGGTTTGCTTGCTGCGAATGAGGTCGGGCAGGGAGAGGTAGGGAATTTGCACGCCTTCGATAATGACGGTCTGCGCGTTTCCGATGGCCTCCGCATAGCTCACAGTCCAAGCTCGGGTGCTGACATCAACTTCAATTTCATCGGCAATTTTGACGACAACATTTTCCACGAAATCCTGCGGGGTGAGTTCCCGTGCGGCACCATCTGCCAGTTGGGAAAGACCTTCGATCACCCGGCGGAAATTGTCCGGGGAATCCTCAATGAGGATATCAACATCCTCGGTGGCGCGGATGATGCTGTTGAGAATCATGGCATAGGCTCCGGCCACGAGATAACGGGCTCCCGTGGCATTAAGGAGTGTGCACACGCGCAGGAGTGGCCTATTTTCTGCGGAGGAATTCACCAGAGTCGGGGATTGGGCTGGGACTTGCGCCAGGCCTCGTAATCGCTCCAAGTCCTGGCCTTGAAGACAAAACCGCGCGGGCGGGGGTGGGGCGCGAGGAGATTGGCTTCGGTTATGATGCGTTCGGCGCGTTGCAAGGCTTCCGTTGGAGAAGCGACTGGCCGCACTTTGCCCACAATTTTCATTGCGTGGGAGATTAGGCGAAATGTCGTGGCGAAGCAATCCCTGCGGCAGGGATCGAACGGCGGGCTTTATGGCTGGAAAAATGCCGGTGTCGTGGGAGAGTGCTCTCCTTTATGACTATTCCCATCGAAGACACTTTCACAGACATCATCGGCAAGGCGCAGCGCGGGCTTGGACTCAGCGACGCGGCGCTAGCGGAACGCGCCGGGGTGGGCACTGAGCAGGTCGCCGCGCTCAAGGCCGGCACGGTGGACGAGACCACTTTGCGCAAGGTCGCGTCTGCGCTGGCGGTGGGCGGGGACGCCTTGTTGGCTCTGGCGCAGGGGCGTTACGTTCCGGCGAATGTGCCGGAGATCGAGGGGCTGGCGCATTGCAACACGGTTTTCGAGGACATGACGGTGAATTCCTTTGTGGTGTGGGATGCGGAGTCGCGCGAGGCGGCTTTTTTCGACACGGGCGCGGATGGCGGCCCGATGCTGGAGGTGGCGGCCAAACACAATCTCAACGTCACGCAAATCCTGCTCACCCACACGCACGGCGACCATATTCTCGATCTCGACCGGTTGAAGGAAAAGACCAAGGCGCGGGCCTATGTTTGCGAGAAGGAACCGCTCGACGG
>Ga0335394_10010037_pt1 | contig 10668 bp, 4 predicted proteins | sample MAT03_FD_205741 | JGI IMG/M metagenome (GOLD analysis project Ga0335394, IMG submission 205741) | Freshwater microbial communities from Lake Fryxell liftoff mats and glacier meltwater in Antarctica - MAT-03 (spades assembly) (version 2) ...
CACGGGCTTGCACTGCGAGTGGGCTGCGTGAAATGATCTACGGGAAGATTGGTGTGCCTGCGCTTCGCTTGTCACACCCTACGATTGGAGCGGGTCTGCGATTCAGCGTAGGGTGTGACCAGCGAGCGGATGCGAGCACAGGCACACCGATGGGCGGACGCACGCGAAACACCGCCTCGTGGCGGGTTGCCTGCGCGGATGCCGCACACTTGCACGGACCTCGGCCTGCATCGAATAATGCACGCGAAAACTGGTGTGCCTGCGCTTCGCTTGTCACACCCTACGAAAAACGGACTGGAGGATCGGGAACGTGCCGAATTATCGACGCAATTTTGTGCCGGGCGGAACGTACTTCTTCACCTGTGTGACGTACAAGCGACAACCGATCCTGACCACAGATCTCGGTCGAAAATGTCTGCGGGAGGCCATTCACAAGGTCAAAGACGATCATCCTTTTCAGATTGTCGCCATTGTCCTACTACCTGATCACTGGCACACGATCTGGTCGCTGCCGTCCGGAGATTCTCGTTATCCGCTGCGATGGACTCGAATCAAAGAAGAATTCTCACGTAGCTGGCTGGAATCCGGCGGCATCGAGCTTCCACAATCCGAATCTCGAAAGAAGCATCGCCTGCGTGGTATCTGGCAGAAGCGTTACTGGGAACACACCATTCGTGATGAAGATGACCTGAAGCGCTGCGCCGATTACTGTCACTGGAATCCGCGAAAACATAAACTCGTCCGGCGAGTTCGCGACTGGGAATGGTCGTCATTTCATCGTTTCGTCGCAGAAGGCGAATACAATCTCGACTGGGGCGGAGTCGATCCTGTGCCCGGCTGGGATGAACCGGAATGGGGCGAATAACATAGGGCGTGATCAGCGAGCGAATGCGAGCGACTGGACACCGATGTGCGCCCTCACATGAAACACCACCATGTGGCTGCGGACTTGCACGGGAACCGGTCTGCAGGAAATGATTCACGCAAAAACTGGTGTGCCTGCGCTTCGCTTGTCACACCCTACGATAGATTTTGGCTTTGCATCTCCCCATTCGATGGCGGACGCCCTTACATCATTTTATTTTGAATTAACGAACCGGAGCCTGCATGCGACAAGACCTCTACGCCTACATCGGAGGTATTATCAACGGCGAAGACGGGCATCTGGATGCGATTGGTGGTGTCGATGATCACATTCACATTCTCTGAGGAATTCCCGCTCGTCTGGCCGTTTCTGATATGCTCCGAGCCATCAAATCCAGCTCTTCCAAATGGATCAATGACAACCGTCTCTGCACGATTGAATTCCGATGGCAAAGCGGATTTGCCGCGTTCTCTGTAAGCAAGTCGAATATGCCGGAGGTCACTCGTTATCTCAACGGTCAGGAAGAGCACCATCGGAAATCCTCATTTGCCGATGAATACCGAGCCTTGTTGATTCGACACGAGATTCAATTCGATGAACGATATCTCTTCGACGATGAACATACAGGATGAATGTCCATTCCAATTTGTCGGGTTTGCGGACAAAGCCCGCGCTAAATTTCTGGTACCGGAGGTTCGGCGGCGGAAAGGGCGGCGATGAGTTCATCGAGGACGGCGGGGCCGTCGGTTTCTTCGGCAGCCAGCGGCCAGTAGGCATCATGCGCATCGACCACGCGAAGATGTCCCTTGTGCAAATGAGACAGCATCCGAATGATTTTGGCGTCCCGGTATCGACAGACCGCGTAGCCAGTCTCTAAATGGATGTTTTCAATCTTCCAGCCCAGTGCGCGAAGATTCAGTTCCCGCAGTTGCAGCATACGGCGGGCGGCGGTGGGAATCGGGCCGAATCGGTCGCGAAGTTCTTCTTCCAGTTCGCTCAGTTGTTCAAGCGAATTGGCCTGCGACAGTCGGCGGTAGACTTCAATTTTGAGTTTCTGTTCAGCAATGTACTTGTCCGGAATAAAGTTGGACACCGGCAGTTCGATTTTGCAGTGACGTTGATATCTCAACGGTTGCTTCTTCAGAGTTCGAACTGAATTTTCCAGCAACTGGCAGTACAGTTCATAACCGACCGCCGCGATATTGCCGCTTTGCTCTGTGCCCAGAATATTGCCAGCGCCACGAATTTCCAGGTCGCGCATCGCGATGCGGAAACCAGCCCCGAGTTCGCTGTATTCTTCGATGGCTTTCAAACGGCGCGTCGCCTTGGTCGTGACGGTGCGACCGTCTTCCAGCAGCAAATAGCAATAGGCCCGGTGGCGATCACGACCGACGCGACCGCGAAGCTGATGCAGATCGGCCAGACCGTAGATGTCGGCCTGATGGATGAACATCGTATTGGCGTTGGGGATGTCCAGTCCACTTTCAATGATCGTCGTGGCCAGCAGAATGTCGGCTTTGCCGGTGACAAATTCGATCATGGCGGCTTCCAGATCGTCTTCGTGCATCTGTCCATGCGCGATTGTCAAAGAGGCCTCAGGCACGATGCGTTTCAACCGCTGGGCAATCTGTTCGATATCGTGGACTCGATTGTGTACAAAGTAAATCTGACCGCCGCGATTCAATTCACGAATGATGGCGCTGCGCACGAGCGCTTCGTCAAAACGTCCGACGCGGGTTTCGATGGGCACACGATCTCTGGGGGGAGTCGTCAGACTGCTGATGTCGCGGATTCCCAGGAGTGACATGTGCAGCGTGCGCGGGATCGGAGTCGCCGTAAGCGTCAGAACATCCACTTCCGCCCGGATGTGTTTCAGACGTTCCTTCACCTGGACGCCGAACTTCTGTTCTTCGTCAATCACCAGCAGGCCGAGATCCTTGAACTTGATGTCTTTGGAAACCAGGCGGTGCGTTCCGATGACCACATCAATCGCGCCTTCTTTCAGGCGTGCGATGATGCGCTTCTGTTCGGCGGCGCTACGGAAGCGGGACAGCATTTCCACAGTGACCGGAAACTCCGCCATGCGCTGACTGAACGTGCGGAAATGCTGTTCAGCCAGCACGGTCGTGGGGACGAGCACGGCGACCTGACGACCACTATCGACGGCTTTGAAAACCGCCCGCATGGCGACCTCGGTTTTACCGAAACCCACATCGCCGCAGATCAGACGGTCCATGGGCTTCGGCTGCTCCATATCCTGCTTGAGATCCGCGATCGCCGAGACCTGATCGACGGTTTCTGTAAATGGAAATGCTTTATCAAATTCCTCCTGCATGTGCGTATCCGGCGGACACTGCAAGCCTGGCCGCGATGCACGTTCCGCCTGCAGTTTCAGCATATCAGTGGCCATGTCGGAAACGGCTTCGGCGACCTGATCCTTTTTCTTCAGCCACGACGTGCCGCCGTACTTTGTGAGTTCGGGCGATGTCTTCGCGGGGCCGATGTATTTCTGGACGAGATGAATGAGTGACACGGGCACATAAACGATGACGCTGTCGCGGAATTCCAGCAGCATGTGCTCTTCCTGCTGGCCGCTGTTTTCCACCTTTGCCATGCCGCGATACTTTGCGATCCCGTGCGCCACATGCACGACCAGATCGCCGTCCCGCAGGTCAAGGAAGCTGTCGATCGCTCTCGAATCAGTTCGTTTTTTGCGCGTCGTCGCACGAGTTGCTGCGCGGGAAAAGAGTTCGTTGTCGCTGATCACGATCAGGGCATGATCAATCAACCGAAACCCACGTCGCAGGCGCCCGGTGGTCAGTCGAATTCGGGATGTCAGGCCGGTGTTGTGCGAGGTGTCTGTTTCTTTGATCAGTTCACGCAGTCGTTCGTGTTCGCCTTCGTTGTGACAGCAGAGCAGAACGTGATCGCCCGGTCCGAGCAGTTCCGACAACTCGACAAGTGCATCGCGCCGACTTCCGGAGAGGCGCTCAATCGGTTCGATACTCAGGTGACAGGCTGTTTCATAACTGTCGGCACCAAGTGCATCGATCGTGACGGAAGGGAATTCGGTCAGTCGAGCCATCGTGGCATCGACGCTGTAAAGGCCGACCGGGCTTGAAAGCCGTTGCAGGTACATGCGGCCTTCGCTGATGGATTGTTGCAGATCGTTAAGCACCACGATTGTCGTGGACGGCAACGAATCGATCAGGCTCTCTGTCGGGCCGGCGAAAACTGGCGAACACGTGTCGGGGGCGCCCGATCGTGCTGCCGCGTTTTTCGTCGCATTGGACCGGGGGGCTGACGCCGCCCCGCTCGCCGAAGTTCCCGTCGGAGTTGTGGCGGTCAGTGAGATGCTCTTCAGGTCTTCCAGTCGCCGTTGACTTTCGACGTTGAAGGAACGGATCGACTCGATTTCATCGCCGAACAGCTCGATACGAATAGCGTCAGGTTCAGACGCCGGAAATATATCCAGTATTCCGCCGTGAATACAGAATTCACCGGGAAGTTCGACGGCTGTGACTCGTTCAAATCCACGAGCGATCAACCATTCGATCAATCCATCGAGCAGCAGTTCGTCGCCGACGGAGATAGTCCGTGTGGCGGCTTTAATGGCGTCGCGGGCAGGCACTGGCTGCAACAAGGCCGGAACACACGTCACCACCAGAGCAGGCGGCCGGTCGACCTGATTCAGTCGCCGCACGACGGCAAGGCGAGCAGCGTAGACGGCGTCGCTGGCATCAATCGCTTCCGGCAGACTTTCCCATGCCGGAAACAGCAACACCGGCGACTGTGTGAGATCCGACAATTCATCGATGAATTCTTCTGCATCGCGAATCGTGGGCAGCACGACCAGGTGTGAGCGTTTCAGGTCAGCCGCTGCGATCGCGGCCAGACTCAGCGCGCACGCCGAACCCCAAGCGCCGTCAATGGTCGCACTCTGCCCGGAATGCAGTGAGGTCACAACCTCCGCGAACCCCGTAGCCTTTCCCACCAACGCCGTCAGTTCAGCAAGAGTCGAAGGAACCTGCCATCCTGCCTTAGCCATGACGGCGGGATTGTAAGGCGAGCAGCAGAGAATTTCTTCCCTGTTCCGTAGCTGAATTCGCAAGAATTCAGAGCCTCCCTGAATTCTTGCGAACCCAGCTACGTTAGATTCGTTTCTGCCGCCCGCCTGAACAGCCTGCGGCGGGATGCGAGTCTACCATGCCAGGATGCAGGAAATACGGTTCATCGACAAATGAAGTGCGCGACTTAGAAATGGCGGACTCTGGGGGAGTTGAGCCTGCTCGTGGCGTTAAACCACTGTGATTCGGCCCAACGGGCCTCGGCAAGTCAGCTTGGGGCAACGCCCCAGGTTTCCACGGCAGCAACACGTTTTGCCCTGAAAGGGCAACACAGACCAGCACTGTGGAACCCTTTCAGGGTTCGTGTTCAGACGGGATATCAACCTGGGGCGGCGTTCATCCGCATTCGCGGATTCTCTTGCCCCAGGCTGATATGCGCGAGCCTTTCAGGCTCAGTCGCAGCACTCACATCGTCGATCAACGCCAACACACTGAATGCACAAATGTCACCGCGCACTTCATTTGTCGATGAACCGGAAATAGCAGCGTGGCAGGCAAACAGGACATCTCATTGTTGACTGCGTCGGGGACCACACAGCCGTTGGGACCGTTCGAGAAATAAGTGTCCGATCTGACGATCAGCCGCTGGGCGCTAGCCCACGGTTCTTGCGGAAACCGGACGCTAGCGCGTGGCGGCTGACGCGGATGCGGCAATAAATTCTCGAACGTTCCTTACGGCACCAGGACTCCGTTCACGATAATCTGGCCATTGTTTGAACCGACTGGCATACGAAATTCCTGTTCCACAACGCCGTTTCCGGGCAGCAGGTTCTGCTGGATGACCACGAGATTATTGATATTGCCGAACAATTGGACAACACCCGTGACCTGGCTGAAGATAATTCCGCTTTCCTGCGCAGTACCAAAGTCAGACAGGCCAATGCGGTTACCTTCGATCTGGAAGCTGGAACTGGCGGCAGTCCGCACGAACTCAATTCCAGTACCTCCGTCGCCAGTGATAATAATGTCGTTGTTAATCAGAGCGATGTCAGTATTCGCGGCAAGCTGGTACCGCAGACCAGTCGGACGACCACCGACCACGACCCCCAGAGCTCCGCCATCACCAACATTCAACTGGTTATTCGCCGTGCGGTATTCCAACGTCTGCATGCGTGCCGGACCGTCGATTCGAACATCGACTGCCCCGACGTTCTGGGTCACATTGTTGACGTTGATCAGATTGTTCTGGATTGAGAGTTCAACTTCATCAGTGAGTGAGCGCGTTCGATAATTGATCGCCTGGGCCTGATTGGCAGAGATCATGTCGAACGTATTGCCGTTGATGTGAGCCCGCACTGGACCGTTCCAGTCGAAGATAAAGGCATCGTCGAACACGCCGGAACCAGTCGGGTCGCTTGTGTCACTGACTGTAAATGTATTGCGGAAGAGATCTGTCTGGATGGCAGCTCCATTTGCCGCACCGTTTGACTGGGTGATGTTGATCACGTCCGTCGTGTTCGAAATGAAGTCTGTATCCTGGATCAGCACCAGAAACGGGTCGTTCGCCTGATCGAAGCGCGTGATCGTATCCAGATCGAGCCGAACCGTGTATCCGAGCAGAATCGATTCGCGACCGACAGCGGGATCGTCGCCGTTGTTGTCGAATGTCGAGTTTTCGATCTCCAGATCCATCAGGTCCTGGCTGTCGAGTCCGCGAATATCGGAATCGACGACACTGGATGTCACGAGGACAAAGTTCTGTTTGATATTGTCGGCCAGGCCCGGTGTCGTTTCGGTGTTGCGAATGCGGATACCGAATTCGTTGTCTTCAATCTGCATGGCTCGCAGACGCACCTGACCGGCATTGCTCAGGAAGACGCCTGCGGAATCATTGTTGTCCAGTCCGTCACCATTAGCGCTGAGAATCTGACCGCCGTCACCGGGAACTGCGTTGACAATGTTTGGATCGACATCAAACGTCCGGAATCCGGTCTTGTTGGTCTCCACCAGCCGGATGCCGTAGTTCGGAGAGTTAGTACTTGTGACGCTTTCCAGGACGATGTCGATACCTGTTTCTTCAATATCCACGGCTGCGGCGGCGTCTGTCACGATGTTACCATCGTTGATGCGAATGCTGGTGTTATTCAAACCGAAGAGTCCGATGCCCCCAAACGACTCAACATCGATCGCACCAAAGCTGACCGCTCCGGTATTGTTCACAACATTGATGCCGGCTCCGCCGGGGACTCCGCCGGGAGCTCCGCCCTGGGCATTCAGAATGGCGGCGTTCTGGACAGAAATTCCACCCGAGTTGCCGGTGAATGACATCGCTGCAAACTGCGACGGAAGAACATTGTCGTTCAGAATGCTTGTCACGTCCGCTAATGCATCACCAAACTGGACCCCACCCGAGGAATTCGTGACCAGAATGCCTTCCTGCAAGCGTCGGGTAATTCGGGTCGAGCCGCGGAACTGGACAGCACCTGCATTCGTGTTCACCAAAATGGACGCCAGGTCTGTGGCGTCGATCGAAACATTGCCCAGAATATTGACGCCGCTGCCGGCCAGGTTGTTGCTGATATTGATGCCATTTCCGTTACTACCACGACCAAGGGCTCCAGCCGAGATCACCAGGTTATCCCGGAACGTCACAAAGCTCCCGGCCAGTTGATCATGTATGGAGACCGCCGATTGCGCGCCCACTCCGGTGCCAAGTCCGTTAATCGTTACGACATCCGAAAATATGACTGCCCCGGAAGACTGCCGAATCTCGATCCCTTCGGCATTTCGATTTGCAATCAGCAGTGCGTCGGTGAAGTTCACCTGGCCCGATGCATTGTTGATCAGGACACTCTGAAGTGCCGCATTATCGATCGTAATCTGAGCCAACTGCGTATTGGTCTTCCTGAATGTGTAGACTCCGGCGCTGTCGATGATAGCGATCCCGTTACCGGTGCTGTTGGAAACTGACAGGTTATCGATTGTCGCGGCACCACCCGTGTTATTCTGAATGAGTATGCCGCCTCCGCCTGTGGAGGTATTGTTTGAGTTCGTCATATCAACACGACCGCCGGTCATGTTTTCGATCAGGACTGACGGTTGTGCGGACGTGTTCGTGAGCGACGCCAGTCCGAAAATGTTCGTCGAACCGTTCGCGGAGCGATCTGTAGAGCCAAAGGTCACGATCCCATTGCCACCGTTCACATGGAACAGTGGGCCGGTCGCTGCTGCGCTGGAAATCAGCGTGGTATTCGTGATTGTTGCGGTATCTATCGTGTTCAACAGGCTGATTCCGGAGACACCTGCATTCCGGACAAGGACATCGTTGATGATCCAGTCTCCCACGCCGTCACTGACGATCCCGCTGCCTGTCGGACTGTCGACGATAAAGCCTGAGAACTGGCTGTCCTGTGCCATTGTCACAGTGTTGCCCAGAGTATTGCTGAGTGTCGGTCGCAGGAACGTCGGGTTTGCGGCAAAGGTAGGTGACTTTGGCAGCAGAATTGGAGTTGGCGTGCCGAGAAGATCGACGATGATTTTTGAATTGGTGTCACGACCTGGCTGGATAAAGCCTTCTCCGATAACTTGCTGGCTCGACAACAGATTGACAACGTTCTGTGGTGCTGAGTTGAACACACTACCGGCATGCACGAAAACAAGGTCCGTGCCAGCTCCGAGGCCCTGAGTCAGCAGATCGTACGGATTGTCCACGGTTCCGTTAAAGACAGGGCCCGTCGCGGTGCTGTTTACGTGCGCGACGGTGATAGGTGTACCGTCGACGACGGATGTGGCCACCTGACCTCCGACGACGTTATCGGAAAGGGCTGCTGCGATGTTCATGTTACGCCGAACAGGTTCACGGAAGCGCTGGATGGCGGAACGCTTCGTATGCTCCTGACTGCTGAATCCGCCAAGATGGACGACAGCGCTGAACGACACTGTGGTGTCGAAGAGTTGGTCATCGGTGACCTTCAGACCAAGTTCAAGCCAGCCACCGATATCGGACTGCAGTCGGGAAGACCAGCCGGTAAACCCAGGAATATTTGCACCTTCATAGTGATAGCCGCCACCAAATGCCCGCAGATTTAAGCGTTCGGACAGAGCGCCGGGTAACAGGAATCCTGCTTCTGCGTCAAACCCTTTTAACGCTTCTGCGAACGTATCAATCCGTGAATATGTGATGAACTGACCCGCAAATGCCACGCTCCCGGGTGCCACCTGCTGGCCAGTCAGTGTCGAATCGCTGTCGAATGGCTGGTAGTAATTTCCTCGCGCTTCCCAATTATTTGCGAGAAGTTCTGCACCAACGCCCCATTGCTTCAGATTTGCGCCAGTCAGCTGGTCGGCGTCAAAATAACTGTTCGCACCGACGACCACATCCCATGCAGAAATATACTGTCGATAACCACCACCAAACGCCCATGCCAATCGACTATCGTTGGCCATTGACAGCCTGGAATCGCCAAAGAACAGCCCATCTTCGACATTGAAAAACGGCGTCAGATTGATATGACTGATCGATTCGGTACGCCCAACCGTATTGCCCGCCGTATGGCCGCCGCGAAACTGGACCCCGAATCCCTCACGGTTGTAGTCATTGACTTCGGACGCCGAGCCGGTCGGCGTTCTGCCAAAGGTGTAGTCGTCCTGAGACAACGCTGATCCGGAACTGGTCATGAGTCCCACCAGAGCAGCCGCTCGGGATAGTTTCTTCAGCCAGCGATTGGGGTTCTGAACGATCTTCATGACGTTCCTCAAACCAAGGTTGTGATCCGCTTCACCGATCTGGTTTCGCGAAGGACACGCCGGGGGAGGCCTGTCCATGATCACTGGTGCTTGTTGAGTCTCCAACTGGTCGCCGGACTTCGAACTTCATGTTCGAACCGGAATCCGGGATCAGCCGTGTCGATCGAGACGCCACGCCACGATGGGGGCGGAACATCTCCATCAAGAGACGCCGCCCGTTGTAACTCTGTAAGGAAACGCCATCAACAGGGTTTGCCGGGTTCGTGGACCTAAATTTTCTGCGGTTTGCACGTCGAGTCAGACACATCTGCCGAAACCCGAAACACAGCCCATTCACTCGGCAGCTTTCGCCTGTATGGACGATTTGTCGAGCGGCCAGGACACATTGAAATAATGTTCATATGTTTACTACATGCGACGGCAGAACAAGTTTCTTCCTGAATGACTCAGATTGCCTGAGAATCATGCGTGTCTGAAACTCGGCTTCCATGTGCGTGAGCTCTTGCTCGCAGTGAGTGCTGCTTCAAGTGATCGCCTACTGAAAAACATAAGGTCCAGGTTGAATGGACAGTGCCCACGCCGTCGCCGGTTCTTGTCAAGTGTTCTTGGGTCTTGTGTTATTTTCACGCAGACGAATTTGCATGACGGCGAGAACGGCGAGCGGAGCTGACAGACTGCAGCGACTTTGCCAAGCCAGCTTCGGTCCGGAAACGTTTGCGGAAATTCTGTACCAGATCCAGCCAGGACTCTGCACTGCAGTCCAATCGCTCCAGAATCGGGTCGAATTCTGCCGGTATTTTTCCGGCCTTGTCCTTGCGAAGCTGGCGTCCTGTCCAGTCGAGCAATTTCAGATACTGGTCCAGTGTCATCGGCAGGCACCCCTTGTTGCTTGCTCGGCGAACAGGCTGCTTTTCACGCACTTGCTTACGCGGTGGGTCAAGAGCCACCGGAGCCAGCCAGCCCGCGTGCTCACCATGCTCAACACGCTGA
>Ga0335394_10010043_pt1 | contig 10666 bp, 10 predicted proteins | sample MAT03_FD_205741 | JGI IMG/M metagenome (GOLD analysis project Ga0335394, IMG submission 205741) | Freshwater microbial communities from Lake Fryxell liftoff mats and glacier meltwater in Antarctica - MAT-03 (spades assembly) (version 2) ...
GGGAGATGCAAAAGGCCAAGGCCGATTTGTTTGAGTTGTTCAACAAGCCCAAACCAAAACAGCAGGCCTGAAGTGAATCGCATCAAGGTAGTGTCATGCGTGAAAAACCCATGCGCGCCGGGGTTCGTCCGGCGGCCTGGCAGGGGCCCGCATAAATGAAAAACAGCAGACAAAAACCAAGCCCCCTTAAACTGATACTTTTAACCCGGTCAAGCCGAACTATAGAAGTTTCTATCTCAAGCCACATACATGCGCCGAATCTTGCCTAAAAGTTCCATGGTGATCACCTTGTTTGCTCCTGCCTAAAAAGTAGGCAGAGCTAGTAAAACACCTGGCTCTGTTTTGAGTCGGCACAACCTCTATAAGTGGCTCAGTTTTCGGTCGGCGGCAACATGGCTGTATCGCCCAATGTGTTGAACAGGCAATTTGAACAAGAGTTGCCCAATCAGGCCTGGGTTTGCGACATCACCTACATCCGCACAAGAAGCGGCTGGCTGTACCTGGCAGCGGTGCTGGACTTGCACTCCCAAGACAAGTCGGCTGGGCAATGAGTCCAGCCATGCCTGCGGCTTTAGTGTGTACGGCGTTGCAGATGGCCATTGTTCAAAGAAATCCTGCTGCCGGGCTGATCGTCCATTTCGACAGGGGCACGCAGTACGCGAGCGCTGAACACCGGGCGTTACTGCGCAAACATGGCTTTGTGGGCAGTATGAGCCGCAAAGGCAACTGTTGGGACAATGCAGTCATGGAGCGGTTCTTCTTGAACCTGAAAATGGAGCGGGTCTGGCAAAAGGACTATGCCAATCACGCTGAGGCCACAAACGATATCGCTGACTACATTGTTGGCTTTTACAACGCAGCAAGGCTGCACTCAAAACTGGGCAACATGTCACCCAACGCTTTCGAGCGTGAATCGACACTCAAAAAATCTATCGAACTGTCCGAAATTACTTGACCACTACATACTGACTGCTGAGTAACTCCAAATTTTCCAGCCTCCCCAAATATTGGATAAGCGGCTGGAACCCAAGGGGTCAAGTTTGGATGGAAATCAACACTGGCGTGAACTTGCGCGCAACTTGTTTTTAGGATCGTAGAGATTCATAGGACACCGACTGAGTAGCAAAAACGTCGTGCAACCATGCATGTAAATCGTTCAGCCGCCGTGAAACACGACTTCGTGGCAGGTAAACAAGGGAAAAGGTTGACGAAGGGGAAGACCATTCAGGCAAAAGTACCTGAAGGGTATTGTTCTTCACTTGGCTCATAAGATCGTAGGGAAATGCCTGTATCACTCCGAGCCCGGCCATAGCAAGTGTGGTGTAGGTCGCTCCATCATTGCATCGTGCGCGCCATCGAGCTTTCCAGCTTTTAACCTCACCATTTATATGAACAGCATGCACTGTCTCGGGACCTTCAACTGCTGACGCGCCGTAAGCAACAAAAGGCAACGCCATCAATTCTTCTATCGTCTTGGGGGTGCCATGGCGAGCCAGAAAATCAGGGCTTGCCGCAAAATGTTGCACCATCTGGCCTAGGGGGCGGGATACCAATCGACCGTCTTGCTTGATACCCACTCTAATTGCCGCATCGATGGATTCGGAAAAAAGGTCCATCACCCTGTCGGTACAAACCAACGAAACTGACGACAAGCCAGGGTGTAGATCCAACAAGCTTGGAACTTGCATCGCAATCAAAAGATTACCGACTGAAGTAGGAACGCTAAGATTTAAACTACCTCTCAAACCTTCTCTGGATCCCACTGCACTTAAGCCTGCTGCATATGACACCTCACGTAACTGTTCAAGAATCGGCGAAATTTGTTCATAAAACCGATAGGCCGAATCAGTGGGGCTCAGGCTGCGACTGGATCGTATGAAAAGCTGCACTCCATGCAAACCCTCTAAGCCCGCGATTAGTCGGGACACTGAAGATGTTGAAAGCTCAAGCGCCGACGCAGCTTTACCAAAACCTTTGAGTTCGATAACTTTGGCAAAGGCCTGCATTGCCAGCAGCTCATTCATGGCTTGGACCAGACGACTCGATTATCAGCACAGATGACTCATTAATTTTGACATCTTCCCCGCCGCAAAAGGACGGGGATTCTTACTTGTGGCGTGCCATGCTCGGCACGGGTATCTAATTCATTCAAGATAGTTTTAATGGCATTCAAATCTCTTTCATGCACACTGCCCCATACCGAAAAAATTCACTTCCCCATTTTAAGCCCCGCTATACCTATTGGCCTCGAACCGTGCAAGGAGCCGCAATTCAGACTGGTCTGTGTTCTTGGGTTAGGGTCAAGGGTCATAAAGTGAGCAGTACACAGTCAATAGCTCAAAGGAGTTTCGTCGCGCATGTTCGGAAAGCAAATTCCAATCATCGCCGCCTCAGCCCCCCGGCCTAAACGCCGAGGCTTTACTGTTGATTGGGTTATTGGGCCATGAGACAACCATGCGAACTTAAACAGGTAATGCCAGCACTGTACTGGTCAGCGAAAAGCGTTTGTCCCGGCTGGATCCCGAGGTTGCTCTATCGCAGGCAGGCCAAAGACCCATTGTTTGTAGCTACCAGCCTGATTGAAGCCAGTTAATACTGGCTCAAATCTTTCTCTGCGAATCGGCTGACCTTGTGCAAGACTGTAGACCCCTGTAATAAAACCCTCGCTATCCTTAACCAGTCCCCAATCAGACGTGCCAGTCATGGGGTCGTCATAAATTTGACGCAGATGGCGCCTAACACCCAAGGATCGCGGGTCTTTGAGTAGGACCTCAAGGTTGCGTGGACCGTTTAGTCCAACAGGCCGTACCTGACTTGAAGACGAAATGCCCACATAGCTGCGCAACGCGTTCTGCATTTCCATGCCGATTGCAAGCAAGTGCAGCTCGGCGTCCCGTCGCGCAAGAGCGGAGCCCAGGGTGATCGAGGCGCTTGCTGCCAATCCAATCATGGCTACAGCCACTAGCAGCAGCACATACGCAAAGCCGGTTTGCGCGCGATGGCGTCTAGTCAAACGCCTACCATTGCGCATAAGGCTTGCCATCTCGTGCATTTCCCGTGTGGCCGCTTCGAATGTCATACAGCGCGCCTGTATAACCAGTGGGCACTGGAACAACTTGCCAGGTGTTGTTTGAGTCGGTTAGTGGATCTATAGGTATTGACCTGAGGTATTTTTTTTCTACAAGTTCTCCAAGAGATTCAGGGTAACGGCCGGTATCTCCGTAGAATTTATCTATGACCTCTCGGGTGGTGCGCAAGTTGTCCCTCAAAACTGTCTCTTTGGCGGCCTCGAGCTGATCAAAGTAGCGCGGCGTAACCAGGAGAAGCAACGTAGAGATGATGGCCAGCACCACCATCAACTCAATTAAAGTAAAACCGGCCCATGGTTTTGTAGCCGTGGTGAACTTGGATGTTTTCGGACGCACAGTTTGTCTATCGTGAAAAGAATCGTTACCAGCGTTTGAGGGGTACACCGTTCAGGCCGAGCAAAGTCGAACGGCTACGAACGTCATACACATCTTCTCCCTCCTTGGGATCATTAGCTTCGCTGGAATATGCGCGCAGGGCCCAAGTGGCATCGTCATCAGCTTCCAGGCCGCCGTAAAACGGGTCGCGCGGTATCTGCCGCAAAAAGAACATCTTTCGCCGATTAGAGGCTGCTTGGTCTTCCACACCTTCAATCAACTGTTTAAGCGTTCTGGGATAGCCACTGCTTCCAGCGTCTTTTCGAATGCGACCCTCATCACTAGCCCTCTTGTAACTATCGATTGCGCCACGAATATCGCGCAACGCAATGCGTAACGACTCTTCCTTCGAGCGCTGTACTTGAATCTGAACGACCGGAATGACTAGCGTCGTCAATACCGCCAGAATTGACAGCGTTATTAATAGTTCGATAAGAGTGAAGCCGCGCGCGGTCATATAAAGATATCAAGGCCTCACATCATCAATTCGTACTATGAACGGCGGCGGCAATGGTGCAGCTATGATTTGTCCGTCCAATCCGGAGGCGTTTTGAGTAAGCATCTGTATCAGGGTTTCACGCCTGGCAAACGAACCCGCTTTGAAATTAATAGTAGCGAATGTGTCGGAAGGGTTAGCAATGACGCCAGGATAGTTAATCCCAAGGGCAACAATTTCAACCTGGCCTGTCGGGTCGATTTGGCTTCTGAAGCTTGACTGTGCACCGCTCTGTCGCGCCAGGTTACCCTCCACTACAGATATGGCTTGCACCATATTTGAATCGAACCCCACGATCAGTGGAATGTCCATGATTGCCCGTCCTGGCTGGATGACTAGCTGCATGGCAAAGTCTTCATTCGCTTTCACAGCATTAGGACCTTGCCATTGGAAAATCGGACTATCAAATGGCACCCTCGCCCTCGTATTGGCGCTCGAGGTGTTTGCTGATCCTGGAGCTGATCCTGGTGCTGGTGCTGGTGCTGGTGCTGGTGCTGGTGCTGGTGCTGGTGCTGGTTGCGAGTTCGTAGGAGCGCTCGAAGTGTTTGCCGATGCGGGTGGTTGTGTCGCAGCGGGCTGATTTGCGGTAACGGGAGTTGGCGCCGCAGAGATCCCCGGGCTTATCGAAGTGGCCGTTGTTGGTGGCACGGTAACTGGGATCGACAAATCCCCACCACCGGAAAGTCCGCGAATGCCCAGACTGTTTTCGGTGCCCGAATCGAACTCTAGAATTGAGGCATCGGGCTTCCGCACATTACGGACGATACGAGGCGTAATGGAAAGCACAATTTCTGTCTTGCTGGATCCATCGGCTTGATTTCCAAAGAGGCGTCCAAGCACGGGTACCTCCCCAACACCTGGCACCTTGTTACCAGTTCGCCGGTCTTCGTCATTAATTAGGCCGGCAAGCACCTGGGTTTCCCCATCTTTAAGGCGTAGTACCGTCTGCGCCGAGCGCGTGCCAATCTGATAGGCTAATGAACCCGATCTCGTCTGAACCTGAGTAACGATGTTGCTGACGTCCAAAGCAATCTTGATGGCAACGTCGCCGTTCAGGTAGATAGTAGGCTCCACATCTAATTTCAAACCGACATCTACATAATTTACCGATTCTGTAACAAACCCAGAAGCGGTCGCGGTTGAAGTTATGTTTGGTACTCGTTCGCCGATAAGGATTTTTGCTTTTTCACGATTTCGCACGCGAATACGAGGGTTTGCCAAAATATTGGCATCGGAATCAACCTTCTTGGCGTTGATCGACACAGGGCCGACCGAAGCCCCTAAACTGGCACTGCTGACGTTTCGCAAATCCGCCAGCGTGAGCGCGCCGCTAATGCCGGGCAGTGGAGCCAGACTGAACTGGTCGGGCCAACGTATTCCCAAATCCAGTAGTCTGGTTCGCTTGACTTCCAGAATTTCGACCTCCAGCATCACTTCCGGTTCAGGCACGTCATGCAGGGCAACGAGCTTCGCGGCGAGACGAAGGGCCTCAGGGCTGTCGCGCACGATAAGAAGATTTAATTTGTCGTCCACCACCACATCTCGCGTTTTGAGAAAAGTCTTGAGAGTTGCGGCCACTGTTTTGGCTTCCGCGTTGGCGAGATAAAAACTCTTGATAGTCAGGTTTTGATAGTCCTTTTGCTTGGCCTGAGTATTTTGATAAATCAGAAAGGTGTTGGCATTCAGTGCCTTCTGATTCAATTGGTTGGTCAGCAAAGTTAAATTGATGGCAGTCTCTATCGTCGAGTTTTTCAAAAAGATAGATGTTTTTTGATCGGTACGCACATCCTTGTCAAACACAAAATTCAGGCCAGAGGTCATTGAAATAACTTCAAACACGCTGCGAAGCGCCGCATCTTTAAATTGGATACTGATGGGCTTTTTCAAAGCGGCGCTCTGGGCCGTGTCATCCACTGGTTTGGCGGTCTGCTCGTCTATCTTCTTTAGCAAAGCCAGTGCCGTTTCGTTCAGCGGATTGTTTAACAGCACAGTATTCAAGCGAGCCTTAGCTGTAACGACATCCTTCTTATCCAATGCGGCGCGAGCTTCATTCAAGGTAATCTGAGCCTTGCCAAACTGTTCAATGGCTCGCAGGCCAGCCATCGCACGCTCGTTGTTTCCATCGAGCGAAAGTACAGACCGGTAAGCCTTGGCAGATTCATCAAGCTGACCCTGACGGCGCAAAGCGTCGGCTCTTTCGATTTGGATCAGAAGATAGCGCTCGCGCGTCCTAAGTACGGCTATTCTGTATTGCGCTGAGCCAGGCTCTAGGCGACTCGCCTCTTCAAACCGGGTGAGGCCTTCAACGGTACGGCCTTGGTTCACCAGTTCCAAGCCTTCCTTAAAAGCCACCTGCGCAGCACAGCCGCAAAGCAACAAAGCCCCGGTTGCAATGGCTACCAAGCGGTACTGGCTTTGAATACGAATCACTGGGTATCTCCAATTGAAATCATTTGGGTCTTGTTCAGCGGAAGATAGGTTAGCTCTAACAGCGGCGGTGAAATTTTGTCAACTCGATAACTCCCACCGAAAGTTGTACCCTCGCGCACAACAAAGGTCTCTTTTTCGCGAGTCAGGTAAACCTCCCAGTTGCGCCCATCAAGTTTTTGGCCCATAAACACGAACGGCAGTGGTGGTGCCACCGCCACCTCAATTGGCTGCGGTGGTGGTGGCGGGTTCCAGTTGTGCGCGGAAAAGAGATCTCGACTAGCACCCGACTTTGTTGCGTCAGTCGATAATTTGGATGTCCGCTTCCAAATGAGTTGCTCACGCGGCAGAATAAAAAAATGTTGTTCTTCTGACCATAATTCATCTTGCCGATTCTTAATTGTTGATGAAGTATTGTTGGTAGGCTGTAAGTCGGTTTTCGAGTGATCTGGCGTAGTCGGATTGTGTGTTTTGGGTGAGCTCAGTAAGATGCCGTCTGCGACCGGCGTTTTGTCGCCAAACACGGCCAGCCAGATGCTAATGGCCAAAAGCACCATCCAAAACGACCAACGGCCTCGCGCGCTGCCCCTTGGGGCCACAGCCTTCATATCGGTTCCCTTTGGCTGGGTGACCGATTCGCCGCCGGGTTGGTGGTAGCGACGCCAGCGCTAGCTCCGACAAACCATAGTGACCACTTGATTCGACCCTCTAATTGCGTCAGCCCCACGTTATCCCTTCGCGCCGCGATCTGATCCAGCGATGCATTGGGAATTGCAAGCAGGACTGATTCAACGTAATTGCGCATCTGGGGATATGCTGCTTTGATAGGCTGGGTCACTTCCACCTGTATGACCCTGGTAGTCACATTCAATGAATAGCGATAGTCAGCCTGTGTCAACAGTATTTGCTCTGCCCGCGCGATCTCTGCCATCTGGCGAAGTAATTCGCCTACCTCTGGCGATTGGCGCAGTACCACCTGCAAGGATGCCAGTGAGTTTTCGCTCCTTGGCGCAGGAACCTGTTTGGAAGGGGAGACATGCGCCATTCGTTGCTCGTCCTCTAATACTGATCGCGCAGCATTTAAAGCGGCTTTGGTGGAAAGGAGCACTGTTGCGTACAACACCCCCGCAGCAGTGCCAATGCCAATAACTACCAGCCATATCCAACCATGACGCCAGAGCAAGACTTCCAAGCGCGCCCGTAAACGAAGGGAGACTCCTTTGCTGCTCATCGCATTGGCTCTTTCAGATGTAGCTCCATACTCAGGCGTAGTGGACGGTTAAGGTCTTGCTCTTGTGTCTCGTGTTTTATTAGGCGGACCTCGCTAAATACAGGCGATGCCTTTAGCGAGCGGGAGTAGGCCAAAAGCGCATCCAAGGTACGAGCCTCGGCCTGCAGGAGCAAGTGAGATTGACGTGAGTCAGGCTCGATGAAAACCACCGCCACGTCGTCTGGCGTTGCCGTCTCCAAGGCATCTAAAACGGTGGACCACGGTGTATTTAGCTGGCGCACTAGTTGATTCCACGCTTGTGTCTGGACCGCGCTCAAGGAGGAGGACTTTGGTGGCGTTGTATTTGCAGCGCGTGATAGCTGGATGCGCTGTGACTGTAAAACTGCAGCGGCATGGTGGACGACTATCAATTTCTGGCGGTGTTCAACACACTTGATTGCAACGAATACCAATAACCCAGACGCGACCACCAACAAAATCGACGGCATCAGAGAATATCGGCGCAATGAAGCATGTCCAAAAAACCATTTCAGCCCGATCCCTCCAGCTGATGGGAACGCTAAAAAAACCTGCTTCATGACCCGCTCCGTTGGTTCCCCAGCATGCGGCCAAGTGACAAAGCCGCCACTGATTCCACTTTGCATGGGGCAGGCTGTTCCTGCATTCCTAACCAAAGCGGTTCGATATCGGCTGACGCGTGCGCCGTATCCCTCGCGGCTGTTAAGTCCAGAAAGTTCAGCGTTCCAAGCGTCAGATGCGATGTGCGCAGAGTTTCAATTCGCATGTGCTGGAGAGCACGATCTGTAGCGCGGACCGCGTCTTCTTCAATGCTGGCAGGGAGGGTGGTTAAGCTATCCAATAAACCCGCGCTGCAGTGCCACATCAGGATTTGTCCTGGTGTACGAATCGCACTCCATCCGTTGGATGGAAATACTCTATGCTGAAGGCTACAAAGCAGACCCCATGAGGTGTACCAATGAATCGCCAGGTCGTGGGCCTGTAGCGCTTCGCAGAGCGCAGAAAGAGTACCGCGAGCGATTGCTGCACAGACGAATGGCCGCTGCGCATTCCAGTCACCGACCACCATCCAGTCACCATCGCCGTAAAGTTGGCTACAGCGGGAATTCGCAACCAAGCGCAACTCTGCCAGTGATGCTAATGCTTTTGGTGGAGCCTGAATCCAATGGAATGCCAAACCAGCCCCCGCGATCAAGTGAACTGAATTTTTTCTTGAACCAGCAGAGCCTTGCATCAAAATATGACGAACTGTGGTCACAGGATCAGCACGCCAATCGTGAACTGTCACATGCTCCAGCCCCTTTGTGTCCTGCCAAGCGTACGCTAGCGACTGGGCATCCAAGCCCAGTGCCAGAACAGTCCTGCGTAGTCGGTTAGGCAGCCACCGTGACACGACGCACCTCCTCCAGCGTTGTATGACCCGCACGCACGACTTCAAGTGCAGCATGAGTCAGGTCGCGAGTTCCCCTAATGTGGGCCGCTTCCTTGATCTGGCGTACTGACCGCTTGGCCACGATCATCTCCCGCAGTTCGTCGTTCAATCGCAATATTTCGGCAATTGCGCGGCGCCCTTTATAGCCGGTGCCTCGACAGTCGCCGCAGCCGTAGCCTTTATGGAAATCAAAATCACGCGCCGCTTCCGCGTCCAAGCCAAACCGCCGCATCTCTTCTTCGGCGGGCTGGTAGGGTTGGCGACAATGAGGACAGTTCAGCCGAATCAGTCGCTGTGCCCAGATACCGTTGAGAGCCGAAACAAGTGCATAGGGGTCCAGCCCCATGTGCGTGAAACGTCCAAACACGTCAAACACGTTGTTTGCATGAACAGTGGTGAGTACCAGATGACCAGTAAGCGCGGACTGAACGGCTATCTCTGCGGTTTCACGGTCACGAATTTCCCCAACCATTATCTTGTCCGGGTCGTGCCGCAATATCGAGCGCAGACCACGCGCGAATGTCAGTCCTTTTTTTTCATTCACTGGAATCTGCAATACACCAGTGAGCTGGTATTCGACCGGGTCTTCGATGGTAATGATCTTTTCGCGGCCGTTGTAGCTCTCCGACAGTGCTGCATAAAGAGTGGTGGTCTTGCCGGAGCCGGTGGGTCCAGTAACCAGCATCATCCCGTAGGCCGCTTGCATCAAATCACGCAAAGTACCGATAGATAACGCATCAAACCCCAAGCTATCTAAACTTAATTTGCCATGGGCTTGCACCATGGACTGCTTATCCAAAATCCTGACAACGGCATCCTCGCCATGAATGCCCGGAATAATAGAAACCCGCAAGTCGATTTCCCGCCCCTGGGCGCTTACGCGGAAGCTTCCGTCCTGGGGTACCCGGCGCTCGGCGATGTCTAGTTGGGCCAGTACCTTCAAGCGAGAGATTGCCTGCTCTGCCAATGCCGCGCCGGTCGCGAGTGTGATTGCATCCAATATCCCGTCGATACGGTACTTGACGGACAGACCTTCGGGGGTGCTTTCAAGATGAACATCGCTGGCCCCTGCTCGAAGCGCATCGTAAAGTGTGGAGTTGACCAGTTTGACAGCCGAGCTGGAGGCATCGGACAAGCGCGCCAGCGACAGCACCTCTACTGTCTCACGCTGTGCGCCCTGGCCTGATGTGTCTTGCACCAGGCTATCCATGGCAAGCGAGCCCGCTTCTTGCTGATTGAGGTAGGCGTGTATGTCGTCAGCGGTAGCCAGCGCAAATCGTACTGGTGCATCTGCCCAATAGCTGAGCTGGCTCCAAAGGTCGCTATCGAGTGGGTCATGAACTACAGCTACATACCCAGGCTGCGCATCAGACATATTGCTCCGTAGCAAAACGGTACGTAAGTTTTGCGCCCGGGGAAGGTTTAACCGGTCAAACGCAGGCTGATGCTGCGCCATATGAGAAGTTTCCCAGAAGTCAATGCCCAGTGCTCGAGCAAGACGTTCGGCGGCCTCGCGCTCGCTGCACTGATGCATTTGTGCAAGCTGGGCAACCGGAGCCTGGCCCGCAAGCCGGCCCTCGCGCAGCGAGACCCAGTCG
>Ga0335394_10010044_pt1 | contig 10665 bp, 7 predicted proteins | sample MAT03_FD_205741 | JGI IMG/M metagenome (GOLD analysis project Ga0335394, IMG submission 205741) | Freshwater microbial communities from Lake Fryxell liftoff mats and glacier meltwater in Antarctica - MAT-03 (spades assembly) (version 2) ...
GCCTGTGGTACGCCTGTGGTTGCCTCTGATGTGGGTGGGTTGAAGTTCACGGTAATCCCTGAAGAGACAGGATTACTGGTGCCGCCTCAAGACGTAGAAGGCTTTGCAGATGCGATCGCCCGTATTCTCAATGATGACTTATGGGCTGACACGCTACGGCATCAGGCATCACTACGCGTGCAACAGAACTTTAGCTGGACAGGAGTAGCCGCTCGGCTTAGTAACCTGTACCGCCGTTTGCTAGCTCAATCGCTAACCGATGAATTACTTTGGGATGCTCTGGTACCCGAAGCACGGAACCTGATGGGTGCCACGATAGAATCAGACGGAGTTGATAGTCTGAGAGAGAAGACCTTAGAAACAGGTGCTAAAGCTTCGACTGGTGAAAGCTTAGTGAAAGCGTCTTGATTTTCGCTGGTCGCGGCTAAAACGCGTTGCGCTATTTCCCCATAGACAGCGCAGCACATTGGAGTCTGGGTAGTGGTATTGATGTAAGGATTTTTTGATGGGCGGGCTTCGCCCATCAAAAAATCTTTACCAATTTAGGACTACCGGAGTCTGACCTTGTAGTTATAGCCATAGTCATAAAGCTTAGGACATGCCAGCGTCATTCCCGCCTGCGCGGGAATGACGCTGGCACCTATCGAGCAGATGGATTCCCGCCTGCGCGGGAATGACAGGGAGGCGTCCTATTGATCATGGCTACCGCTACATGTCCCTTGACTTGCCAGTTTTCTGGTAGAGCCACGCTAAACAAAGGGCTTCAACCCCTTATCTGAATCAGAGTTAATTCGGCGTATTGTCAGATGACACTCCAACGGCTTTTTGTGAAAGGTCGGTACTACCATCCCCTTACAAAAACTATCAGCCATCACGTCGGTTAAAGTTCTAGGATGTAAGTAGTTCAACCTAAATAAAAACAAGATTCTAGAAGTCTGCGCCGTCCGCTGCGCGGGCGGAGCAGACTTTTGGGGTTTTATGTTTATTTTATGTTTAATTACGCCCACCTACTTGTCCGCAGGTTTAAAAGCTAGTTAAACCCTTCTTGTGCAAGATTGGCTTTTGGGCGCTGTGCCTGAAAAACGGATGTTTCAAGTCCCCTTCTAGCAATAAGTAGATAGGCTTAATTAAATATAAGATCCTAAACCCTGCGCCGCCCGCTGTGCGGGCGGCGCAGGGTTTAGGATTTGGTTTTTATGTAGGTTGAACTACTTACCAGCTTAGGAGCAGGTAGGTGCAGGACTGTGACGCACATTAAAGGAACTGCCAGAGAGTTGAATGATATTTACGGGCACTCTCTGTACCCGTAAATATCACCCAATCGTGTAGGTCTTGTAGACATGACTAAAAGGGCATACTCCTGGTACTGCCACACATTAGAATATTCAGGAAATTCAAGGACACGTCTAACATGCCAAACATTCTCCAGCTAGATGGTAAACCATTTATTCCCGCGGAGCAATCTCCTCTGCCTCAATGGGCCAGTGTCAGTAGCGATCGCCATCAACCTACCCTCACCCTCAAAGATGACGATCTATTTCTGATTACCGACACCCTCGGCAACATTTCGGGTAGCTCTGAAGAAAATGCCAAAGCTAGCTTGGGGCTATTTTGTCGAGATACGCGGTTTCTCAGCCGCTTAGAGCTGCAACTAGAAGGGCGATCGCCTCTCTTGCTTACCAGTACCGCCAATAAAGGCTTCGCCTTGTCCGCCATTTGTGCAAATCCTCGAATTGACGACCGCATCCCGGCTGAAACCATTGCCATTCAGCGTGAGCTGGTCTTGAATGGGGGGCTGTTTGAAGAGTTAACCATAACCAACTACGGCACCGTTCCCGTGCGGTTTGAATTAAGCCTCAGTTTTGACGCCGATTTTTTAGACTTGTTTGAGATCCGTGGATTTAGTCGCGATCAACGCGGACAACTGCTGCGGCTATTGCCCCCTGAATCTGCTGAACCGTCTGCCGACTCGGATGATGACACCCCGTTGACCAACAGCCTAGATCCGCTAACTCCTTTGCCTGCGACCGCCCCGCTGGAATTTACGATGGCCTATCAAGGCTTAGATGGCGCTCTGATGGAGTCACGGGTGCAATTTTTGCAGCGTCAGCCAGATTTCTTGAAAGGCTATACCGCTGTCTGGTACTTAGAATTGCAGTCTCACGAAACACAGCTCTTAGCCTACCGACTGCAAATGATGATCAACGGGCACCCCGCTTCGACCGTCAGCGCCCCTAGCACCTTAATGCAGGCTAAAGCCGCAGAGCTATTAGAAGAAGATGAGTGGTGCTCTTCCGTAGCTCACATTCGCACCGACAACAAAGGGATCAACCAAATTCTGGATCAGGCAGAGCAAGATATTTACCTGTTGCGGCAATCGTTTGACCAGGGCAAAGTGCTATCGGCTGGTGTACCGTGGTTTTCCACACTGTTTGGCCGTGATTCCATCATTGCAGCCATGCAAACGCTGATCTTAGACCCGGCGATCGCCCGTGAAACCTTGCTGGTCTTAGCCCACTATCAGGGTAAAACCAACGACGACTGGCGCGACGAAGCGCCCGGTAAGATTTTGCATGAACTGCGAGTCGGAGAGATGGCACGCTGTCAGGAAATTCCCCACACTCCTTACTATGGAACGGTGGATGCAACGCCGCTGTGGCTGCTGCTCTATACCGAATACTACGCCTGGACTCATGACCGAGAAACCCTCGATCGCCTGTGGAACCATGCGCTAGCCGCGATGGAGTGGATCGATGTAAACTGCCGAGAAACAGGCTACCTCCGCTATAACTGCCGTTCAAATCGAGGGTTAGTTAACCAGGGTTGGAAAGATTCTGGAGACTGCATTGTCGATCGCGAGGGCAAATTAGCCCAGGGGGCGATCGCACTCTGCGAGGTGCAAGCCTACGTCTATGCCGCAAAAGTTCGCCTGAGTGAAATTGCTCAAATGCGAAAACGGCTTGACTTAGCAGACCGCTGGCGCGACGAAGCCCACGATCTGCAAGTGCGTTTCAACCGCGATTTCTGGATTGACGATCTGGACTATTGTGCACTGGCTCTAGATGGCGAGGGTAACCCGGTTGACAGTATTTCATCCAACCCAGGGCATTGTCTCAGTTTGGGTATTCTGCAACCCGACAAAGCCCGGAGCGTAGCCGAACGGCTACAAGCGCCAGATATGTTTAATGGATGGGGCATCCGCACCCTGAGCAGCGGCTCACCGGCCTACAATCCCATGGGATATCACGTTGGGTCGGTATGGCCTCACGACAATGGGATCATTGCAATGGGTCTGCGCTCTCTGGGGCTGGCAGACGCGGCACTAGAAGTCGCTGGAGGATTGCTGGATATGACTCTCCTGCAACCTTATTACCGTCCACCAGAGCTGTTTTGCGGCTATGAGCGCTTTAAAGATGGCGGCCCGGTGCAATATCCCGTTGCTTGCTCTCCCCAGGCTTGGGCGACGGGTAGCCTCTTCCAACTGGTGCAAATGATGCTCAACTTGGTGCCCGATGCTCCTGGCAACCATTTACGCATCATTGACCCAGCGCTACCCGAATGTATTAACCACCTGTCGCTGCAAAACCTGCGGGTAGGGAGCACGCTGCTAGATCTAGAATTTGAGCGTGTAGGCAGCACTACGGCCTGTCGCGTGGTTAAAAAGCGGGGTAATTTGCGTGTCGTGATCGAAGCTTAGGCGTGCAGTGGCTAGCTTTTAGGGTGAATCCAAGAATGAGAGGCGCGCTCAGCGCGCCTCTCATTCTTGGTCTGAAACGGCATTAGAGAGTTCGGTTCTGAGCTAACAGCCTTGGGGCTGCCCCCAAACCCCCAGCAGAGGGCGAAGCCCGTCCCCCACACCCCCTCCGCAAGGCCGCATTGGTGAGGATTAAGGGTTGCTGTGGATGCTACGCATTGCAGGGTAGGGAAAGCGCATTGTGTATACACTGTAGTCCGCTAAGGATTGTGGATTAAATAAAACCAGATCTTTATTTTTTGAAAGAGAGGCGGAGCCTCTCTTTCAAAAAATAACTTTGGGTTTTTATTCAATTCGCCATCCTAAGGACTAGCTGTGAGTGGGGCAGGGCGGAGCAGAGATCGAGTGATCGAGCCAGCCTGTGGCTTGTTGAAATCGGGGGAGCGCCTCGTCGGGCTGTTTTTTTAGCAGATATAGTAGAGCGATCGCCGCCTGTTCTGCCGATCGTGCCTTGCGGTTGCCTTTCAAGCGATGCCAGTCTGTGGGGGCGATCGCCAATCGTTCTACCAAAGCTTGTGCTAGTTCTAGATCGCTAAATTGAGCCAGTGCTTGCGTTTCAGGCGAAACTAAGGATTCGGCAATCAGGGGCTGAGGTTGAGAAGGAGTTGGCATGGCTAACAAGCTGACGGTAAGGTAATTACTTATACTTTATTCTGACTTTCTATAACCTGCCGATGGCTGCTTCTCCTCCTGAACCCGACTTTGAACAAGCTTTGGCAGAAGTGGAGCGATCGCTCCAGGCTCTACAAGCTCGCTACACCCAAATCTGCGCCGATCAAGATCGCCAGCAATCCTTAAAAGAGCAATTGCATCAAACCCAGCGGCAATATCAACAAACCCGAACTAAATCCCTAAGAGCTGAACTGAAACGGCTCCAAACGCAGCTCGATGAATTAGAAATCGCCCTAGAAAGCCAGCTATTTTCCTGGCAAGGTCTACGCGAAATTTTCTGGCAAGCCGTTCGCTTTGGCGGGCTGGGGATCATTATTGGCTGGTTGCTTAAATCCTACGCGGGCTAGTTGAATAGGCTTTGAGTTTTGAGTTTTGAGTTGACGGCCTAATCAAAATTCAAAACTCAAAACTCATTTCTTAAAATCCCCACGTCCGCTTAGGCCCAACATCCAGATGCACAATGCCAGGAATGTTGCTGTAAATTCCAACGCCACCGTCCCACCACAGCATTACCGCGTTAGCCACTTGGCGACCGCTGAGTCCAGACACCCGCACATCGACAGCTCTGCCATACAAGTGTTGACTTCTGGAAGCACCCCCCACAGCCGCATTAGCAGCAGGAGGACGGTACCAGGAATTAATGGTAAACGGTCTACCAATTTGATTACGGGCGCGCTGTAGCTGCCGAGCGAGCGCGAGAATATTCTGGACAATATCAGCGGTTTCGGGAATGCGGGTGGCATTTTTAGTTGCCTCGCCCCAAGTAAAACTACCGCCGGGAATAATCGGCTGATCCGTGTAAAAGGTTGACGTATTGCCAGGAAGTTTAAAGGCTCTACCCGTATAGACTGGCGAAGTTGGAGGTGTGGGCGGAGTAGGTTTAGGCGAAGGATAGACAACTACGTTATCTTGCTCGACCCTGGCGTGGCGATCGTAGACGTACCAGGTATTGTAGCCACTCACATTGTCTTTGACATACTTAATTGCCAGTTTAATATGGCCATTAAAGCTGCCTTGAGCATCCGCATAGGCATAGGAATCAAGCTTGAGAAGGGTACCTCTAGAAACAGAGGCCATATCGGCTGGTGGCAGCGCTGAGGCTTGCACGGGACGGCGTTTGAACACCGTATCTTCAAGCACTCGCAACACGAAAACGTTCTGATCTTCGGGAGGATACACCACCTCTCCATCGAATTCTACAAAGGCATGGCGATCGTAGACAAACCAGGTACTAAACCCATTAATAAAATCGTCTTGGCTGTAGATCGCAAATTTAATATGGTCGTTAAAATCCCCCTGGCTATCGGCAAAAGCATAGGAGTGCAGCTTAAAGCTCGTTCCCCGTTTAACAGGGGATAGCTCTGAGGCAGCCAACCCACTGGAGTCGAGCGGGCGGCGCTTTAAGGCGGTGTCTTGGTTAATCCAAAGAATGGGCAGCGTCTCCTGATCCTCTTGGGGATAGACCACAACGCTATCAAACTCGACTTGAGCGTGTGAACTGGGAACAAACCAGGTGTTAAACCCATTGAGGGATTGATTTTTGAGGGCAAATTTGATGTGCCCATTAAATGACCCGTTGATATCAGCGTACGCATAGGACACGATCTCGTAAGAGGTACCAGCGGCAACCGCGCGCCGTTCCTGAGATGCCAGCAGGCTCAGGGGTTCAGGACGTAGCTTAAACACCGTATCTTTGGTAATTCTCAAAACTCGTAGCACCATCACACTATCCTTTCGCCCTAATTGTCTTGGTAGTGGTTCTGAGCAGCGCTTTTCTACCTCACCACTCACAACTTATAACACTGTGCAAACTTTTCTATGGAATTTGGACATTTGGAAGGCAAAGGCTTTGGGTTATGCCCCATATAAGTCATGCCCCATATAATAATAGTCAGAGAGACACTGCATTAAACGTTAGTTTGCCCCTACTTGCCAACAGCGACCTGGTCGAAGTAGTTTCATTAAGGGGTTAACTAACGCCACAATCGCCAATTCCACCTGCCGATCGCTATCTGAGGAGAGACGCCACGTATGGCAATGCTCGAAACCAAGACCGAACCCATGGTGCTAAACATGGGTCCCCACCATCCTTCCATGCATGGGGTGTTGCGGCTAATTGTCACACTAGATGGGGAAGATGTCATTGATTGTGAGCCGGTGATTGGCTACCTGCACCGAGGCATGGAAAAAATTGCCGAGAGCCGCACACCAGTGATGTATATTCCTTACGTTAGTCGTTGGGACTACGCTGCTGGCATGTTTAACGAAGCGGTCGTTGTGAATGCGATCGAGAAGCTAGCGGACGTGCCAGTGCCCAAGCGCGCTAGCTACATTCGCGTCATCATGCTAGAGCTGAACCGCATTGCTAACCACCTGCTATGGCTTGGGCCATTTTTGGCAGACGTAGGTGCCCAAACGCCCTTTTTCTATATCTTCCGCGAGCGGGAGTTAATCTATGACCTGTGGGAAGCTGCAACGGGCTACCGCATGGTCAACAACAACTACTGGCGCATTGGGGGTGTAGCGGCTGATTTGCCCTACGGCTGGACTGAGAAGTGCGAAGATTTTTGCGATTACTTTTTGCCTAAAGTAGACGAATACGAAAAGCTGATCACCAACAACCCAATTTTCCGCCGCCGGATTGAGGGCATTGGTACCATTGGGCGCGAAGAGGCGATCAACTGGGGTCTATCAGGGCCAATGCTGCGCGGCTCTGGGGTTAAGTGGGATTTGCGTAAAGTAGACCACTACGAATGCTACGACGACTTTGATTGGGATATACAGTGGGAAACCGCTGGTGACTGCTTGGCTCGTTACCTGGTGCGGATTCGAGAAATGCGCGAATCGACCAGCATTATTCGGCAGGCTTTGAAAGGGCTACCCGGTGGCGCGTTTGAGAACCTGGAGGCGCAGCGGATGGCGTCGGGGCCTAAATCGGAGTGGAGCAATTTTGATTATCAATTTATTGGTAAGAAAATTGCACCGACGTTCAAGATCCCCAAAGGTGAAAACTACGTGCGCGTGGAGAGCGGCAAGGGTGAACTGGGGATCTACGCCATTGGCGACGATAACGTGTTCCCCTGGCGATTCAAGATTCGGGCGGCAGATTTCAATAACCTGCAAATTCTGCCTCACATTATTAAGGGCGTTAAGGTTGCCGATTTGATTGCGATCTTAGGCAGCATCGACATCATTATGGGTTCAGTCGATCGGTAGGTAGCTCAAATTCTGAGGACTGTGTTGCCGCCCGATGGACTGACAAAAGCCCTGAAAGTCTCATTGCTCCGTTGTCAACCCGCCCTAAAATAAATTTTGGGCTAATGGTGAAAGTCTATTGAAATAGACTCAGATCCTGATTTAGTCCTCTTTAGAGGACTTTAGCGATGAGCCAGGAAATTGATTTCCTGGCGGTGTAGCAGGTGTTCAAGAGATTTGTCAGTCAACCAGGTGTTGCTGCCCGATGGACAGCAACAATCCTCTGAGCTTTACAAAAAAAGGCTGGAAGATCAGAATGTGTGATTTTTCAGCCTTTTTTTTTAAGGTCAGGACAAGGGGCTTAAGCCCCTTGTTGATTCCAGACTTTGAAATGTCCTAACGTTAATGGCGACAGATGTGTTTGTCAGACTGCCTTGCCCATCAATTAACAGGCGTATCGCAAAAGAATTGAGTTTCCTTGCGACACAACCTGTTTCACCATATTTAGGGCTTATCGGACAGCAACTTGACCAGGACTGATAGCACAATGAGAACCAAAAAAGTACCGATGTCCCCTTGCACGGTGGGCGTGTAAGCGGAGGGTTGAGAGACTTGCGGGGGAAACTGCACCTGAATGAGCTGAAGTTCAAATCTGCGGACGAGTGAATATGCCAGAACAAACAAAGCGATCGCCATCGCCGTTTATCTTCAAGACCCTTCCTAAATTACATAACATAGTAGTCTCCTAAAGTATATGGCTGACTCCTCGTAGCCAATACTCTGATAAAACGGAGCTGTGCGGCGAGTGGCCAAAGCGATCAACTTTGACTGTCGGTCTCTAGCCCACTGCTCAAAACTCTTCATCAAAAAGTCGGCCAACACCGCGTCGTCGGTAGTCCTCGGAAACCATGATCTCCTCAACCCATGAGACTCGCCCGTTTGCATAAAAAGTGTGGTGGTCAAATCCCAATAGGATGTAGGTTCTCCATGTTCCCATTTGTGGCTCAGTTCTCTTAAACCTTCCAGTTTTGAGCACATGACTCTAGAATTTCTCCATCATCAATTCTCACGGGCTTCAACATACCGACATCATAATACTTAAGTGGTTTGCCATTATAAAGTACTCCATTGTCGCTCTCAATACCTTGGGTAGGAGTCACTGTTTCTACGCTATTGCTGGAAAGAATTCTACTTCTAAAGCAACGACCCCAGTCACCGTTTACATTGCTTTCGTAGCCAACCACAAACCTCCCTTGTTTCCGTAGTAGCACGAAGTAGCTATCACTTGATGTTGGATCTTCTGCCTCACTCAAAAGATAATCACCATCATTAGTTAACTCCTGTACTCGTCTCGGAGCGAACATAGACGGAGAAGAACTCTCCGTAGGCGTGATTGCGCCGATTTGGCTGTAACTTTGTGCAATTTCAGACAGTTTTACAATACGTTCCTGATTCATCCCAGCTCTACAACTTGCAGTGATGAAATTCAACGTCTGACCCTGTATTGGTCTGCCAGGGGCAAATTCAGCCTGGTCGCTTTGTAGTTTGCAATTCGTCTGACGATAAGCTACCCATGCCGCTCGCTCTTCTGCAACGCTGCTTGTTAAAGCATCACTTTTTTCTTTCGGAGTTACTCTGGCTAATTGAGCCATCAATTGGTCATAAGCTTGCTCTACTTGAACTTCTGTAAGCTTAGAAACCTCAAGGCACTCTGGTCCAAGGTTGCAAGGGGATTTCTCCTCTAATGTCGTAGCCGTATCTGTAGGTGTAGGTGTAACTGTTGCTGGAGTTACTGCTTCATTAGAACCTCCAGCGTCACCTCCAGGATTAGGTTGCGCAGTTTGAGTTGGACTTGACTGAAGCGTAGAAGCGATATCAGATTTTTCGCTGCCACAACTTGAGGTAAATGCAAGTAGGCTAAGGATTAGAGTAATTTTTAGAGTGGAAAAAGTTTTCATAGCTTATAAATCTCTACAAAATCAGGACGTATTGATGACCCTGAATGGAAGCAGGCAGCTTTGATGCAGGCACCCCATAAATACCTTGAGCAGTCTCCTGAGAAATTAGATTTTTACAAACATAAATACTCATTAAGCAAATCTTATCTCTATTCACCCTGATAGTGCATAGCGCATGGATTGCTAACGGCAAAACGCAGCGGCGGCAGATAACCTCAGCAACATTACCAAGAGCTTTCGTCCGTCCACTGCCGTGACGTGTTAGGTGGATGTTAACATTTTCGCTGAAATTCCCCTCCCAACCCTTGCTGGCAAATAAACTGATGATCCCTTACATCTCACCATCAGTTCATTAGACCTCTTGCGGATTAGATTCTCAAACGCTTTGAGGCAGAAATTTCCAAACAAATCTGATAGGGATAGTCTTGCTTTTAGCTCTAAGCTAAGCTGTAAAGCAGTCTCAAACTTCGGATTTTTGCTAATTTGCAAGAGGTCTATTACATATAAGTAATCCGATAAGATTTGCGAATGAGGAAAACGAGAAACTTGCAAAAACTCTATCCAAACTGCTTGAAGCCTATACTTGCTTATTCTGAAGGCTCTTCGCAGGGCTGTTTCATTCTCAAGGCATAGATTGAGTCTTATTCTGAGAACACCTGCACCATATAACTTCTAGAATTCACTCTCGGGATTTTGTGTCCCGATTATTGAGAGTGAAACAGCCCTGAGGCTCTTCGGCTGCCACGTCAGTTTTCTTCGTGAGCTTGCCCTCAGTAGTCTCAATTGCGACTCGATGATTCTCCATCAGAATCAGTCAGAAACTCCCTGATGTACTAGTTACCTTGGTTCTGCGTTATCTCAGGCACCTCGACCTCAATCATACGCTGACCGGGCTTAGCCACCAGAGATGCAACTGGCAAGTCCGGTGGAGACGCAGCTATGGATGCTATGTTGCCCTGGATGTCGTGAATCACTGTTAAACGCACAAGGGACTCCTTAAGGTTGCCCGTAGTGGCTTAGACCTGTTGTTTATGCAGATTAAGTCTCTGGATCATTTGGTATAGCTTCAGTCAGTCATCTTAGGAC
>Ga0335394_10010046_pt1 | contig 10664 bp, 4 predicted proteins | sample MAT03_FD_205741 | JGI IMG/M metagenome (GOLD analysis project Ga0335394, IMG submission 205741) | Freshwater microbial communities from Lake Fryxell liftoff mats and glacier meltwater in Antarctica - MAT-03 (spades assembly) (version 2) ...
CTCTCGCGCTGCTTTTCGGCTCGTCGGCGCTTCAGGCGCAGACGGCGACCATCCGGTCCCGCGCCGAGATCGTGGGCTGGGTCGTGGACGCGGCGGGCAAGCCGATGGCCGACGCCGAAGTGGTGATCGCCGGCACCCCGCGCACCACGCGGAGCGATGATCGTGGCTTTTGGCGCATTCCCAATCCGGCGACCGGCCCGCACGTGGTGATGGCGCGGCAGATCGGGTACGTGCCGTACGCGCGTGAGGTCATCGTGGGGCGGGCGACGAACGATACCCTCACGCTGCTGCTCCGCCGTTATCCGCGCACCTTGTCACCGGTTGAGACCAACGCGCGCGCCAACGGCGCGATGGCCAACGCGGTGGCGCAGGGTGAACGGCTGATCCAGATGCGCGTCGGTGCGGGGCGACTGTATACCCGGGACTACATTCTCGAAACGCGCCCCTATTCGATCGCCGAACTGGTGCAGGGCGTGCCGGGGCTCACGATTCAGCGGCTGCGCGGCAATGGGACCGACGGCGAAGTCGTGGCCACCATCTCCCGGAACCGCGGCGGGGCGAGTGGCACACAGGGCGTGGGGAACGATGGGTTGTCCGATGCCTGCCCCATGCAGTTCTTCCTCGATACGACGCCGATCGAAGGCGATCAGGTGGGACGACTGGATCCTTCCATGTTCCGGAGCGTCGAGGTCTATCCGATGAACGTGGTGATTCCGGGCTTGCCGCAACGCGGCGACCGGTGCGGCGCGATCGTGATCAATTCGTTCCGGCGCTGAGCGCCGTGCCGTTGGCGCACAAGGATCCGTAAAGATCTGGCGAACATTGGAACATTATCGTATGATTGCGCTGAATCGGCTGTCCGCGTCGCATCCGTGCCCCCTCCACCCACTCCCCTCCACGATGTCCTCCCCATTCACTCGCTTTTCGCGGCGTGCGCCTACACGCACGCTGCTCGCGACCCTTGGCGCCAGCCTCGCGTGGTGCGCGACGCCTACCTCCGAGCTGTTCGCGCAGGGGGCTACCGAGACCGCGCAGCAGGCCCGCCGCGCGCGGGTCGTGGGCCTCATTACCGACGTGAACACGAAGCAACCGCTCCCTGGCGTCAATGTGCTCCTCGTCGGCACCCCCATCACGGCGAGCACCGGTCCAGACGGGCGCTTCGTCATTTCCAGCGCGCCGGCCGGTATCTTCAACATCGACCTGCGGCGGCTCGGCTATGGCCCGAAACGCATCAACAGCGTCCGGCTGATCGGCGACAGCGTAGTCACCGTGAACGCCACACTCAGCGTGACCTCTACGCGCCTGGATGAGGTGACGGTGTCCGGCACCATGGACGCCCAGTCGGTGGCCAAGTCCACCATCTCGGTCGACAAGCTCACGACGGAGAATATGCCGGTCATGCCCACCGGTTCGGCGGCAAATCTGATTGCGGGTAAGGTGGCCGGTGTCGCGATCACGCGGCCCAGTGGCAAGCCAGGCAGCGGCGTCAATATCGTACTGCGCACACCGATCTCCGGCATCACTGAGGGCGGCACTCCACCGTCGCCCCTGTTCGTGGTCGACGGCGTGTTTCTCAATCAGGCGCAAAACACCACCACGCAGGACATCGAGTCGATGGACATTGAGTCGATCGAGGTGATCAAGGGCGCGGCGGCGGCGTCGCTGTACGGCTCGCGCGCGGCGGCTGGTGTTATCTCGATCACCACCAAGCGCGGCAGAGGCCTCGCCCTCGGTACCACGCAGTTCCAGGGGCGCATGGAGCAGGGTACCGACCAGTTCCAGACGAATCTGCCCAAGAACCAGCACCATGCCTTCCGGCAGGACGCGACCGGCAACTGGTTGAATGCGCAGGATCAAGTCGTTCCGCGGGCACAGCGTGCGCTCAATCAGTTCGGGATCATGGACGCCCCGTTCACGTCACCGACCTACGACCACCCGAAGCTCTTCTTCAGTCCTGGCAACACGACCATTCAGAGTTTGCAGGTGCAAGGCAACGCGGCCGCGACCAACTACAACATGGCCTACACCCGCAACGCGTTCGGCGGCGTGATGGAGAACAACGAGGGGTATCGTCGGCAAACGTTGCGCATCAACCTCGACTCACGGATGACCGAGAAGCTCAACGTGGGCGTGTCGGCAAATCACACGCGCGGCAATGACGACGCCTCGAGCCCGAGCTTCAACAACTTCTATCGTATCGATACCGACGTGAACCTGAAGGAGATTGATCCGTTCCCCAGAGCCGGCTTTCCGTACAAGATTGTTCCAGATTCGGTAACGCTGTACGCGAATCCGCTGTACCAACAGTTTATCGCCGATGATCTCGTCCGGCGTGCGCGCACGTTGCTCAACGCGAACGCCAGCTATCGCCCGTTCAGCTGGCTGTCCATCGCGGGCGATGCCAACTACGACCGCGGTGACTACGCTCGGACGACGTACACGGCGCGCGGCACCCCTGTCGTGTCGACAGCCGCATCGAATCTGGGAGCGCTCAGCCCGAGCACCGGCAGCCTGCGGGAAATCAACGAGGTCACCGACGGCTACATCATCACCGGCACCGTTTCGGCCACGAAGGCTCTCGGTGACCTCACCATGCGCCTGTCGCAGCGCGGTGAGACGCGCCGCGAGTTCAATCCCAGTCTCACGACGACCGGCACAGACTTCGGTACCGAAGGGCTCAAAGCCATGTCGCAGGCGGTGACCCGCACCACCGCCAACAGCATCACCGACTTTCGCGTGTTGGGAGCGATCACCAACCTCGGGCTCAGTTTCAAGGAACGTTACATCGGCGACTTCCTCTGGCGCCGCGAAGGCAACTCGCTGTTTGGCGCTGCCAATCGCTGGAACACCTTCGGCCGCGCTTCCGCCGCCTGGATTCTCAGCGAGGAAAGCTGGTTCCCCTTGCCCGCCTTCAATCAGTTCAAGCTGCGCTACAGCTTTGGCGTCACCGGCGTGAGCCCCCTCTTCGCCGATCAGTACGAGGCAATGACCAACGACGGCACGGGTGCCATTCGCCGCTCTAACCTTGGCAACCTCAACATCACGCCGACGTTCACGAGAGAGCAGGAGATCGGCCTCGACGTCGCGTTCAAGTCGCGACTCTCGGCAACGGTCACGTATGTGCGGAACGACAGCCGCGATGTGTTCGTGAACGTGCCGGCACCCGCCGTGTCGGGGTACCAGCTCGTGCGCACAAATCCCGCCCATCTCGGCGGCAGTGTCCTCGAAATGACGCTGCAGGGCGCGGTGCTGACCAACCCCAAGGGCCTGCGCTGGGACATCCTCGTCACAGCAGATAACCAGCAGCAGTTCACACGCACTTTCGGACGCACCTGCTTCGACGACGGCCTCCAGAACAAGTGCGACGGGATCCCGCTCAGCGAAATGTGGGGCAACCGGAACATCACGGACAAAGCCAACCTGCCCGCCAGGCACACGAACTCCCAAGCGCAGTTCGACGTCAATGACGACGGCTGGGTGGTGCCCGTCGGCGCTGGCAACACGTTCCGCGATGGCATCGGCAAGCAGCTCTGGGGCAGCACCGTCACCATCGATGGTACCGCCTATGGCTGGGGGCTGCCAATACAGCAACGCGATTCGGCGGGCCAACTCTCGTACGGCAAGATCGGAGACAGCCAGCCGTTGATGCGCTTCGGTTTCCAGAACTCGTTTCGCTACAACAGTTTCCGCCTGTTCGTGCAAACCACCGGCCAGTTTGGTGGCAATGTGTACGCGAACAGCAACCAGACGTACTACGCGTCGGGTGATCATCCCGACGTCGACCAGTCTGGTCGCCCGGATGACCTCAAAAAGCCGGTCGCGTATTACAACCGCGTGGCGAACAACAACAACCTGATCCTGGCGAACTTCGTCGAAGGCGCCACGCATCTGACCATTGCCGAAGCCCTCCTCGGCTACACGGCGGAGGCCAAGCGGTGGCCGTTTCTGGCCAAGATGGGCGTCTCGCGCGCACAGATCGATCTGATCGGACGCAACATGCGCACCTTTACCGGCTACACCGGTCTTAACGTCATGGCAGGCTCGCCAACCGAGCGCTTCGATGATGCCACCTATCCGATGACGCGCACGTTGACTGGCGTCGTCACGCTCACCTTCTGACCGAGGCTCACGTCATGCATACTCCCGTGTCCCGCCCGGTCGGGCCCCGCCGCCGCGCCGCTCTCCTGATTGGTACTTTCGCGGCTGCCTCCATCGCGGCCTGCGCTGACCTTAACGTGACCGATCCGAACAACCTCAGCATCGCTACCGTCTTCACCAACGCGGCCAATACCGAGGCCGCCCTGATCGGGTCGTGGAAGGCTTACACCGCCTTGAATCGCGCCACCTGCCCCTCGCTGATCTACAGCCTGTGGGGGCACGACATCACGACCACCAGCGTCACCTACCTTGAGCTCGCTACCGAGCCGCGGCTGCCCATCAACAACCGCGACAACCTGAACTGCTCAAACCGCAATTCGTTTTGGACCCCGTACGAAGCGGCGGCGGGTGCCCGCGAAGCGTTTCTCGGCATCCGGGATAACCAGCTCAAGTTCGGCATAATCGACGCCACCACGCCGAACGGCGCCGACACGCCCAATCGCAAGCTGTTCGCGAAGTTCATCATTGCCCTTTCGCAGTACAAGCTCGCCCTCTCCAGCGACCAGGCGTATATCACCGACACCATCACACCCGGATTCAACCAGACGAACGTCGAACTGGTGCCGTGGCAGGATGTCCTGGCCAATGCAAGGGCGCAGATGTACGTCGTGATTGCGGAGGCCAGGGCCGGACCGAACTTCACGTGGCCGATGCTGTTCATCAACGGCCGCGCCATCACGCGCGATGAGTTGGTGCGGATCATGTACACCTTCCTGGTGCGTGCCGATGTCTACTCACCGCGTACCCCCGCACAGCGGGACGCGGTCAACTGGGGCGCCGTGCTGGCGCGCCTCGACTCGGGCATCACGCGTGATTTCGGATGGCAGGCCGATCCGGCGGTAGCCAATACCGGCTCGACCTACATCAACAACTCCTTCGCCCAGAGTACGGTCCGTGTCCACAACCGGCTGCTCGGGCCCGCGGATACCTCCGGCCTCTACCAGGCCTGGGCCGCCGCATCAATTGCCAACCGCACGGCGTTTGTGATCACCACGCCCGACCGTCGCATTCATGGGGCCACCAACAGCGTCGCCGGCACCCGCTTCAGGCGACTGACGACGACCATGGCGAGCGCGTCGAACGGTGCCTACCTCACGTCTTTTTATCGCTCCACGCGGTACCTGAATACGGCGGCTGATTCCGGCCTTCGCGCCTTCGTTCAACTCACGTCGCTCGACGAAATGAAGTTCATCCGCGCCGAAGCACTCTTCCGGCTCTCACGCTTCACCGAGGCCGCGGCGCTCATCAATCCAACGCGTGTGGCGGCGGGACTGCGCCCCGTTGACGCGAACGGACCACCGGCCGGCCGCGACTGCGTGCCGCGCAAGGACAACGGTGATTGTGGTAATCTGTTCGATGCTATCCAGTACGAGAAGCGCATCGAACTGTATCCCACCGAAGGCGACATCACGTGGTTCGATGCGCGCGGTTGGGGCAAGCTGGTTTCGGGTACGCCGTTCCATGTCCCCGTATCCGGGCGTGAGCTGCTCTCCCGTGGCTTGCCGATCTACACGTTCGGCGGCGTTGGCTCGCCGGGCACGGCGCCGTAACGCGGTTCCGGTTTGAAGCAAAGAGGGGGCCGTGCGAATGACGTACGGCCCCCTCTTTGCTTCAAACCCTCACAAGCGCGAATCGCCTACGGCTTCTCGCTGATGTTGGCGCAGCCCCACACATTCTCATCATTTGGCGCCACCTGCGGGTCGAACACGCGCACATAGTATCGCTTGCCGCTTTCGAGCTTCGGAATGGTGGCCGTCACCGAGCCACCCCCATCCATCTGCGTTAGCACCTGCGTGAAGGTCGCCTGCGGCGCAATCGGCGCCCCTTGGTCGTTGCAATTGCCGGCCACGATATCCCACGCAATGCGCATCTCGCGACTGCCGTTGCGAAAGGCGATCTTGGCGCGCGACTGCTTGGCGTTGCGGGGCTCGATCGTCAGGTCGGCGGAGCCGCCGTTCCGCAGTTGGTTGATGGTTGCGAGCCACTTGTCCGTTTGAGCAGGTGTCGCAAAAAAGCCAACGCTCAGCGCGGCGGCGGAGACGAAAAGAGCGGGAGACCACATCACATCCTCCGGGAAGTCAGGCAAAAGGGCACACGAACCAATGTAAACGTACGCGCTAAACGTCACGGCGTAAACGTCCACATAACGCCAGCGCAAGCCAGTCGTCTGACAAGCGATCGACGATCGATACCGCGAGAGGAGCTATGCGACAGCGAAGATTCAGACAATAGGTGCAATGCGTGCGAGCGCTCGCGCTGGCCCCGACGGTATGGTCGTGTGTCACCGCCTGCGCGGGTGAGCGCGAGCGCGAAACGCGGAGCGCCAGTGGAATGGCTGTGGTCGAACGTGATGCACGGTGTTGCCCGCGGTACCGGGCGCAGGTATTCCCAGCGCGGCGAGTGATTTGGCGGCGCCGCCGGGCCAAGGCGACAAGAAGATTTACGTGATCCCGTCGCTTGACATGGTGATTGCACGGCACGGGCAAGAGGCGGATGTGGCGGGTGGCAATCCGCTGGCGCTCAGCGCGTTCGATGAGCAGTGGTGGCAGCGATTGCCGCTGGTGTTCCCTCAGTAGTGAAGGGCTGCGCGGGAGTTGACGGGTGCCATGCGCGATTGATGCGCGTCAGAGGAAACAGGTCGCGCCAGCACCGCGTGCTGAGCGTTTCGTCCCTCATGCTTTTCTCGACGTGCACCGTTACAGAAAAGTTGCGCGGATCGAGCCCTCGCGGATACACTTGCCTTACCCGCCGGTGAACCGTCGCGCATATCCGGTTGACGGACACTCCCCGAGTCCCGCCTTTCAGGAGAACCCAATGATCCCTGCCGCCCTCTCACGGTGGCAACGGTCGCGCACGCGATGGACGTGTGCAATCGTGACCCTCCTTCTTGCCGCGCACAGCAACGCGCGGTCTCTGCAGGCCCAGCAAACCGGGACGGTGCGAGGAACAGTGACCGATTCCTCGACCGGCCGCGGCGTCGCAGGCACACAGATCTCGATTGTCGGCACGACGCGCGGCGCGCTCTCGGGCGAATCCGGCGCGTACTCGCTGGCGCCGGTGCCGGTTGGCTCCGTTATCGTGCGCGCGCAGCGCATCGGATACGCCGCGCAACAACGGACGGTCACGGTGCCGGCGAACGGCACGGCCACCGTCGATTTTGCGCTGCGTCCCGTCGCAGCGGTCCTCTCGACGATCGTGGCGACGGGATACGGCAGCAGTCAGCGAGCCAACGTCAGCAGCTCGATCGCGTCGGTGGACAGTTCGGCGTTCGCACGCTTGAACGTGGTCAGCATCGACAATGCGTTGCAGGGGCGCATTGCCGGCGTGCAAGTGATGCAGAACAGCGGCGAGCCGGGCACCGGTGTATCGGTACGCGTGCGTGGACCGGCGTCGCTGAACGCTGGCAACCAGCCGTTGTACGTGATCGATGGTGTGCCAATGCTACAAGGCACGTTCGAACAGATCACCAGTACGAGCGGTCAGCGCATGACGCCGATCTCGGGTATCAATCCTGACGATATCGCCACGATCGACGTGCTCAAGGACGCCGCCGCCGCTGCGATTTACGGATCACGCGGTTCCAACGGTGTCGTCTTGATTACCACCAAGCGTGGCGCGGCGGGCAACAAGTTCCGCTTCAACGTCAATAGTTCGGCGAGTTCACAGTCCGTCGAGCGGACGCTCGATCTGTTGAACGCGACGCAATACGTCACGCTCATGAACGAGAGTCGTACCAACCAAGGCTCGGCGCCGCTGTTCGCGCCTGGAACAGACAGCATCAATACCGACTGGCAGAATGCCGTCTTTCGCAGCGCGCCGATGAGTGACGTCCAGCTGAGCGTCAGCGGCGGTACTGACAAGCTGCGCATGTTTTTGTCGGGCGCCAACTTTCAGCAAAACGGTATTGTCATCGGCTCGAAGTATCAGCGGCAAGCCATGCGCCTCAACCTCGATGCGCAAGCCACCAGCAAGTTGTTTGTGACGGGCTCCCTTGGCCTGACCCGCGAATCGAACGATCGCGTGCCGGGCGACCTGAACGTTGATGGTATCGTCACGAACGCGACCGCGCTGCAGCCCTTCTCGCCCATTCGCGGGACGTCCTTCGGCTTTGCCGGCAACGCGCAGAACCTGCTGTACTCAAACCCTGTGGCCTACGCGGAGTTCAGTTCGCTCAACTCACGCACGCTGCGTGCGATGGGCAATCTCGAAGCGAGGTACATGCCAACCGATCGCTTCACCATCACGGGACGCGCCGGTACGGACATCTACGGCGTTGACGAGTTGCGCTGGCGTTCGTCGAAGATTGACCGTGCGGCCAGCAGCAGTGTTGGTGGTGAAGGCGCGAGTGGTCGCACCACGGCCACTCGGTACGTCCTGGAAGGATTCGCCAACTTCGACGCGTTGCGCAGCGACCGGCAGAACCTGCAGATCACGGCCGGCAGCAGCGTTGAGTTCAACAACTCCGATTTCAACTACGTCGCAGGCACCGGGTTTCCAACCGGCTTCGAACGCTTCGTCCGCAACGCCGCCGCCGTGTCGTCGTTTGACGGCGGTGCGACCGAGAACACGCTGCTGTCGTACTTTGCACGCGCCAACTGGTCGCGCAGTGACAAGTACCTTCTCTCGGCAAGCGTCCGCACCGACGGATCGTCGCGCTTCGGCAATGAGAACCGCTACGGTGTCTTCAGCGCGGTCTCTGGCGCCTGGACCATCAGCGAGGAAGGTTTTGCCTCAGCGCTTCGGCGCCACGCGAGCGTCAAACTTCGCGGCAGCTACGGCACGACGGGGAACCAGGGGATCAGCGATTTCGCCAGCCGCACGTTGGCGTCGGCGCAACCGTATACCGGTGTTTCGGGGCTCGCGAACTCGCAATTGGGCAATCCGAACCTGCAATGGGAGCTGACCACCGAAACGGACTTCGGTACAGATATCGGCTTGTTCAATGGCCGGGTGACGCTCATCGCCGATTGGTATGATCGTGCGACCAAGAACCTCCTGGTGCAGCTGCCGGTCCCTGCGACCAGCGGATACACCAGTGTCTGGGACAACGTCGGCAGCATCAACAATAGTGGCTTCGATATGAGCCTGCAGACGACGAACATCCAGGCGCGCAAGAAGGGTGACTTTGAGTGGACCAGCAATTTCAATGTCACGTTCAACAAGAATCGCGTGACGGAGCTGTACAACGGGTTGCCGATCACGGCGACCGTGAGCGGCCGCGTGACGTCGGTGGCGGCAGTGGGACAGCCCCTCGGCACCTTCTTTGTCTACGAGTTCCTGCGGGTCGATCCGGCCACGGGTAACGCGCTCTATCGCAAGGCTGACGGCACCGAGACCACGACGCCCGTTACCGCAGACCTCACCTTCGGTGGGAACCCGCAGCCGAAGTACTTTGGTGGTCTCACGAACACGGTCGAGTGGAAAGGCTTCGATGTGCGCGGATTCCTGCAGTTCAGCCAGGGCGGCAGCGTGCTGAACCTCGCGCGCATATTCTCCGACGACGGCGGAAACTCCCGCGATAACAAGCTGGCCACCACGCTGGCCCGTTGGCAGAAACCCGGTGACATCACCGATCAGCCGCGCATGGGCTCGACCGGTGGAGCGCGCGTGCTCTCGACGCGATTTGTTGAAGACGGGTCGTTCGCGCGTTTGCAAGAAGTCGCGTTGGGCTATCGGTTGCCGGCGTCGCTCGCTCGCTCCATGCGGGCGGACAACGCTCGCCTGTACTTCTCGGGGCGCAATCTGTTCACCTGGTCCAACTACCTCGGCTACAATCCCGACGTTAACAGCAGCGGTGCCAATGCCAATACCGTGATGGGCGTGGACTACTACGCGTATCCGTTGGCGCGCACCTTCACCTTCGGAGTGAGTGCCTCATGGTAACGCGCTTCGATTCCCTTCCGACTATGCGCCGAGCCTCAATCCTTCGCACGCTCACGCTGGCTGCGGCCGCGTCCGCCCTGGCGAGCTGTGGCGACATCTTGCAAACAGAGCCGGTCACCTCGCTTCCCCAGAGCCGGTTGATTGAGGACAACGCCACGGCGATCGCCGCACTCAACGGCGCCTACGACGGCCTCCAGAGCGGCAGCTACTACGGCCTCTCTGCGCTGCTCGTTGGCGATCTCGCAGCGGACAACACCGTCTGGACCGGGACGTTTCAGTTCCTCGGCGAGATGGCGACCAACCGCATGCAGGCTGATAATCCGGAGGTCACCAGCATGTGGACCGCGATTTACCAGCAGATAGATCGTGACAATGTGATTCTGCAGCGCGCGCCGCAGGTCGCCGCGATCACTGAAGCGGTTCGCAGCGATGTCATGGGGCAGGCGTACTTCCTTCGCGCGTTGGGCTTCCACAACCTGGTGAAGTTCTGGGGAGCGGTCCCGACACCGACGGCACCGATCAACACGCCGGCAGACGCGCGGGCATATACCCGGACGGCGGTGAGCGGCGTGTACACGCAGATCCTCAAGGATCTGGATAGCGCCACGACGCTGATCCGGAAC
>Ga0335394_10010049_pt1 | contig 10663 bp, 8 predicted proteins | sample MAT03_FD_205741 | JGI IMG/M metagenome (GOLD analysis project Ga0335394, IMG submission 205741) | Freshwater microbial communities from Lake Fryxell liftoff mats and glacier meltwater in Antarctica - MAT-03 (spades assembly) (version 2) ...
TTCAAAGAGCATTTTTTGCGTTGATGCAGGAGTGTAATTGTAATGCACATTTGCATGCTGTGCCGGTGGAGCAGTGGGGTCAAATTGTCCGCTAAGAATTAAAACAGGCGAAGCATGATTCAGATTTGCTGCAACTAATGTGGAATAATTCAACCATGGCGCAATTGCAAAAACTGCTTTGATTCTTGTATCAGACGCAGCTGCTAATTGAGCACCACCACCACCCATTGACCATCCGCCAACAGCAATATTATTTGTGTCTAAATTAGTATGAAGGGGAGAAGCGATTCTATTATTCTCTTGTCTTATAGTTTCCATACCATCCAATAATGCAATTGCTCTTATGTTGGGTTGGTCCGTTAAACTATTTGTTCCAATTGTCATAGCAACAAATCCATGTGAAGCAAAAAACCTACCCCAGTCAGCTACCGATGTTTGAGTTGCAAAAAAACCGGGTACTAAAACGATGCTTTTATAATTTCCTGAACCTCCTATAGGATAATACAATGTTGCACCGTTGTAGCTTGGACCATTTCGCATTCCGTTAGATTCTAATACTGAATCAATAGAGAAAGGAACAAAATTTGAAATTGTTCCAACGGTTACATTCGGGCATTGGCTTGAAGCAGTTTTAAAAGCAATTGCAAATAGAAAAAATAAAATTGGTTTCGTTTTAATATTTAGATTTTTCATTTCGTTTTTATTGTTTTGTTATTTATTTCTTTATTGCTAAATCTGTTTTGTTTTCCTCGTTTTCCGTTTTGTTAGCATGTCCGTTAATCTTCTGACTTAAGTTTTGTGGTATGGCGATGGACGCGACTTTTAACACCATCCGCCAATTAGCGGATGAAATACTTATGTTTGATTAACGGCACATGGCTAATTTTTAAGGCAGTTTAAAATTACGGAAATAACTTTAAAGTCACGAAAACATTATAAAAAAAATTCACCAAAGAACAGATCATTGCCATTCTTAAATAAAACGAACAGAGCAATACTTAAGTGGCAGATATTTGTCCTGAACATGGAGTTTCAGATCAAAATGTTCATAGCCAGAAGGAAAAATACAAAGGTTTACTTTTTTAAATTTACATAGCCAGGCCACATGAACCAATTGTATTGGTATTGTTAAACATAAAGGCTCCCATACTTGCTATTGACTGAATTCTATATAAATCTAATTCTTTAAAAGGAAGTAAATGTGGTTTCAATGGAGCAGCATCTAACTATTTATTGAACATTGCAAGGTATTCCCAATTGCATAGATAGAAATAGCCTGCCGCGATGTTAATATAGTTTTTTGGGTTGAATGCCGGGTTTGGCATATTTAAACCGCTCAATTAGTTCAGTCGTATAATAGGCATCAATGCCGTTGCTGCAAATAGAATTAACTTTATCGAGATGAAGAAATCCATCTTCAGATATAATGTCCTTTTCAATATGTATGTATATCACTTTGCCAATTACCAAAAAGGTATTATTCAATTTTATCGGGATTATTTCCTGTAGCGATAATGCATATTTGATGTTACTTTCTTTTACAAACGGTGCTGCAATGTTCTCATGAAACTCAGGTGTTAAGCCCACTTCTTCAAACTCACTAATTCCAACTTCATACTTTGCACTGGTTTGATGCGCCTGTTGCACAATGGAAGGATGTATATGATTGATGGTGTAAATTCCTGTTGACTCAATATTAGCCAGTGTATGTGGAGCTGCTTTTACAGGCCGATTAATATAACCTATCAAAGGTGGGTTGGACCCAATATGAACGATGCTGCTGAATATACCGAGATTTGTTCGACTTGCGGCATCTACAGTGCCAATAAGGTTTACTGACTTAAAGCCCGTAAGACTATTAATAAAATTACCTCTGTAAAAACGTTCCCATGATTCAATTTCTAAAATGTCGAAAGATGCCATGAAGTTAAAATTATTGAGTATTAAATTTTCCAAACCTTTGTTCCAAAGCAACTGTTCTGTAATCGAATATTTGCTGTAGTTGATTTCGTATTAATAAAGAGTTAGCAAGCGCGCCCAATAGCCCCATAGGTGGTTGATAGGTGACAATATCTGTCATTAATACACCGTCTTCAATCGCTTCAATTTTATGCTGATGATGCCACATAGTGTAAGGGCCTATCCTTTGTTCATCAACAAAGTATTCGAAGTCTTTGACATGTGTTATTTCCGTTACCCAATTTAGCTTAATGCCAAGAAAGGGGCTAACCTTGTAAGTAATAATCATACCCGGATACATTTTGTCTTCGCCAGAATTGCTGGTTACAATAAAGCCCATGTGCTTAGGAGTAATTTCTTTCAAATTAGCTGGTGATGATATGAAGTCCCATATTTCACTGATACCCACCGGTAATTTTTGTGTTTTAATTAATTGATAAAATGCCATAATTGTTTTATATTTTTAAAGTAGAAATGCCGCCATCAACATACATAATCTGCCCTGTTATCCAACTTGCTTTGGTGGAAAGTAAAAACTCAACCATATTGACAATGTCATCAGTTGTTCCAATTCTTTTTAATGGATGCCGATGTGCATTTGCTTCCTTTTTTTGCTCGCTATTTATTAAAGATGCAGCCAAAGGGGTATCCGTTAGGGAAGGCGCTATACAATTCACTCTTATTTTGGGTGCATACTCAGCTGCCAACGCTTTTGTTAGTCCTTCAATAGCACCTTTCGATGCAGATACCTGCGAATGAAAGGGGAATCCGGTTTGAACCGCAACTGTAGAGAATAATATAATGGCGGCATTTTCGCTGTTTTTTAATTTCGAAGCAACAGCTTGTATTGTTTTTATTGCTCCAACAACTTGCAAATTATAGTCATTTGTAAAATCTGCAGGTTTAATTCTTTCAAATGGTCGAAGGTTGATGCTGCCCGGACAATATATAACACCTGCTAATGTATCCGGTATAAAATCAAGTGAAAAGTTGTCATCCAAAACATTTAACTGAAAGTATTTAATTAAAGGATGTTCTGAATGTATTTCATTCTTATTATAAGTTCCATATACTTGATGACCGGTATCAGCCAATTGCATAGCAAGTGCTTTACCGATTCCCGAAGAAGCTCCAATGATTAAATAGTTTGGCATTTGTTGCGCATTTTACTCTGTTTAATAGCTGCAACAATTAGAATGCTATATTGTTTCATTTAGTTTGTTTTAGTGATCTTATGACTAGCTATTCGTAGCTACACGCTGTTCTGATTTTCTGGCACTCGACTAACGACGAAGAACCGTAATACAATTATATGAAAAACAATCATGCGAAACATTCTGGCAGCATTGTCGTTTTGAACGTGGCTGCTTTTTTTGTTAATTGATTTCTATTTTTAAGAATTTAATGCCAAGTTCATCACCTGCAAAACCAAGTGCTTCAAAGTATCTTTTTAATTTTTCCATTGCCATTAAACTTTTATACTATACTGGCACACATCTTATAGGTGCTTATAGGAATAGTTGACATGCTGTTTCTGTTTAATTTTTTAAAAAAATGTAAGCATTCAATGATGTAGCAATTATTAACCAAATGAAATATGGAAGTATTAATATAGATTTAAATTTTAGTTCAGACCAATAATAGAATAAGATGAATCCAATGAGTAAAGTAAGTCCAATTATTAGGAATAGTCCTCCCAAAACATTGTGGTAATAAAAGAAAGTGGGGTTCCAAACAACATTCAATATCCATTGAACAATAAATAAGGCCACTAGGACATTTTTATTATCAATTACTGGCCATAAGTAAGCCATGTAAACACTAAAACAAATCATGATTGTTGTCCAGGCAATTCCGAATATCGCGCCCGGAGGAGTCCACGGAGCTTTTACTAAACCTGCATACCAATCTGAGGGAACGCCTTTGCCAGTGAAAAAACCTCCGATAGCAAGTGCTCCAAAATTAATCAGTAAGAATACAATAAGTCTATAAGTCATTTTAGTTATTTTAAAGGCCATGAAGTTGTTATTTTAAGTTTTTCATTTAATGACAATGCTAAGCAACATCTTTTCATGCTCGCTAAAAAGATGTGGCCTATTTGGCTTCATCTTTAGCTCTGTCGAAATGAGCATTAGCAAACAATTGCAAAATCCTTTTTATTCATTTACATATTTGTTTTTGATTCGATCAATATTTTTAATTTGTTGCTTTATTTTATAGTGGAATGGATACATCTAATACAGTTTTGAATTATTCCTAGTAACGATCCTCGCAATCTGCCAAGGTGTCGTTAGTCTTGGAAAATGCTTTATTTAAAACATCGATTTTCAAATATAGGCAAAAGCTCCATGCGTAAAACCAAAACTGTTAATTGTGTAAAGTCGATGTAGAAGGAAGTTTTTTTTTCTTCCTGCTAAGATTCCTATTTCCCTTTGTATCCTTTTTTATTTGTTCCAATTTTTTATAAAACATTCAAGTGGCGTAGCCGGTATGCCAAAATTTACAAGACTACCGATCTTCAAATTTTTCTTATTCTAACCGAAGTCGAGAAGTGGTTCTAGATCTTAAATAGTAGGAAGTATTCAATGGAAAAATACCGGATATTTTCTGACATAAATAGATCCCTTGTTTTCATCGTAAGTTTATTACGATTTAATTAAGGCAAAAAAATCTTATTCGCTTGCTGCCACTGGTCGATCACTTTCCTCGTTGATCCCATCTTCTATCATTTCTTCTACTTCCTCCTCTTCTCCCTCTTCCAGTGTTTCCATTTCTTCTTTCTGGCTACCTTCCGTTTGATTTATAAAAAATTTACAGAAAAGTGGCAGATGGTCACTTCCAATATTTCGTAAAGTCTTAAAGTCTTCCATAAAAATATCTGTTGAATGGAAAAAGAGGTCGATAGGAAATCTAAGCAATCTATATTTGGCATGATAGGTAGCTATAAATCCACGGCCGATCCTTGGATCTATTAATTCGGAAGTTTTTCTAAATAGAATGGAGGATTTCGCCCAAGCAACATTATTAAAGTCGCCAACCACAATCACAGGCCCCTTAGTTTCTTTAACTTTCTTGCCTATAGAAAGCAATTCTCCGTCCCGTTCTCTGGAATTGTCTTCTTCGGTGGGACTTGGAGGTGGTGGATGAATCCCAAAAAAGGTAAATGAGGTTCCATTCTCGATGACCAGAGAAGCTTCGATACTTGGCAGATCGTCTGCAATAAAATAATTAACCTTCATATAATTCACATACAGTTTGGTGTAAAAATGAATTCCATAGGTGTTTTCTAAAGCCACTTTTTTAAAGTTTGGATATTCCTCCTCAATTTCGATCATAGCATCTTCCCAAGCTTGATTGGATTCAATGGTAAGCAATATATCGGGTTTGATTTCCCTAACTAACTTTATTAATTCTTCATGCCGTTCATTATATTGATAAACATTCACCGATAAAATAGAAATAGTCTTGGAATGTTTCGAAATATTTTTTGTTCTGTTTTTCTTATATGCAATGGTATAAGGAATTAAAATGATGACATTGTTAATTATAAGCTCCGCGTGTATTAAAACTGTTACCCAAAAAAGAAGACTTTTGTCTTCTTAAAATAGGATTTCCATTACCAATGTTATGACTTGAAGGAACATTACCTGAGCCATTCCGAATTCCCAAACTCGAAACATCCAATGCTGATGGGTTACAAATGGCAATATACTCACCGTGATAAGAAAGGCAGAAAATATACAATAAGTTAGTTGCATACGTTATAGGTTCGTGATGGCTTCAAACACTAAGTTAGGATTTTTTTTAATTTGAAAACTTTACTGTAATTTCTTGCATACTATTTAATGCGATGCCGGTTTTTGATAACTTAAATTTTAAATTGCTTTTTCTTTTAGTGTTTACTAAAAAGAAGAAATCCATGACGAGGGAATCTTCCGTCTTATTCAATAAAACTATAAACATTATAACTTAATAAAATAAGTGTCATAATAATTCCTAGAACACTTATTACAGGAATATTCTTGATATTTACGGGAATGCGGTATGGACGATTCATTTCTTTTTCCTTTACTCTTAAAACAATTACGGAAAGATTTACAACAATAAACGTAATGAAAATAAAAATGGTGGTTATACGAGCTACTGTTTCAATATCACCTATTAAAGCAAAGCCACAAGTGATAACTAAAATCAAAATAAGAGCTGCGACCGGGGTTTTTCTTTTGGAGGAAACATGCGAAAATAGTTTTAAGAATTTTGTTTCTTTTGACATACCAAATAAAACTCGTGAACTTCCAATCATGTTTGATAGTATGGTGTTGGAAGTGGCAAATAAAGCAATTACCGAAATAGTAATTATTCCGATATTTCCAAATCTTGTATTCGCGATATCGGCAAGCGGACTTTTAGAGGCTGCTAATTGCTGATAAGGAATTACGCTTACTGCACATACTGAAACTAAACTGTAAATGACAATCACAATAGCGCATGATATAAATAGTGCTCGGGGTATAATTTTTTCTGGATTAATAGTTTCTTCTGCTAATTTTACTATTTCTTCAAAACCCATATAAGCAAAAAAGGCAATTACCGTAGCCGTCAGCAATCCATCAAATCCTTTTGGTGAAAGTTCAGTGTAATTAACATCTCCGATAGAAGGGAAGCCAACATAAATTATAAAGAGCAAACCTGCAGCTTCTATTATGGTAAAAATTATATTTACTATGGAAGATTGCCTTATACCCGAAATATTTACTAGGAAGACCAATATAATTATTCCGATGGATGCTACTAACAAGCTTATACCTGTAAGCGCACCTAAGTATCCTGCAAAGCCAAGTGAAACAGTAGCACCGCTGATAATACCATTGAGGGAAATAATTATACCCAAAAATATTCCCGTCTTTTTTCCGAATGCCTTTTTTGCATATACATATTCGCCTCCCGATTTTGGAAATGCCGCACTTAATTCTGCATACGAGAAAGCAGTAAATAGTGCAGCAATAGAAGCAATCAAAAATGCGAGCCAAATAAAATTGCCTGCTTCGCCCGCTACCTTCCCAATTAAGGTATAAATGCCTGCCCCCAATATGGAACCAACACCAAAAAAGATGCATTCTGCAAGTCCTAGTGTTCTTTTTAATTCTGTCATAAATTGTCTTTTAGAAATGAGTTAATATATAAATTGAATCATTGTGCAAAAAATTTGCCGTTGATCTTCTGCTTTTTCTATGTTTTAAAATTAGTGGTGTAGTTGTTTCAATTTCATTCAATGTCTTGATCGATTGACGTTTTCAATGTCGCCAAATGTTTGGCGATATCGGCTTGCTACTTGGCTGAAGAAGAAGTCGAAGATTTTTTTTATTTGTGAGTATAAATGTATGGATAATTTTTGTTTTCCTACTTTACTCTCGCTATAGCAAACGAGATGACAGCAAATCCCTTGTTATACCGACTTGAATTTTATTTAATCCAATTTATTTATTGTACAATACCGACTTAGATTGACTTAAATTTAAGCAAATGGACTATTATATATGTACTGCCGGAATTAGTTGCTAGCCTAGCCACCTCAAAAAATCATCCGCAAGCATTCTTAAGACAATTAGCGTAAAAACGAACTTATTATTCGTAACTCAAGCGCAAATAAAGTGAAGACATTTTAAATTCCTTGAGACAATATATTCAATTTTTAGCCAATAGAAACCTTAAAAAGTAAAAAGACAGAAATAATTTGGTGTGATACATGAAAAATATCATCGATGAATTATACGAGGCACATCCAAAAACAAACTAAAGCAAATGAATTATGTAAAATTAAATGTATGTTTATCTATATGTTGTATGCAGTTTTGTTCGCAGCGAATCTTTATTGATTATAATTATTGTCGCATTAATTACTGGTACACTTAGGCGGGAATGTCAGTGAGCAACATGGTACACATTGACCGGAATAATATTTTAAATCGGTACTTTTTATCCGGAAGAACCCTATTTTAGTGGTACACTATCACTGGAATGGGCGGTACATTTTGACTGGTATAGGTGGTACCTTTTGACTGGATTAGATACTGCTCGTTAATTTCTATTTTACTTAATTTAGTTACCCGGTTTTTATCAGGGCACTTATCATAGAGAGCCAGCATTATATACACACTTTTCTGCAACATTCTTTGCCTCCGTCCGAATTTAAAATTGAAAGACTGTCAATAATTGAATAAGTATCCAACCAGTCCGAAAACAATCAAATCACTTAATTAATAGGGAATAGAATACTTTGTCCTCTGTTTCATATAAGTCCGAATGAATGGCACTAATTCTTTATCCTAACTAGTCAAGTTGAACATAACCTTTTTCGTTCAATTCTTCGCATCTAATTTTCATTCTTAAAGTTTCGATTTTAAATACCGCTTATTACCATGGAGCTGTTGTGCGTTCGTGCCAGTCTGTAAATAAACTGGAGAATTTCTGAAAATTTCATTCGACTTTTTTCTTTATTTCATTCAACTTTAATTCCTCAATATCTGCATCCATCTTTTCTTTCTTCATTCCAACCCTTATAAAGCCAAACAAACTCATGTAAACATTGGCAATCCATACTAGGGCAAATCCTCCAATTAGGTACCCTCGCCAGTCAGCAAACAACAAATGGTACTGAGTAAATGTTAGAAAGGCAAGAGCAACATAATGACTGAAACAATATTCGCAGGTAAATATATAATAGAATTTACGTTGTAATATTGTTTTACTTAATTTAGATTTTTGCACACAAAAATCTCTTGGCTCTTTAAATATTTCTTCATGTGTTACTGTCCAAGCAATGCAGGCTATGGGCAGTGCAAGTAAAAAAAGATAAGCAACCTGTTCTGATAATTGCATAGTGTTTAAAATTAAAGTTTAAATTTATATTTGAGTGTTTAAAATTTTCATTCTTTTTTCTGTTGCCTTCTTTGATGCTGTCTCGTGTCAAATCCGTATTAAATTTTAATGCGAGTTAAGATTTAATTTGTCTTGTTGCGCTTTGATGTTAGTCCAGTTTTTATAAGTCATTTCAAATTTTATTTCGTCTTTGTCATGAACTCCTATTTCTGTCCAACCAGATTTGCTATAATATACTTCAGCCCTTGTATTGGGGGAAGCACCTAACCAAACATTGTCATTTGTTTGACTTAAATACCAGTGAAGGATTATATTTTTTAAGTATCTCTCGATTTCTTTTTTTCATATCCGGCTTGAACAAACAATGCCCAAATATTCCGTTGTGTTAAACCTGCAATTGCAACCCCTACTATATAATTGTCATCTTCACATACCCACTTTTTTCCATAGATCGTCGAATGATCTATATTGTCTTTTCGTGTGAACAATCCAGGACTATTTAAAACATTTTCTTTAACTGCCATTCTTACTGCCATGAAATTATCTATATCATCTATGGCAGCTTCTCGTATTCTCATTGTTTGCAAAATTTGTTTATGCACTAGGTCTTTTGGTTGAGATTTGTTTTTGCATTGACGTTTTGGCGGTTAGCGTATATGTCCGGGCCCGATGGGAGTATAAACTTAGCACTTGGTGCCCATCTAAACAAATTATTGCCATTAAAAATAGGTTGAACGCCATAATTCTTCTTGCTTTCGAAATTTGCTTACCTAAAATATACGGAGAGTGTTTCTCCAAACTTTTTTCGGAGTTCCGAAGAAGCGGATTTCGAAGCGTTAATCGTCAACTCAGCACTAAAGTTAATACAGAGTAGAATACTCGACTAAACACTGAAGTCACTTTTTTGCAAAACCTCTGTTTTAATCAGTACTTCTCTTCACTGTAGTTGTTTTTTATTTGATAGAACAAAGTTGTCAAAAGATTTTGGCTCTTGTCCCGTAATAATTTTTACGCAGTCTGTTGTCTTTGGTGTTTTTTGAAATCTTGGAAAATAATGCAACATAATCATGACCAAGATAAACATTGAAGGTAAATTTTCTTTTCGTTTAGTCAAAAAGAATTGCAATAAATTAGGTGAAATGAAATTTATTGTCTTTCCAATTCCTTTACTTATTTTTTCAGCCATTTCTGTAAATGTCAAGGATTCGTTGTTAGTTAACTCATAACTTTTATTGATGTGATTTTTAGGTTCTGTTAACACTTTTGCAGTTACAGCACCAATATCTGCTACGTCTATTATTGTAAATTTTGCTTGTCCAGCGGGCAAATAAATTCTTTGATTATTCACTAAGTCATTGCGTAAAGTTGTAGTGAAATTTTGCATAAAATAGGCAGGTCGTAAGAAGGTATATGGAATTCTGCAGTCTACGATTAGTTTTTCAATTTTATGATGAGGTATAATTTTGCTCTTCTCCACACCTTGAACAGATAGAAACACAATATGTTTTACCGAAGATTGCTTTATTATTTCAATTAGTGGTGCAAAATATTTATTGACGTCTGAAATTTGTGGTGGTCGAATCAAAAAAAGGAGATCAATGTTTTGGATGGCAGGTACAAACGTCTCACTAATGGTTAAGTCAAATTTGATATTCTTGATGTTGAAATTTGCTAGTTTCTCATTGCCAAATTCTGTGTTTCTGACGCCTGCATAAATCTCTAAATGATGCTCAAGTTTTTTTAAAGAAGATAGTACTTCAATTCCAACATTACCCGTTGCCCCTGTAATTAAAACTGATGTCATATTATTAATGTTAGAATGTTT
>Ga0335394_10010057_pt1 | contig 10658 bp, 7 predicted proteins | sample MAT03_FD_205741 | JGI IMG/M metagenome (GOLD analysis project Ga0335394, IMG submission 205741) | Freshwater microbial communities from Lake Fryxell liftoff mats and glacier meltwater in Antarctica - MAT-03 (spades assembly) (version 2) ...
GGCGTTAAAATTCAAGCTAGCCGGCGACATTCCGCCTGGTACATACCGTTTGAATTTGCAGATAACCGATGAGCTGCATCCGACCAAACCAACCGTTTCCACTTCGCTGCCATTGGTTGTGGGCTCCAAATCGCGGTGAACGTGCCGCCAAAATCCTGCGGGCTGCCCAGTTGGGCGCAATCGAAATTGCCTCGTTTTTAGATGCCTGTTCTAAAAAAGGGTATCTGACAGCAAGTGATTGAGAACGAGTCGCCTTGGATTTGCGTTTGCAATTCCGACGTCACGCATGCAAGCAAGGCGCTCGGCATGTTCGGAAGGAGTTTTCTTCATTTGAAGCCGCTCATACGGCAAACGCTTAGGAATGCACTTTGTGATTTCCTCCCTCAGGTCACGCCCTCGTGAGGTAGTTGTGCAAATCACGAGCATGTAAATTTGACTACGCCCTGTAGGGCGTCGATTACATATGCGAATTGTACTTTTAATTGAGGCCGAACACGCCCGTCGGTTAAGTCTTTGGAAAATCACGATGGCATTAGCCGGGCATTAACCTTAAACTGCGTCGTTGTGCTCGACTTCGCACCACCGATGCAAAGTTGGCAATGACGCAATTTGCGATCGGCGATGCATCCGCAGCGATGGCGAGCGGCAGCGGATTGATGGCGGTCTCGGCTACTTGAATAGTTGGCGAAATCGATGGTCCTCACGCAGTGGTCCCTATTTTGCTCAAGGGCCTCTATTCATTTCTAGATGGAGATTCTTACCGGTTCCATTCCAGTCCGTGGCTTTCGGTGCAAGAACAGTAACTCATTCTTGGTTAGATTATAAACGCTGGACCACATCGTCCAATCGTCGAAGGAGATCGACCCCATCACCTTCATGACGTCCGCTGCATTGGCCTGGCCGCCGAACGCCTCTAGCTGCGTCGATGCGGAGAGGTATCGATCGCACCGGCGATCACTTCCTTCTGGGGTTGGGCCCCAAATTTGGGTGTTGGTACAGACTGCGCCCAAAACAGCAGGGACGGCCAACCGTTTCGCAATGCACTTTAGCCGCGACATTCGAGGCGCCTTACGATTGAACTCCACGATTCCACCCATTGGGTTTGACGACGGACGAGGTTCGGCAATAGCTTCACAGGAAGATTCTACCAACGAGCGACACCAGATGCAGCCAAAGGTACTTAGAAATTGCTGTTCGTGCTTCCGTTGTTTCCACCGAAGCATAAAACTGGAGTAAGCGTTAAATGATTCCGTTCAAAACAAACCTCATTGCTGACAGAACGTCACTACTACCTATTAAGCTGGGAGAAAAAAACGCCATGATCTCAGTTGTTTCCACAGACAACTGCTTGCAAGTTCGGGAACTCTTGCAAACTGGCGACCGTGGCGAAATCTGTGCCAGTTTCACCAACTACTTGATCTCCGCAAGTTCGACCATTAGCTTTTGAAAGTCTTCTCGCTTTCGAATTGGATCCAAGTCAGTATCCTTCTCGATCTGGGCTGCATTTTTGTAACCCAAAGCAACCGCCTTCAAGAGCATGTCCATGGCACGATCCGAATACTCCTTTTCCTTGTCCAAGATTTTGCTGCTGGCAATTGCGTAAACGCAAGCGAAGTTGTACCAGTATACGTCCCTCCAATTCGGGTTCTGCGCCAAGTCGGCGACTTCGGCCACTGCCTCAACGAACAAGCCGGCCTGTAACTGAGAGTGCAAATTCGCCGCGCGTTTTTTAAGATGCGCAGATGGGTAGACGGGAGCACCTGCAAATACATTTCCACTATTTCGCGTGAGGTCGGCGACGTACGAATCTCGCGATGATTGAATATCTTTCCAAGCTGCATTCCACTGATCGGCGCTCAGGTTGCTCAGCCCTCCCGAGCTTTCAACGCCTTGGCTCGCAGTTAACTCGGCGCTCAATCGTCGATGGCGTATGTCGAGTCGATCTGGGTCGAATAATGCGTCTAAAGATATGATGTGCATAGAGGACTTGGCAAATCCTCCCACCACCAGGCGACGGCCGTCGGGCGAAACTTCCAAATTGAGCGCCGCCTCTCCGAGCGGAATGGGCGGAGTCAACGGCTTCCCGCTTTGCAATTCCCAAACACGCGCTGTCTCATCTTCGGAGGCGGTTAGGGCGAAACGCCCATCCGGTGTAAACGCTGCTGCGTGGACCTCATGGCCATGCTGAAATGGGGAGCAAAACAAGTCTCCGGTCCGCCAATACCAAACGCGAACTTGTCCATCGCGGCAGGTGGTTATAATCAAATCGCGTTTCGGATGAAACGCAACCGAATAGACCCAATCTGGATGTATCAGCGATTTGGAAACGGCTTTACCCGTTGCAAAATCCCAAACCCTCGCAGTATTGTCACGGCAGGCGGTTGCGATAAGCTCTCCGTCGCTCGAAAGTGCTATGTCACTGCATCGATCGCGATGTCCTTCCAGCCTGTAACGTAGGGAGGAAGCTTTCCAATCCCAGACGCGAACGAATGCGTCTGTCTCATAGGTGATCAGAGAATCGCCGTCGGGACCAAAGCACAGTGCGCCGTTATCTGTGTAGCTGTTACTGGGGAGATATGCGACCTGGTTCGACCACGTAAGTCTAACGGAAAGGTCGGCTGGATTGACGAGCACAATTTGGCCAGCCGCGCAAAGCACGCCAATCGCGTCACCGGCGGGGTGATAACGGATCGAGCGAGGCTCCGAAGGCATTTGCACGGGTTTGCCTCGCAATTTTCCTGTTCGCCAATTTACGATGCTCAGTGAGTTTGCCCCGGCAGCGAGAATTGATAATTCCTTCTCATCAGGGGAAAAAGCCGCATTGAGCAACGGCCCGGCCGTTGGAATCTCTGGACCCGCTGGACTTCCGTCGGCAGTGGAGTAAACCCGAGTCAGGCGAGGCCCGCTTTGTCTCTGAGTTGAGCCACTGGACGCTACATACCGACCCGATGTGCTTAGTGATGCCAGTCCACCAGGACGGAGTTCTGCGACAGGTAGCGGGTTGCTCGGCATAGCCCAAACACGCACAAGTCCGCCTCGCTGCGCCGTTGCGAAGCTCTGGCCATCACTTGACCAGGATACGTCCAATATGGAAGTCATGTGTGTAATAGCCGGACCGATTGGAGTGGCCGATGGTAGCTCATACAAACGAGCCGTCCGATCACTACTTCCGCAAAGTAACTGACGCCCATCGGGACTAACGGCGACATCAAACACATACTGACGTGGCGTTGACTGCGGGGCGTCTTGTACCTGCAAAGTGCTTGAGTCTAGCAACCTAATCCCGCCCAAACCGGCCAAAATGATCTGCCCCTTGGGAGTGGTGGTGAGAACCGTTGATTGAAGTTTCGTTGGCAACGCGGGGAGTGTTTTCAGCGGTAGGGGCGCCCACGATTGTGTGTCCCACAATTGTAGGGGTTCTAAAGTTAACACCTGCTTTCCTTGATCCAGGTAGATCGGGCGCGGCGGCCGTTCGCCTACCACAATGGATGGGCCGTACTGTTGCATCTTGAGCCGTGGGCTAACTGGAGAATCACTTGTTGAAGGCACACCGAATGCCACATAGTATCCCTCGTGGTTACCGACAAGCAACTGCGTTCCTTTGGGATGAAACGTTACGGCGCTAATAGATGACCGTTGCTTCAATTCGGGAGTAACAAATTCACTCGCTTGCATGTCCCAAACACGAACCTTGTTCCCTGGCCGAACTTCCCGATCTGTTGTCATAGAAGCAGTGCGCTGTCCATATGCGACCGCCAGAAATCGACCTGTCGGGTCTATTTCGAGAAAATCGATCCGATCCTGCATCGAAAGATCGTGCTTCGTCGGACCATCAGGAAAATCTTGTAGAAGGACGTGCCCCTGGTCGGTTCCAATCGCCAGCGTTTGACCATCCTGGCTCCAGATGCCGCAAGTTGGTAAGCCGGCATGTAAGGGGAGCTGTAATTGCTGTTCCTTGGATAGGTCCCAAACGGCACATAGACCTCTAAATGGGCCAATCTTTGGGCTACATGTCATCAGGAATCGCCCCGACGGATGAAAACTGGTACCCATGACCCATTCCTCAGGATGCACAACAGCATGCAGCGGCCGAGGCACAAGACCGTTCCACAAGGCTGCGCGCAAGCTGTTGTGCGTAGATCTCGGATGGTCCGCGCCGAGCAATTCGGCTGCAGATGCAAACCATACGCCCGCCTCAGCACTTTGTCCCCGATCAGACGCTAATAGACCGGAGTTGGTACGCATGTCGGCAACGACGATTTGGGATTCAGCTAAAGCCTTCTTGGTATTCTCCCCTGCGATTTGCGCCAATCTCTCAGCCTCTGCAGTTTTTTTCAGGCTGGCGTCGACCTCGGCTTTTTGAAGCTCGACAAAGTCAAGTGCTTTTTTCGTGTCGCGCTGAGCGATTTGGGCTTTATTATTGGCGACCACAGCAGCCAAGCAAGCAATGCATGCGACTACCGCTACACCCGCGACTCCAGCCATCAATCTTCGTAAGCTTCGAGCCGCGTGCTGCTGCTGTTCCAATCGCAGTTTCTGGGCTTCGGCCAACTGCTGGGCCTGCTCCAACTCGCGTTGTCGGGCCGCTTCGCGTGCCTGCTCTTCGGACACGCTCGCTTTAAAGCTTGCGTCGAGAAAATTCATCGCGACTAAGAAGCCCGGTCCATAGCGATCTGCCCAAGCTGCGTTTGGCCGTTTGGAATCCCACCATGCCAGGGCGATACCCAATTCGGGGTCGCGATACAGCCCCGCTTTTCCCTGTTCACTGAGCGTCGCACTTTCGGACAGGCGCCGGTAAATTCCAGCCGCTTGCGTTTCTTCCTCGACCCACTGCCGCAGTCGGGTCCAGACACGCATCAGGCTTTCGTGCGAAATGTCGATGATCGTCTGATCGGTCAGTTCGACTTCCGGTGACGGCATCAAAAGAGTGACGCCGCTTTGCCGATAAGCGTCGATAATCGGCAGGAGTTCGTTGGCCGAAACGTCCAGGATTTTGCACAATCGACTCAGCCGCTGGGGACGACGAATTCCACGGCTGTTCAATTCCTCGACCGTCAACGCCTGAAACAGTCCCTGGCACAATTCTCGTTGACGATCGCTTCCGAGTGAATGGTAGATCTCGTCTGCGTGTAGCGACAGGGCCTGCGACATTTTTCCGACCCGCTCATAGTCGTCAAGATCGAGAGTCTCGATAGCACCGTTTCCGCTCCAGATATTCCAAGTGCGCATCAAAGCATGCTGCAAGCATGGGAGTTGATCCGCCTGTTGCCCAAGATCGTTAAGCAACCGCTGCAATAGACGCGGCGCGATTTGTCCACCGGCGACCTTGATCGGCCCTTCGATAACTCGTTTGTACTGTTCTCGATTCAAACGCGGAATCAAAAACTCCCCCTGGTTAACCATCTCGGCCAGGCCTTCGAACTGACCGCACTCGCCGATGAAGTCCGAGCGCATTGTCATAACGACATAAATCGGCACGACTTTTTGCATCGCGGCTTCCAACAGGAGGCTGACAAACTCGTTGGCGGCTTCCTGTTGCATTTGGCCGGCTTCGTGGAAACGGAAGATCTCCTCGAATTGATCGACGACAAGCAGGAAGTTGGTTCCCGCGCCCAGGCCGGCTTGCTTGACTGCTTCGACGAGGCCGAACTGACTGCGGCTGAGGGTGGCCAGTAGATTCTCGCGCGCATGTTCTTCGTCGCGATCATAGAGATAGGCGTCAAGAAGCGAGGAAGTCAGAAGCGCCAACGGATTGCCGCCGGGATGCGTTATGGCGATCTCCCACGCGGCACCGGCCTCGAGCATCTTGCCGCCCAGCAGTTGAGACAATAGTCCGCAACGCACCAGCGACGACTTGCCGCTGCCCGACGTGCCGACGACAGCCAAGAAGCGGTTACTGGCCAATTGCCGCAACAATTCTAACGTCTGTTCCTCGCGACCGAAGAACAAATAGTCCTCTTCCTGAGTGAAAGGTCTCAGGCCGGGAAAGGGGTTCATCTTGGTATGCGAGGGATTCATTTACAAACCTCTTGAATCCGGCTAACGAAAGCCTCTAGTTCCGGACCGGGCTCGAACATACCTAGCTGGCGGATCACAGCTGCTTGGTGAGAATGAAAACGTTCTTTTCGGTGATCCTGGGCGCCAGCGATATAGACCGCTTGGACCGCGATAGGCGTCTCCCGTCCATAGCCGGTAGCTTTGAGCAAATCGCGGAGCTTGATATCAACCCACGCCCTTGGTGCCAGACCGTAGTAAATGAGGCACGCGTCGCATGTCAGCAGGTTGTCTTGGTGCAGTGCCGCCGCCTCGGCGTCGCCGCCATCGAACGCGGGGAGCATGACTTCCAACCCGTGGCCGAACAGGTAATCCTCCAGGGGTTCCACGGAGGATTCGTCCTTCGAATCGCAGATCAGATAGATCTTCTGTGCCCCGCCCTGTGGATTCGCAGCGGATATTGGTTTCGACTTTTCTTCTGGCGGGGTCAAGCGGCGAATGAGGTCTTTTTTAAGTAAGTTCAAATTGCCTTCGATAATTTCCGCGCGATGGTGGAGAGCCGGATCTTCCTGCACGCGGCGCACGAACGCGCTCTGCCGAGCGTCGACACATTCGCCGTTCCTGGGCATCCAAATCAGTCGTTGCATGCCAGGTCCGAAAGCTCGATCGGCTGACAATCGGAGTTGCAACGCCGGGATCGATTCGGACGAATCTTCCGGTGTGACCCCGTAACGCTCGCCTAGCAAATGGATGGCAATAAAACACTTGGCAAGGCAGTCCCGCACCATCGTTTCGACATCTCGCGAAACCATTGGCAAAGGCGCCTCGGGCAGCACCAGATGCCCCCGCTCGAGCAGCTCCCGCTTGATGCGATCGCGTTCGTCCACAACATCTGATGTCGTCGTGGCCAGATAGATGTAGCGCCGATGAGGGTTCGGTGACATCCGCAAATTCTCTTGGCTTGGGGCACGTAGATGCTTCAGTAAGCTCAGGACCTGGCAGCCATCATAGGCCAGATCGTACACTCTTTCGAAGAATCGTTGCTTGAGAACAGGTCCAAATGTCTCGTCAAATTCGCGGACGCGTCCGGTGTCGGCATCGAGTTCGAAGAATTCGAATCCGAACAATGGCGAAAAAATATCCAAGAGAGGTAGCGGCATTTGTTGTACAGAGACGGCGGTCTTGAGCACCTTCAACAGCCGCGATTTGTCTTGAACAAAACGGCCTCCCGTCTGCTCCGCGCCATTCCAGAACTGCTCTACCTCACGGCGGCACAGTTGGGAATTCAGGAAGGGGGGCGAGACGACTGAAATCATGGCATTGGCCTTGGGAATGTGCTGCATTAGCTCGTCTTCGATAGCAGGCGATATCCCATTTTCCGGCAGTAGGGCAATCCGCACCTTCTCGCCCGAAAGCTGCTCCATCCGTACCTCAAGGTTGCGATGCAGTTGCGACACCCAGCCGGGCTTGCCATCCTGCAGGGGATAGTCGTCGATCGACGCATAATTCAAAAGCAGTTCGCAGTTCTTAAGCTTTTCCAGCGAGAACGGCTCCACTCGGAAAGAGGAAGGATGAAGGCGGAAGGATGAAGTCTCTTTTTCGCCTTTTTTCCTTCCGCCTTCATCTTTAGCATATTCGAGTTCCCTTGCCACGCTCCGCAAATCGATCATCAGTTCCCGCGCAGATTGATAACGGCGATCGGGAATTTTCTGTAGGCACTTTAGAGTAATCCGCTCCAGTTCGGGCGGGACGTTGTAGTTGAGTCTGGCAATCGCTGTCGGCTGGGAATGCACGATGTTGTTCAGGATCTCGGCAAAATTACGACCGCTGAACGGCAATTGACCGGTGATAAGCTCGTAAAGCACCACACCCAAACTGAAGCAATCGGAGCGATTGTCCAATGGCCGGCCCAGAGCCTGCTCAGGACTCATGTAGAGAGGAGTTCCCACTACGGTGCCGTCCTGAGTGTTGTGCATCTCGGCGGTCGTTCCCATCGCATCGGTCGATTCGGTTGCCAGCCGTTTGGCTAGCCCAAAGTCAAGGACTTTGACTTGGCCACGTTTATCGAGACTGATATTGGCCGGTTTGATATCACGATGCACAATGCGGCTGGTGTGAGCGGCATCCAGCGCGGCGGCCACCTGGGCGGCCAGATCGACTATCTGGTTGACTTGCAGTTGTCCTTTTTCGAGGGCGCGATCCAAAGTCTCGCCTCCGATGAACTCCATGGCGATAAACGGCAGACCATCGTCCGTTTCACCGACGTCATAGATTACACAGACGTTTGGATGATTGAGTGCCGCGGCGGCTCTAGCCTCCTTCAGGAACCGCTGTCGCCGCTCCGGGTCCGCCGCGAATTCCGCTGGCAGAAACTTGATGGCCGCTTGGCGTTCCAGGCGAATGTCGTCGGCCAGAAAGACTTCCCCCATGCCGCCGACACCGAGCCTTGACGCGATGCGATAGTGACCGAATGTTTTGCCGATCATGCTTTGTGCTCTTTGAAATTCAGCCTTTAGAGTGAAGCCCGGAAATAGGCGTGAATACTCGGGCAGTCTCACGAATTCTCTTCTGACAATGTGTGACGCAGTGTAGCTCACGAAAAGTCGCGATTCCAGTACCCATGCTTTCGAAAAGAGGTCATCGTTTTCCGCCACGCCGAAATGAAATTTTAGACCAAGTGAGGAAAGCCAGACATCCGCAACCAACAGTTTGCTTGACGTATCTTGAGGCTGCAAACCTACTTCGAACGTTCACTTTGCTTCGGCCACGAACGCGAAATACATCAAAGAGCGACGCGGATCGGACGGGCATACTCCCAAGGCAGTGCGTCCAGATGCAACATATTTCACAAACACTTTGAAACCTGAGTTTCTAGACGGAACAGATCGTTTTCCAGTTCGAGCAGGCAATTGCATGCTCGGCGAAATCTAAACGTAAGGCCGCTTGGTGCTGGTAGCACGCTTGGATGACCTGTCGAACGCTCCGAGCGGCCTTTTTTAAGGCGGTGAAAACCCACTCAAGCTCAACCGCGTTGCTCACTCATGTCTAACCGACCTGAGTCACCAACTTGAATTTAGTTTCGACGTGTCGGTCGCCCAAACCGATGCGTAAATAGCACTTTGCCAACTGATTTCAACGCTAAGTCAAACGCAGATGGCCGAAGCCCTCGATCTAGCCTACCCTGCAATTCTCACTAGATTGACTTTTCTTTGACCACATCTGCGACCTGTGCTACGTTGTAACACAGGTTAATGGAGGCCGAATGATGCGAGAAACAATGTCACTTTCTCTCACTCTCGAGCAAAGCTCGTTTGTCAATTCCTGCGTAGAGACCGGACGCTACCAATCTGCTAGCGAAGTTATTCGAGCTGGACTTAGGCTACTTGCTGATCAGGAGGCCATTCGGTTAGCAGAGCTTGAGTCAGTTCGTAGCTTGATTAAGACTGGAGCGGAATCCATTACTCGCTGGGAACTTATCGACGCAAACGAGTTTCTAGCTTCCTTAAGGGGGTAACAATGAGCGAAGGAACAACTAAGAAAACTACTGAAAAGCCTTTAAAAACTGTACGACACGGAGCGGTAGCCGCGAGCCAATTGGATTAAAAGTGAGGAAATCGACGGAGGAGTCCATGCAAAGGCTCGCATCGAGGCCTGGGAACAAGGCAAAGATTGGCATCCATGCCCCACCACGCCCGAAGGAATGGTGGGAGAAGTACGCCGGCGAGTTCGACCTCGTCTGGGACAAACAGCGCGAGCTGACCCATGCGAAGCAACTGGAAATGGGCCTCATCCCCAAGGGAACGAAGCTGACGCCTCGCGTCAAGGAGATTCCTGCTTGGGACAGCCAGTCGGCCGAGGCGAGAAAAGTTTACAGCCGGCTGATGGAGAACTACGCCGCCTACATGGCGTACACGGACGCCGAAGTCGGCCGGCTGATTGAGAGCCTGCTCGGCATCCAACTCGGGCTGGAGAGCACGCTCAAGCGAATCGACGAGATCGGAGGCCCGAAGAGCGAGCCGCACGTCCCGGCCGGATAGGCTCAGGCCATGTGCGCCCCGTTCCAATGGAGCAAGGCAGGTGGCTAGCCACTTCGGAGGCACCCGCAATCCGCTGGTCGTCTCGTGGCCTGCCAAGATCAAAGACAAAGGAGGCGTACGCAATCAGTTCCACCACTTGATCGATCTTGTACCGACTCCGTACGAAGCGATTGGCGTCGCTCCCCCAGAAACACGCAACGGGATCTTGCAAAAACCGATCGAAGGGACGAGCTTTCTGAAGAGCTTCACCGAGACAAGTGCCTCAGAAACACGAGCGACTCAATACTTCGAACTGCTTGTCAAGCGAGGCATCTATCATGAGGGCTCAATGGCTTCGAGCAGTAGTTTTGTTCCGTGGGCGCCCGTCCGCGGAATAGGCTCGAACGCCAACAAAAGATCCATCGGATCCGCCAGATTGGACTGATCCGACTGATCTACTTTAGTTGCTCATGCGTTTAAAGTTGAGACCCCCATCGTTTGTTGGCGATCCTTCGGGTAATGGTAGGCAAGCACGAAAGCCGCTGCCGGATCGTTTCGATTCGCTTTGCAATATTGCTCGAGCGCCCGACACAAACTACGATTTGGCCAGTCACGAGTAGTCTGTGGCTAAGACGTATCCCTGGTAGA
>Ga0335394_10010058_pt1 | contig 10658 bp, 10 predicted proteins | sample MAT03_FD_205741 | JGI IMG/M metagenome (GOLD analysis project Ga0335394, IMG submission 205741) | Freshwater microbial communities from Lake Fryxell liftoff mats and glacier meltwater in Antarctica - MAT-03 (spades assembly) (version 2) ...
AGCTCAACGCAAGCGACGCGCACTGGAAGGAGCTGCAGCTGTGGGTGGACGCCAACCACGACGGCAAGACCGATGCCGGCGAGCTGCACAGCCTGGCCGACTTCGGCATCGTTGAACTCGACCTGGCTGCCAAGGTGGGCACCGACATCCAGAACGGCAACCTGATCGGACTGGTGTCGAGCTTCACCAAGGCCGACGGCACGCAGCACGCCCTGGCCGACGTGTGGTTTGCCAAGGACGTGGCGCCGGAGCAAGGCGACAAGCCAGCACCGGCCACCCTGGGCGACCTGCTGACGGCACCCGCGGCCGATCTGCTGTCGGCCGGCACCGGCATGGCAGCCGCATCAGGCGCAGCGGCCACGCCGACGGGCTTGACGCTGGCCCAGCGGCAAATGATGGATGACGAGTTGAAGTCGTCCAACCTGGTGCTCTGACGCCACCGTCCCGGCCGTGGCTGTGTGCGCCAGCCACCCGGGATCTGGCGCACCCCTGCGCGGATGAACTGACCAAGTTCTCTTTCTTTCGGGCCCTCGTCGGGGCGTTGACAGGGGGCCCGGTCGGCGCGCTGCTGGCCGGCTTCGTCGCAATTCAACCCGCTGTGGGCCGCGCGAGCCTGCGCCATGACGATGGCCCAGATGGCGGCGATGGAATCCGCAGACCTGCGCGCACTTGACCTGGCCGTGCAGCGCTCGATGTCCACGGCCCGGATCGGCGCCCTGGGCAGCCCGCAGATGAGCCAGTTGCGCGAAAGCCAGGTGGCAGCCCTGTCCACGGCGCAGATCGCGTCGCTGGGCAGCGAAAAAATCGCTGCGCTGGAGACTGAACAGTTGCGCGTGCTGTCTTCGTCGCAATGGCGCGACCTGGGCACGGCCGGCCTGGCCACACTGAACACTGACCAATGGCGGTTTCGACGACTCAGCAGGTGGCCGGGTTGAACAATACGCAGGTGGCCTTGCTGGAAAGCGCCGATCTGGCCGCACCGAACGATTCGCAGCCGGCCGCGCTCAGCACCGGCCAAGTGCGTGCGCTTGGTGCGCGCCAGCTCGCCAGCCTGGCTTCCAACGACCTCAACGCCCTGGTCTCATCGCAGTTCGCCGCGCTGAACTCGATACAACTGGCCGGCCTGAGCACCACGCAGATCGCCCATCTGGAGTCGCAGGATTTACGGGCTTTGTCGTCGCACGGCCTGCGCGCGCTCGGCGCGGCACAGTTCGATGCCCTGAGCACCGACCAGATGAGCCAGCTCACGACGGCCCCACCGACCAACTGGCCGCCCTCGGCAGCGACCAGCTGGCCCAGCTCAGGCCGGCACAGGTGGCCGCACTCGGCACGGCACAGTTGCGCAGCCTGGAGACCGCCGATCTGAACGCGATGACGTCCGCGCAGTTCGCGGCCATCGGCAGCGCCCAGGTGCGCGGGCTGGGTCTGGCGCAACTGGCGGCACTGGAAAGTGACGACCTGCGCGGCCTGAGCACAGCCGCCGTGCGGGGGCTGTCGACCCAGCAGATCGACGCCTTGAGCGGCGAGCAGTTCGGCCAACTCACCGGTGCGCAACTGGCGGTGCTGGGCACGGCACAGATGACAGCGCTGGGCACGGCGCAACTCGTCGGCATCGCGCCGCAGGCCCTGGCGGGCTTGAGCAGCGGCCAACTCGCCGCCCTGCGCACAGCACAGGCCAGCGCGCTCACGACCGACCAGTTGCAGGCCCTCGACACCGCCGACCTGCGCGCCCTGGGCAGTGCCAACCTGCGCGCCTTCAGCACGGCGCAGCTCGATGCGTTGAGCGGCGAACAACTCGCCGGTCTGAGCACCGGACAGGTGGCCGCGCTGACGACGGAGCAGATCGGCAGCCTGGGCACGACCGACCTGAATGCGATGCTGCCGGCACAGTTCGCAGCACTCACCGCGGCGCAGGTTCCGGGGTTGACCACGGCACAGATCGCGGCCCTGGAACTCGCCGACCTGCGCGCCTTCAGCCCCGCGGCGCTGCGCGCGCTGTCCGTCGAGCAGTTCGACGCAGTCACGCCCGCCCAGCGCGGCGCGCTGCCCACCGCCCTGATCGTGCTGCTAAGTCCGGCGCAGATAGGCAGCCTCAGCACCGACGACCTGGCCGCCTTCACCACCACGCAACTGGCGGTGCTGACCCCCGGGCAGGTGGCGGCTTTGACGCCCACGCAGGTGGCCAGCCTGGAGCCCGGCGACATTCGCGCCCTGACCACCTTGCAGTTCGCCACGCTGAACACCCAGCAACTCGGCGCGATGACCGCCGTCCAGATGGGCGCCATCGAGCCCGCCGACCTGCGCGCGCTGCGCCCGGCCGCGCTGCAGTCGCTGTCCACCGAACAACTCGCCGCCCTGTCTGCCGGCCAGTTCGCATCGCTCACACCCGCACAGGTGGCCAACCTGCTGCCGTCTCAGGTAAGCAGCCTGCCGGTCGAAGACCTGAATGCCCTGAGCGACTTGCAGTTCTCGGTGATCACCGCCGCGCAAGCCGCAGCGCTGACCACACTGCAATTGACGATGTTGGAAACCGCCGACCTGCGCGCGCTGCGCCTGACGTCGCTGCAGGCGCTGGACAGTGCCCAGCTCGGCGCCCTGGGCCCTGCGCAGTGGGTGGCGCTGAGCACCGCACAGGTCGCGGCGCTGTTACCCCGGCAGTTGGCCGAGCTGTCGCAAGCCGACCTGAATGCGCTGACCCCCACGCAGTTCGCAGCCCTGGGCTCGGCGCAGTTGCAGGCGCTGGCGCTGCCGCAGTGGTCGGCGCTGGAGCCGGCCGACCTGCGCGCGGTTCAGGTCAATGCGCTGGCCGCGCAGGGCCCGTCGGTGATACCGGCGCTGAGCACACTGCAGGTGCAGGCGCTGAGCCCGGCGCAGATCACCGGGCTGACCAGCGCGCAGGTGCAGGCGCTGAGCGTCGAGCAGGTGCAGGCGCTGGGCCCGCGGCAGATCCAGGCGCTGGAGCCGCGCGACATCCTGGTCATGAGCACGGCACAGATCACGGCGCTGGGGACGGAATCAATTCAGCTGTTGTCTGCGGCGCAGCTTGACGCCTTCATCATCGCCACACCCATCATGCTGGACCTGAATGGCGACGGCATCCGGACCCTGGCCGCTGCAGACGGCGTGAATTTCGACCTGCTGGGCACCGGCACCACCGCGCGCTGGGGCTGGGCCACGGGCGGCGACGCGCTGCTGGTGCGCGACCGCAACCACGACGGCCTCATCAACGACGGCACCGAGCTGTATGGCGCGGCCACCCTGCGCCCCGACGGCAGCCGCGCCGGCCACGGCTTTGCGGCCATGGCGCTGGAAGACAGCAACCACGACGGCAAGCTCAACGCCAGCGACGCGCACTGGAAGGAGCTGCAGCTTTGGGTGGACGCCAACCACGACGGCAAGACCGACGCCGGCGAGCTGCACAGCCTGGCCGAGTTCGGCATCGTGGAGCTGGATCTGACGGCCCATGTGGGAACCGAGATGGACAACGGCAACCTGATCGGCCTGCTGTCCACCTTCACGCGGGCCGACGGTTCGCAGCAGGTGCTGGCCGACGTGTGGTTTGCCAAGGACGTGGCGCCGCAACAGACCGAACTGGCCGCGCCCGCCACCCTGGGCGACCTGCTGGCGGCACCCGCCACCGAGTTGCTGGTCGGCCCAGCCACATCCGCTGCACCCGCGCCGCAAGCCACCAGCCCACCCGTGTGGCTGCGCACGCGGCCGGACGACGAGCCCGCCGCCCTGCCCTGGCTATAGACGCGGGCCGACCGATCCCGGGAATGCCCGCAAATGCGCCAGCGCAGTTGGCCCGTTCGGCCCCTGGCCGAGGCACCGATCGCCCCCCATTGCCCGCTGCCTCATCTTCTTTGCAGCCTGCCAGACCGTGACCGTGCCGACCACCGCCTTCGACACTGCCATTCAGCTGCACCAGTCGTACGGGATGGGCGGCACGGCAGCCCCGTACCGCAAGTTGCTGGTCGACGACGGCTGGGCCTGCGGGTTGCCGCGGAAGCGGGCCGAAGATGCCCGCTTCACCAAGCGCGGCTGCCAGGTGCTGGAACTGCCCACAGGGGCGGGGTCTGTCAAGCCTCAGGGTAGCCCGCACGGGTCTGCCAGACCCGCAGGAAGCGCTCTTCGGCGCCCCGCTGCGTGGCGATCCAGTCACGCAGCGCGGCACAGGCCTCCTGCATATCTTTCTGGTCGATGTAGTGCGTCAGTACCGACTGACGCATCACCACCACGCAGGAGCGCACGGGCTCGTCGATCAGATGCCCGGCGTTGCGGCCGATGCGGCCGGCTTGACCTGCCCGACCACACGCGCCGGGTTGCCGGCCACGATGCTCATCGAAGGCGCCTCGAAGCCCGGCGTCACCACGGCGCCGGCCGCCACCACGCAGCCGTTGCCGATGTGGCAGCCCTTGAGCAGGGTGACGCGCGAACCGATGAACACGTCGTCGCCCACCACGACCTGCCGCGTCTGGCTGTCGGCCTCGGCGCGGCGGCCCAGTTCCAGTTCATGCGCGTTGGTGTCCATCACCTGCCACTCGGTGCCGATGAGGCAGCGCGCGCCGATCTTGATGCCCGCACCCTCGGCGATCAGCACCGCGGCGTTGTTGATCGTGGTGCGCTCGCCGATCTCGATCACCGCCTGCGGGTTGCGCGCCTCGATATAGCTGCAGCGGTAGCTGAAGGGCGAGTTGGGCCAGCCCAACAGCGTGGTCGCCGCCACGCGCACCCGCCCGCGGCCCTTGAAGACCGTGGGCGCCAACAGGTTGAGCCGCGGCGCCTGGCCCGGCTCGACACCGGTGACCTCGACCATCGGCTTGTTGGAGACATGGAAGAAATACTGCACCAGCAGCCCGCGCACCAGCGCCTCGGCCTCCAGCGGCGGCGTGTGCTGCAGCAGGGTGGCGTAGCGGGCCAGGCGCAGCTTCATGTGTAGAAGTCGTGGCCGCGCAGGTAGGCGTGCCATTGCTCGACGAACTCGGTCTCTGCCGCAGCATCGCCCAGTGCCAGGCGCGCGATGAGGGCCGTAAAGGGGCGCATGTCATCCTGGCTGCCGTAGCGCTGGGCCATGGCCAGCGTCAAGTGGCCGAAGGCCGCTCGTGCACGCTCGTCGCTGTAACGGCCCATTCGCCGCCCGCCCAGGCACAACGCCACGTAGCCCAGGTGCGCGGCCTTCATGTAGGGGCCGAAGAACTTGGCCGAGTTGCCGGCACCGCCAGTGCGGAAATAGCCCAGGTGGTCCTGGATGTGGCCGATGGGCGCCAACAGGCTGGCGGCCATGAAGGCACCCAGATCCCACAAACCGCAGTAGCTGACACCCTCGAACATCGGCCGGCGCAGCACTTCGGTGGTCTCGGCACGAAAAATGGCGTTGCTGAACTCGCCGAACCAGTTCTTGCACTCCGCAGCAGTGCTCATGAACACCACGTCGGCGTCCAGGCTGACCAGTCGGTGGGCGTGGTTGACCAGCGCGGCCGGCACTGGCTGGCCGGCGATCGGCTGTCCGTCGTCGCTGGCCGACCAGCGGCGGCTGATCGTGCAACTGAAATGGGCAGCGTGGTGCGCCGCCAGATGGCGCTCGTAGAACTCGGGGTAGAGGCCGTCGTCATCCAGCATCACGTGCACCAGCGGCGAGCGGCCGGCCCAGATGTCGAGCAGGTGCAGCACGTTGGGATAGCCGCCGCGGCGCGGGCCTTCGACGCACTCGATATCCAGCCCCTGGCGCAGCGGTGCCAGCGCGTCCGACATCAGCACCGCGTGGTAGGCGCCGTCCGGACTGTCGTCGCTGAAGATGATTTTCTTGGCCGGTCGCGTCTGCAGCCGAAAGCTGTTCAACAGCGCGGGCAGGTACTGCGGTTTGAAGGCCGGCACGAGTGCGACGATGTCCATGCGGCGCTTGTACTCAGGCGGCTGCGGCTTGCGCGGGTTGCAGCGCCATCAGCGCCTGACGCACTGCGCGCACCACGTCTTCTGTCTGATCCACGGTCTGTGTCGGGCCAATGGGCAGGCTCAACACTTCGGCGTGCAGACGCTCGCTGAAGGGCAAGCTGCCGGCGCCCAGCCCCAGGGCGGCATAGGCCGGTTGAAGGTGGGGCGCCACCGGGTAGTGGATGACGGTGCCGATACCGGCCTTGGCGAGTTCCGCGGCGAGCCGGTCGCGCTGCGGGTGCCGGATCACGAACAAGTGCCAGGCGCTCGTATCGGCGCTGGTCTCATTTGGTAGTACGAGCCCCGAGAGCTGCAGGCCTTGCAAGCCCCGCAGGTAGTGCCGCGCCACGGCTTCACGCCGCCGGTTCTCGTCATCAAGCACCGGCAGCTTGGCGCGCAGCAACGCGGCCTGCAACTCGTCCAGGCGAGAGTTCCAGCCGATCTCGTTGTTGTGGTACTTGACGCGGCTTCCGTAATTGCGCAGCGCCAGCAGTCGCTCGGCCAGTTGCGGGTCGTTGGTGGTGACGGCGCCACCGTCACCCAGCGCGCCCAGATTCTTGCCCGGGTAGAAGCTCCAGGCCACGGCGTCGCCATGCGCGCCCAGACGCTGGCCGCGGTAGCGCGCGCCATGCGCCTGCGCGCCGTCTTCCAGCACGCGCAGGCCGCGGCGGCGCGCAATCCCGATGATCGGCGCCATGTCGGCCGGCCGCCCATACAGGTGCACCGGCAGCAGCACGCGCGTGTGCGGCGTGATGGCGGCTTCGATACGCGCCGGGTCGATGTTGAAGCTGCGCTCGTCGGGCTCCACCGGCACCGGCGTGGCGCCGACATGCGTCACCGCCAGCCAGGTGGCGATGTAGGTGTTGGACGGCACGATGACCTCGTCGCCCGGGCCCACGCCCCAGGCGCGCAGAACCAGGCTCATGGCCTCAAGGCCGTTCGCTACGCCCACCGCGTGTTCGGCGCCGCACCAACTGGCGTACTCGCGTTCGAAGGCCTGCAGCTCTGCACCCATGATGTACCAGCCGGAGTCGAGCACGCGCTCGAAGGCGGCCAGCAAGCCCGCACGATGCACGGCGTTGATCGCCTTGAGGTCGAGGAAGGGTGTCATGCGCCGGCCGCTGCCGCCACTTGCGTTTGCGCCACGCGTCCGGCACCGAACTCGGCCATCCAGGCTGCCACGTGCTCGGCCGGATAGCCGCGCGTGAAGTGCCGCCGCCAGGGATACGCGGGATGGCCGCTGCCATCCTTGAGCTTGATGGCGTCGGTGGCGCAGACAAACTTGGCGGGCGCGCCGGCCACCACGGTGTCGGGCTCGACGTGGCGGCTGACCGAGCTGTGCGCGCCCACCAGCGCGCCACGGCCCACGCGCACGCCGGGCAACACGATGGACATGGTGGCGATGGCCGCGAAGTCCTCCACCGTGACGCCCTGCTGCACGTCGCTGGGCGGGTGCGGGTCGTTGGTCAGTACCACGTACGGAAAGATCCACACGAAGTCGCCGACCCGTGAGTGCTTGCCAATGTGGACATTGCTGTGAAAGCGCACGTACTCACCAATATAGCAACTGCCCTGGATGTCGCCCAGCGTGCCGATCTGCAAGCCCTTGCCGGCCTGCGTGCCTTCGCGCACAGTGACCCTGTGGCCGGTGACCAGACCCTCGCCGAAGGTGCTGCCCTGGTAGAAGACGCTGTGCGAACGGATCGTCGAGTCGGCCCCGATGACCAGGGGCCCTGCCCCGGCCGTCCCGGCGGGATGGCCGAGCTCGCAATGAGAGCCTACCTGGCCGTTTGCACCGATCTCCACATCGTCGTGGATGACGGTGTAGGGGCCAACCGACACATTGCGCCCCAGTCGAGCGCGGGGCGACACCAGGGCAGTCGGATGGATCATGGCGAGTCTCCTTGGGTTTGCCGAACTCAGACAGGGTGGCCGGGGGCGCCGGCACGTCGAACGGCCGTGAGAAAGTCGTCGTACTCGCGGATGTAATCGGCCGCGTCATAGTGGTGCGAGGCGAACACCAGAAGGATGGCGTCCGGCGAGTGCTTGTACTGGACGCCCCAGGTCAACGGCGGCAGGTGTAGGCCCTTGTTGGGCGCATCTAGCAGCACCTCGAACTTGTTTACACCGTCGTCGGCCACCACCGAGCAATCGCCTCGCGGGCAAACAAGGAACTGGTGGCAGGCCACATGCGCGTGCTCGCCGCGCACCTCGCGGCTGGGCACGCCGAAGACCATGAAGTAGCGTTTGGGCACGAAGGGAATCTGGCGGTCGAACTCGCCCACCGTGAGGCGGCCGCGCAGGTCGGGGATGAGCGGCAAGTGGTGCACGCTGACGCCGCGCACAGGCGTGGTCTCGACCACCGCCACCGGCTGCGGCGGGCCGTCGTGGCGGGCGCGCACCACCTCACGCTCGGCATTGACATAGCCCACGATAGCTGCCGGGTTGCCCTCGACGATGGCCCCGGGCGGCACTGATCGCGCCACCACCGAGCCCGGCCGCACGACCGCCTTGGCTGCCACCGTGATGCCGGCGTGCACGATGGCGTTGGCGCCAATCCACACGTCCTTGCCCAGGGTAATGGGCCGGCCGTCGATGAAGGCTACGTTGGGGCCGATGTGGCAACCGCTACCCAGCGTAAGGCCCGCAGGCAAGTAGGCCCCGCTCTTCACGACGATGTCGTCGGGCAGTACCACCGAGGGGTCGATGCGCGCGAAAGGGTCCACTTGCGGCAGCGGCGCGCCAAGCGAGACCTGGTGATGGATGGTGTCGAGTGCGGACATGGCGGGGAGGGCTCGGGACTGGCGTACACAGGGCGACGACCCTGCTCCGAGTCCAGTGTCAGGTTGCGGGCCAGCCACCGATCGCTAGAGTTCGCGGGGCTTTGCCGGCCAATTGCAAGCCGGCGACGACGACGCAGTTCGCGCCGATCCAGACGTCGTCCCGCCGCGCTGATGAAGAGATCGCGGCCGTAGTCGGGCGCAATGCGCCAGTCGTTGGAGTTGCGCGGTTCTGACCGCGCAGTTCCTTCAATGCCCCGGCCGGGACTGGCGGCAGACTCCCCCCTTGGCTCCTTCCGTTGAGCGGCAGCACCTCAGCTGCCCCCGGCACGGCCACGCGACGCGAAGGACAACCCTATGTCGACCTCGAACTCGGCCCCGACCCGCGAAGCGCTGGAAGCCAGCGCCAAGGCCTGGTGGTATTACACGGTGGAACTTGCCCCCGGGCTCGTCGCACCTGGCAGCTACCCAGTCGACTTTCCTTACATAGCGCGCATGTTGATGCGCAATGCCGACCTTCGCGGCACCGATTGCCTGGACCTGGGCACGATGGAAGGCGTGGTTCCGGTGCTGATGCACAGGAAGGGCGCAAAACGCATCGTCGCCACCGATGCTGTGGCGCACTGCGCCGACAAGATGGCGCTGCTGCAGCAGGTCTACCGCGCGAATTGGGAGTTCCGCCAGGTGGGCCTGATGTACGACCTGGCCGACAAGCTGGCCGCCGACGGCACCTTCGACTACGTCAACCTCTCCGGCGTGCTGTACCACGTGTTTTCGCCCATGCACACGCTGGCGAGCGCACGGCCTCTGGTGAAGAAGAACGGCCTCTTCATGCTGTCGACCAACGTCGTCAACGAACAGTCCGACGTGATGCACTTCAACACCAAGGGCATGCTGCAGGGCGAGCCTAACACCTTCTGGTACCCGTCGATCCCGCTGCTGGAATACATGCTGCGCTACTTCAACCTGGCGCCCATCGACTGCCTGTACAGCCGCCACCCTTCGGACGCCGCGCTGTACGTGCCGGGCAAGGAATGCGGCGCCATCTCCATCGTCTGCCGCGCCGTCGACCCCGGCGCCGCACTGCCCAAGGGCGACACCTGGGGCCGCCGTTCGATGCTGGGTTCGTGGGAATACCAGGGCCTGTCGCGCCAGAAGCACGGCCCGGGCGAGCCGGTGTCAAGCATCGGCTACGAAGTGCCGGCCGCGCTGCAGAGCAAGCTGGCCCAGGACGGCTCGATCGACCTCTACCTTGCAGCCAACGAACTGGGCTGCCGCGTGACGCGCGCGCAGCGCCCCGAGGACACCTACCTGCTGCGGCTGCATGACGAGTCCTGAACCGTGGCGCGAGACTCGGAGGAGCAAACTCGAAAGGCGCTAAAGCGTCAACACGGCCGTAGCCGAAAGCTCGGCGAACTGCCAACTTACTGTGACATCTTCGCGCGCTGCGAGAGCACCGGTCAGGCAGCGCAGGCGGCCGCCTGTCATGGTGTCTTCGCCAGTGTCCACCAGTGTCACGAGCCAAGGTCGGCGTGGCGTTGACGTCTAGCCGCGCTCAGCGCAGCCACTCCGACACACCCCGCCCGAGGGCGAGCAGGTTGGCGTTCAACATCTGCACGTCGTGCAGCGCATTCACGTAAGCCACGCGCAGGCTGTAGTGCTCGCTCTCGGCGCCCATCACGTCGAACAGGCTGCGCCGGCCCAGTTGCTGCCACTGCTGCAGCGTGAAGTTGCGCACCTGTTCGCTCTCGCGCAGCACCTCGGCCACGCGGCGGGCGCGGTCGACGCTGGACAGCGCCTGCTCGTGGATCTCGGCGACGCGAAAGCGGCGTGACTCGACCTCGTCGGCGCGTTGCAGCCGCGCCGCCTGCGCGCGCTTGCGTGCGGCGTCGGTGGCCGATTCCAGGCCCGGGTTGAGCAGCGGCACGTTGAACATCACGCCCACCG
>Ga0335394_10010059_pt1 | contig 10658 bp, 10 predicted proteins | sample MAT03_FD_205741 | JGI IMG/M metagenome (GOLD analysis project Ga0335394, IMG submission 205741) | Freshwater microbial communities from Lake Fryxell liftoff mats and glacier meltwater in Antarctica - MAT-03 (spades assembly) (version 2) ...
CAGCGTGCGCACGCTACTCACGTCGGCGCTGTTCGGACCAAAGCTGGCTTGGGTTAGGAACCGCGCCGCCTCTTTATCGCTAGAGGGACCGCAATCGCGTCCGGTCAGCGAACTTAAGCGGGTTAGATTGAGACTGCCGCTGCCAAATCCCGGCTGAGTGCTATTCCATGCCCAACTGGCGCGATTGGCATCGATAGCCGTAAACGTCATTGTGCCCCAGGGCTGGCTGACCACATCGGCTGAGTTGAACGCCGGCGAGAAATCCGCCCCTGAGGTGATGTTCGCGGCCAGCGTTGCGGTGTTGCCTATGATCGGTCCCAGTGCAGTCATCCAACGCTGCTGGCCGTTCAAATAGGCATACCAAATCGCCAACATTTGTCGGTTTTCTGGCGTACCGAGTATTTCGATGAACAAGCCATGCCCGTTTTGGGTGGAGTCATACCACGAACCGCTGTGGCAAGCCGCGATGCGACCAAGGGTCGATTCAAACGCACTGGCGGGCGTTGTCAGACGCGCCAATGGCATCGACCCGTTGTTAAAGCCTGGAAAAGTCGTGGTCCAACTTGCCTGGCCTTGATCTTTGTTGTCAAAACGCAAGACCAGTTCGCCCCACGGCTGGACTAGCGCGGAATTGGCGATAAAGCGTGGCGGAAAGTCGGCACCGCTGGTGATTGAAAGTGGAATGCGGGCCTCTCGTCCGTTGGTGCTGCCCACCCCGATAAGCCAGCGCGCCTCACCATCCAGGTAGGTGAACCAAGTGGCGAGCAGCACCGGCTCGCCGTTGCTGATGATGTGCTCCAACACAAAGCCCTGGCCGCTTTGCGCCGGATCAAAGAATGTGCCACTGACGTCCGATCCGATGGAATACACCGCTTTGGCGGCGCTTGGCGCGGGGCTAGCGTCGGCCGCCACTGCCGTAGATCCGAAGCAAAGTGCCATAAACCAAACAAAGCTAAGCCTCAACACGTTCATATCAACTCCAATGGGTGCGAAAGGATGAGCAAGCGGGCCCGATTCATCTATCCTTGGTGTCTCAACGATCGCGCAAGCGATAGGTTGACAAGTGAGCAGCAGAAATGTCGAAAAAATGTTAGTTACGCTTGACGCGTAAATTCTACTGGATACGCGTAGGCGCATGCTTTGATAATCTGCTAGATAGTCCGAAGGTGTTCGATGCTGTGACACCACTTTGCCCGCCGCTGGCGATCGCCTAACATTGGAACCCATGAGCAGCCTTCAGCCAATTACGATCTTATTTGCCGATATCGCGGGCAGCACCAAATTGTTCGAAAAGTTGGGCGATCTGGGTGCGCGCGCAATCACCTCCAGCGTGCTCGGCGTGCTGACCGAAATCACCCAACGCCACGGCGGCAGGGTGATCAAGACCATCGGCGATGAATTGATGTGCACCTTTCCCGGCCAGATGTCGGGCCTGATGTCGGCGATTGACATGCAACGCCGCGTGCAAGGCGATCTAGTTTGGCAGCGCGATTTTCTGGCGGTGCGGATCGGCTTGCATCACGGCGACGCGCTGCTTGAAGACGGCGATGTGTACGGCGACGCGGTCAATACCGCTGCGCGCATGACGCAAATGGCCAAACGCGAGCAAATCGTCACCACGCTGACCACCGTGCGAGGCTTGACCAATAGCTCAATCATCCGGACTCGTCACCTCGGTGACGTGCGCGTGGCCGGCAAGCTCAACCCGGTTGAGATTGTTGACGTCATTTGGCAAGAAGACACTTCCAACGTGACCATGGTGGCACGCGCGATCCGCTTGGAAGATGCCCCCGGCGCCAAACTTAGCCTGCGTTATCGCGGCCAGTTGATCGAAATTTCCAATATGGCACCGCCCTTCGGTCTGGGCCGAGATCCAAATAGCTCGCTGGTTATTGACAACGAATGGGTGTCGCGCAACCACGCCACTATCGAATACCGCCGCGGTTTTTTCGTCGTAACCGATCGCAGCACCAACGGCACCTACGTCAAACTGGGCGACGACGACGAACTACGCTTGCACCGCGATGAACTGCAACTGCGCAAAAGCGGCATGATCAGCCTAGGTCAAGCCGTAGAAAAAGACCCCACCGACATCCTATATTTCCAGTGTTCGGGGTGAAAGCTGGCGTTTGCCCGGCATGCCGCGTGTCGGCTTGAACGCCAGTTGGCTGCGCTGACTAGCTGGACGTCAGCTCCGCCTATGTTCTTGCGGCCGCGCCCCAGGCTAGATAGCGGTGCGCCGTTGGCGCTGAAGCGGCGCGGATCAGATCGCCGGTCCGAACTCGTCGGCCTTGCCGATGACGCCAAATCCAAAATTGTCGCCAAAGCGGCACTGTGGCAAAGCGGCAGTGTGGCTTTGCACTCTTCCAATGCAACAGCATGCGCACAACTCGGCGCTCCAGGGGCTATCTGCATCGCCGACTTGTAGTCGGCGCTGTCCAAAGCGGCACTTGGGGTTTCCCGCTGACGTAGCCTCAAACCCCAGCTGTCAGCATCAATCCACTTTCAACGCCTTATCGATCAACTCAACCAGCACTTTGTCTACTCGGGCGCCATCCAAATCGACGACTTCGAATCGATATCCGTCAAATTCGTAGCTTTCCGCCACTTTGGGGATATGGCCTAAAACGGCGATCAGCATGCCAGCCAATGTTTGATAGCCAAAATCATCTTCGCGCGGCAATTCACCCAGTTCGAGCAGATCACGCAGGTCTTCGATCTTTAGGGCGCCATCGAGCAGGTAACTGCCATTGGCGCGGCGGATGATCTTGGCATCGTCGTCACTGTCTTCGCCGCTTTCGCGCACGGCTGCGCCGAGGATGGCGCTGAGTACGTCGTTCTGCGTCAGCAGCCCTTGCAGATCGCCATATTCGTCAACGACTAGCGCTAGGCGTGCCTCACTATCGCGAAAAGCGTCCAACAGGCTCAATGCCCGAGTGGATTCGGGGACATAGATGGGCTTTTCTAGGCGTTTGAATAGATCGAACTGGCCACCGCCGCCGATCCGATCGATCAAGGTCTTCACTTCCAGAACACCGAGCACTTCTTTATCAGTGCCACGCATCACTGGGTAACTGGAGTAAGGCGTGGTGCGCATCACGGCCAGATTTTCGGGTAAGGCCGCATCTGCGTTCAACCAGGCGATGCGGTTGCGCGGCGTCATCAAGCTTTCGGCGCTGCGGTCAGATAGCCGCAGCGCGCGATTGATCATGCTGCGCTCGATATCCTCGATCTCGCCTTGTTCTGCGCTCTCGTTAACCAGCAAGCGAATCTCTTCTTCCGTGACTTTTGATTCGTTGTTATCGCGCGCACCGAGCAACTTCAAACAGGTGCGCGTGGTCACCGCTAGCATCACAACAAACGGGTGCGTCACCCGACTGAAAATTAACATTGGCAATGCAACGATAGTCGCAATGCGCTCTGGCGCCAGCAAAGCCAAGCGTTTGGGCATCAGCTCGCCCAAAATAATGCTGAAGATGGTGATGCCCACCACCGCAATGCCCAAACCCAAGGGCTCGGCGTACTTGGCAAGCGGTGCAAAATCATCCAGCCAGCGCGAAACGTGGCCGCCAATCGCAGCACCACTGAACACCCCGGTTAAAATCCCGACCAGCGTAATGCCGATTTGCACCGCGGAAAGAAAGTTTTCCGGATGCTCTGACAAGTGCAATGCCGCGCGCGCGCCAGGGCTTTTTTCAGCGCGTTGTTTGAGGCGCCCTTTGCGTGAGGTGACGATGGCCATCTCACTCAGCGCGAAAAACCCGTTGAGCAGAACCAAGCCCAACAGCAACAAAAGTTCCAAAGACATAGCGCTAAAGTGCTTGGGGGCGTCTAGATTGGATGAACGATTAGAGCACAGCGACGCGCCTGCCGGGGAAAGCGCCGCTGTGAAAGTACTCAGGTGCGATCTTCGCCTTTTGACACCAGCTCCTCTAAGCGATCGGCCAACTCGCCCAGTTCGCGCAGTACGCGGTCTACCTCACGCGTGCTTAAGGTGGCGTAACCACGGTTTTCGCACAGATGCACGAAGGCCACGCCATCCAAGTCATCAACGGCCAGAAATCCTACGCGTTGCGCCCAATTGAAGCGCAGGCATTTTTCAGCGGGTAGGTGCGCTAACGCAGCCACTGGGGTGGACATGCGCAGCACGCGCCGACCATCTTCCGTTTCGATATCGGCAAGAAACAAACTTTGCGCACGACCACCGGGCAATTTCAGATCCAAACTAATCACGAATGGCTGGTTCTGGCTCAATGGGTGGCAACTGGCCAAATGCGAGCGAATATCCTCAAAGTTCTGCACGGTTTGCATCTCGTGGTGACGATAGTGATAGCGTAGATGTTAGCAGCCTTGTCGCAGGTGCCGGAGTTTGTCTACCCATGAGACGCTTTAGAATCTCGCGACACGATTCAATTGTAACGAACCCAAGAAATCCCCAGTGAACGCCGAGCAGTCCGAAGCAATGATCCTGCGCGCTGTGTGCGCCATTCCGGTCGGACAGGTCAGCAGCTACGGCGCGGTTGCCGCGAACGCGGGGCTGCCCAGGCGCGCGCGCCTAGTCGCCCGCGTGTTGGCGAATCTGCCCAATGACAACACGGTGCCCTGGCATCGAGTGGTGCGTGCCAACGGGCAGATTGCCTTCCCGCCAGAAAGCGCAGATTTTCAGCGACAAAGAAGCAAATTGATCGCCGAAGGCTGTAGCGTGAGCAGGAGTGGCCGAGTCGTCGTTGCGGTCGCACCCATAGACAGCCTGGATAGTCAACTGTGGGGTGGTTTTTTCGCACCATATGTTTAGTCCGCCGCGCTTTTTATTGACAGAATTTGTGGAGTGTTCATGTCTGTGCCACTGGTAACCCGCAGTTTGTTGATCGCCTGCGCGTTGATTTATGGATTGCAATTGCTGAACGCGGATGGCGCGATCATGCTGCACTTTGCGCTATGGCCACTAGGCAATGGGCCGGACACCTTGCCGTTAAGCGTCGGTGGTTGGCCGGAGTTTCGCATCTGGCAGCTGGTTACCTACGGCTTTTTGCATGGCAGCACGCAACACCTGCTGTTTAACTGCTTGGCGTTGTGGATGTTTGGCGCCGACTTGGAGCGCTTCTGGGGCGCGGCGCCGTTTTTGCGGTTTGTGCTTGCCTCGATAGTCGGCGCGGGTGTTGCGCAGTTACTCGTTGCCTACTTCACTGGTGAGCCCTACCCTACCGTCGGTATTTCCGGCGGCGTGTACGGCATTCTGCTGGGCTTTGGAATGATGTTTCCCAATCGAATTGTCATGCCGCTATTTCCGCCGATTCCAATGAAGGCGCGCAACTTGGTGATCCTGTTCGCGGCCATCGAGATTTATCTCGGTGTGTTTACCCGCGGCGGTGGCGTCGCGCACTTCGCCCATCTGGGCGGATTGGCGACCGGCTTTGTGATGATTCAATACTGGCGCGGTTTGCTGCCGTGGAAACCAAATCAAGTGCTGCGCTATTGAACGCCAGCGTAGCAACCCGATTACCAATGAAGATCGGTAAGTTTTGCTCATGGAAAGTGTTAATCCCGGTTAGCCTTACCGTCCAGATTCCCATCACTTAGCTGAGCACACGCGATGATCGACACTCCGCCCAGCGCACCACCCCGCATCGCTTTTGTTGCTAGCCGCGCAGAGCCCGCGCAGGCGGCTTTGGCCGCGCTGACACGCCGCTACCCGCAAGTGCCCATGAGCGAAGCCGACGTCATTGTGTCACTGGGTGGTGATGGATTCATGCTGCAAACCCTGCATCGTTACGCCGCGCCGCGCAAACTGCCGGTGTTTGGCATGAAGCTCGGCACGGTCGGGTTTTTGATGAATTTGTATCGCGAAGACGGCCTGATTTCTCGTTTGACGCTGGCCCAACATGTGGTTTTGAACCCATTGCGGATGCGCGTGATTGGCGAGTCTGGCGGCATGCACAGTTCGCTGGCGATCAACGAAGTGTCGCTGCTCCGGCAAACCAAACAGGCGGCAAAGCTACGCATTTGGGTCGACGATATCGTGCGTGTTGAAGAACTGATTTGCGACGGCGCGTTGCTGGCGACGGCGGCCGGCAGCACTGCATACAATCTATCTGCCTATGGCCCGATATTGCCCTTGGGTTCGGACGTATTGGCGCTGACGCCGATCAGCCCGTTTCGACCGCGGCGCTGGCGCGGCGCGATTGTCAAACGGAGTTCAGTCGTCAAATTTGAAGTGTTAGACCACTACAAACGACCGGTCAGCGCCACTGCCGACGCCACCGAGGTGCGTGACGTCGTGGAAGTGGAAGTGGGCGAATCGCCCAGCGAGGGGATGACCGTCATGTTTGATCCAGAGCACAGCCTGGAAGAGCGCATCCTGGCAGAACAGTTTGCGATGTGAGTAGGATCATGTCCGAAGCGCTGATCGACACGCCCGATCAAAACAAATCGCCCATCCTGGGCGCTGACGATCGCTTAGTGGTCGCAATCTCTTCACGCGCGTTATTTGATCTTTCAGCCGAGCACCAAATATTCGAACAGCAAGGCTTAGATGCCTATCAGGCGTTCCAGACGGCCAATGAAGATCATATTCTGGCGCCGGGAATCGCCTTTCCGTTGGTACAAAAACTGCTGCGCTTGAATAGCTTGAATCCGCAAACGCCACAGGTCGAAGTGCTGTTATTGAGCCGCAACAGTGGCAATTCTGGGCTGCGCATCTTCAATTCCATCGAACACTATGGTTTGGATATCGTGCGTGCGGCATTCACCAACGGCGCGCCGCCGCATCAATACATCGAACCTTTCGGTGCAAATCTTTTTCTGTCCGCCAACGCCGCTGATGTGCGCCAGGCGCTAGAAGCGGGTTACGCGGCGGCGAGCATTTTGCCTTCACAAGCCAGCGCCAATCGTCATCCGGAACTGCGCATCGCCTTTGACGGCGACGCCGTGCTGTTTTCCGACGAAGCCGAGCGCATCAGCCATCATGAGGGACTAGACCGCTTCCACGAAACCGAAAAAGCGCTCGCCCATCAGGCGCTGTCGGGTGGACCATTTCGCACCGTGCTGTACGCGTTGCATCGCATTCAGGCGGCCTGTCCGGCCGAACAATCGCCGATCCGCACCGCGCTAGTCACCGCCAGATCGGCCCCCGCGCACAAACGGGTGATCTTGACGCTGCGCGAATGGGGCGTGCGCATCGACGAAGCCCTATTTTTGGGTGGGCGCGACAAAGGACCGTTTCTGGCGGCGTTCGGCGCAGATATCTTTTTTGACGACCAACGCAAAAATGCCGAGAGCGCGAGCCGCTATGTTCCAACTGGCCACGTTCCGCATGGTGTCGCCAATAGCTGATGATTGACAAGCTGCTCCGAGTTTTCGCGATGACGCTGGCTTTGACCGCCTGTACACCGGGTGTAGATGTCGACGTGCGCCGCGCGGCGCAAGAATCCATGCATTTTGAACCGGCGCCCAGCAGCCGTGCCGATCTGCACGGTCCGTTTGAACCATCGCCGCGCATGCGCAGTGCAGACTTGTTACCCGGCTTGCCCTTGGTAGGGCCTGATTATCAGGTGGCCAAACGTGCCCAAGTGGTCGGTTATTTTGGTCAATTCCCGCTGCGCAGTTCAGTCGGCCTATTGACGGCGGATGGCGCGCAAGTGCTGCGTCTGCGGGTGCGCGAGATTGACGCGATCAAAGCGCTGGATCGCGTAACGCCAACGCAGGTATTCAATAGCGCGGTGGTTCGTGGAGTGGAACAACCTGTAGGCGCAGTGCGCCAAGTTGCCGCCGAACCCGGCGCCACAGCCAGCGGTTTGCCCAATGGTATTGGTCGTTATCTGCATCGGGTGGCCCTCAATCTGCGCGATCTGGCGCTAGATCTGAACGATGCCGCGCGCGACGCCATTGCCGAAGATGACGACGACGGCGAGGAGAATCAAAGTACCAATACCGACAAGGCTGCCAAGATCACCAAAGCCGCAGCCCTGCGCTACATTGGCTACAACAAGGCGCGCCGCGATATTGCTCGGCAGGTAGGCGTTGATCCATACAGCACAAACCCGTTGTTGCTCGAACGCTTGGATCGACTTGCCTGGGCATCTTGGTCAGGCGCTAAATTGGTCGGGCTGAGCATCGGCTTGATTGGCGGTGTCGCCGGCCAGGCGCTCGGCTATACACGCGACGCCTATGAACTGGTTTGGGAACTGCCGCCCGAAGATCTAAAACGCCGCAACCTGTTGGTGCTGGAGGAAATCGGCATTGGCGGCAAACGCGCCCGCGATTTGATTCGCCGTGGCAAACGTTTCACGTTGACGCAGCAAACCGAGTTTGTCGAATTATTACGATTACCGTTGTTCGAGCCAGCCCGAAAGTCCTTGTTTGACCTTGCACTGGCAGCAGATCGCGAAATTCACGCGCGTTTTTTGATTGATGCAATGCGCATGCTGATCGCTGCAGAAAAAACCCAAGCAACCGGCGCACGCGCAACCGTGGTCGGCAACTCGCCGGCCTTACGCAGAGCAGACGGCAGTTATGTGGTCGCCCTACCCGTCGACTACGTGCACTGGACCGCGGAAATCGCCCAATTCGCGTGGCGCGATGACTTGATCGGCCGCAAAAACGTCCTGTTGGTAACCGGTTTGTTATCGCCTTTGGCGCTAGACGCATTCTCACAAGCCGGCTGGACCGTTCGCGAGCGCATTGACCCACAAGCCGTCGCAGGCCGGACCAGCGAAGCGCAAACCTCGCCTATGCGCTGAAACACTCCTGTTTGCGAGCCTCCACCCGCCAGATCGCGCCGATTTGTGTTTCTTTTTGCGATCGTCTATTTGCGCTGTGACATTCCGTTAGACCACCGGCATACCCGCAATGGCACAAAACCCGGCAGCGTCCGCGCGCCCTTCACTGCAGTCTAGAAATCTTCAGTCCAAAGCGCCGAGTGCAACTCGGCGATCCAGAAAGACCGCGCGAGCGCCCGGCTACGGCGATCCAGAAGATCGTCGCGAACACCCAGCCTGCGGCAATCGACCTGGATCGCCGACTTGTAGTCTGCTCTTTTGGCTCGGAACCCGCGCCACCCAAGTTTTCGGTTTTCCAGCCGAGCAAGTCGCGCGGGTTCCACCCTACTCTCGCTACGCGAGGCGCCCGGCGCACTTCGGACCGTGCGCACGCCCGCCGGCGCGATCGGCCTTGTCGCCAGCACGATTTTCCCGCACGCCGAAGCCGCGCTACGCCAGCGCGCACGGCGCAGTTCAGCGCATCGCAAAAGTGTGAGTGTCATCACACTTGGGTGCAATAATCGGCCGCGTTGGTCAAACACAGGTTCCTTTTTTGACCAGCGCGGTAGCGCCTTCGCGCGTACTGTGCAGCTGTCGCCAAACAGTGTTGCCGATGGCGCCGATATCGGCGCGTTTGAGCTTCAGACCGAGCCGGTGGTGCCGCCGAGCGTGCTGTCGATCGTGCGCGGCAGCCCCAATCCGACCACACCAGGCAGTTCGGTGACGTTTACCGTGGCCTTCAGCGCCAGCGTCACCGGCGTCGACAGCAGCGACTTTGCGTTGACGACCACCGGGGTCAGCGGCGCATCCATCTCCAGCGTGGCCGGCAGCGGCAGCAGCTACACTGTGGGCGTCGGAGTCGGCAGCGGCTCAGGCACGGTGCGCCTGGATCTGATCGACGACGATTCCATCGTCAATGGCAACGCGGTACCACTGGGTGGTGCGGGCGCCGGTAATGGCAATTTCACCACCGGCGAGGTCTACAAGGTAGCGGCGGCGGTCGATCTGATCTACAGGAATGAGTTTGAGTGAGAGACTCGCGCATCACCGCGGTTCTAGCGCGGCTCCGTGCGCGCTTAGCTTGCATTGAGCGAAAAGGCCGTTCGCGTCGGCGGCCGCACTCGGCGCTCTTGGCTTTACACTCTTCCGGTGCAACAGCATGCGCACCACTCGACGCGCCACAGGCTATTGGGCGCGCGGACTCGGGCTATCGACCGCGTGACGCTACTAATCGTGGCAAGCCTGGGACAGCCATCAAAGCGCGAGACTTCAAAAAGCCCACCAAACACGTGAGCCCAGCGCCGTTGCAGCCGCAGCCGCAAGCCTGGGACAGCAGCCGCAAGCCTGGGAATGCGCGTCGGCTTAATGTTGAGTTCGCAGGATTGCGCGCAGCAAGCCATGATCGCCACCGTGCGATACGATTTCGCGATTTTGCAAGAACGCCCCAACGAGCAACGAGGAGACCTACGCCGAGTTTGAAGACGGCCTCGATTCTGATGACGTTGCCTTGTCGAGCGCGATGCGGCTTGGCTGCAGCTTTGCGCCGCGTGCGCGGCTTCGTCAGTATTGTGCCCGGCGTCAAATCCCGCGTTGAGCTCAATCACTTGCGCTCTTTGCGCGTCGATTTTGTTGCTAGCGACTAGCGATGTGCTGGCGCCGGCGTCGGACTCGGACTCGGCAGATTTTGATTTTGCCAGGTCGGCTGGGGCTTAGGCGACCCTGCCCTAGGTGTCAGCTTATTGCACCGAAACGAGTCAGTTCTATACTTCACTTCCCATCAGGAGTGTCAGAATGCTCACTCTCTCAGGTGTTATCCACCGCCACCCCGAAATTCTCAGCGGTGCACCTGTTTTTGTCGGCACGCGCGTTACGATCCGCTCGCTTTTCGATTACTTAGAAGGT
>Ga0335394_10010060_pt1 | contig 10657 bp, 6 predicted proteins | sample MAT03_FD_205741 | JGI IMG/M metagenome (GOLD analysis project Ga0335394, IMG submission 205741) | Freshwater microbial communities from Lake Fryxell liftoff mats and glacier meltwater in Antarctica - MAT-03 (spades assembly) (version 2) ...
TTCAGATGCTATTGGGAGGTTGCTCCTTTGTCGATTGGCAGAAAAAAGAGGTGGGCACCCATAGGGCGTGGAGGAAAATCCAGCCCCTACTACACAGATATTTCACAGGTAGTGGATTGGGATGATAGCAATCTCTCCTATCGAGGATTTTTAGGTACAGTTCACAGGCCTCTAAGAAAACCTGCCTCACTTGAGTATTTCTTCAGGGCGGGAACCACTTGGCCATTAAGGGGCGCACGATTTAACGCACAAGCCTTTCCCAAAGATACCATTTTCAGTGTGGCAGGTAAATTTGCTACTAGCGATATAGATGATGAACTGCCTAAACTGCTAGGGGTTATGAATTCGCTGCCTTTTGATTATCTACTTGGTTTCTTTGGCGGTGAGGAACGCCGCCAGTACGAAGTGGGACTTATAAATAAGGTCCCCGTCCCCCCCCTCGATACCCCTGACGGCGAGCGCCTGGGCGAGTTGGCCCTCGACTGTGTGCGGATGAAGCAGCAGCTAGACACGGCGAACGAGCTGTCGCACCTGTTCTGGCTGCCGGCGCTGCTCCAGTCCGCCCCTCACCCCCAGCCCCTCTCCCTCGCGGGGAGAGGGGGGTTAGATCGCGTCCTGACGCAGCATACCCCCCCCTCTCCCGGTCAGGGAGAGGGGGGCGGGGGGAGTGAGGGCAGCCCGGCGGGCGGCGCATCCCTCGCGGCGCGGGCGGCGGCCTGGGAGGCGCTGGTCGCCGAGACAAAGGCCCGCCTGGCGGCCAACCAGGGCGAGATCGACGAGATCGCCTTTAAGCTCTACGGGATCGCGGGCGAGGACCGGGCGCAGATCGAGGCCTCGCTGGGCGGCGGCGCGGGCGCGGCCACCGGCGAGGCGGCAGATGCCGAGGATGCAGAGGATGAGGGCGAGGGCGAGGACGGGGGCGAGGCGGCGCCGGCCTTCGACGCCAGAACCCTGATCGCCGACCTCGTCAGCTACGCCGTCGGCGTGGCCCTGGGCCGCTGGGACCTGCGCTGCGCCAGCGGCGAGCGCGAGCGGCCAGAGCTGCCCGACCCCTTTGCGGCGCTGCCTGTCTACAGCCCGGCCATGCTGCGCCCCGAGGACGAGGCCCAGGCGCGCATCCCGCCCCGCGCCATCCTGGTGGACGACCCCGGCCACGCCGACGACATCGACGCGGCGGTGCGCCAGGTCTTCGCCCAGCTCTTCGGCGCGCATCACGAGGCGCTCTACGCCGAGGCGGCGCAGGCCCTCGCTGGCGGGCCAGACCTGCGGCCCTACCTGCGCAACAGCCTCTTCGAGGCCCACATCGGCCGCTACTCGAAGAGCCGCCGCAAGGCGCCGATCTACTGGAGCCTGAGCACGCCGGGCCGCCGCTACGCCGTCTGGATCGCCTACCACCGCGCCGGCCCCGACACGCTCTACCGCGTGCTGCGCGACTACATCGGCCCGAAGATCCAGTTCGAGGAGGCGCGCGGCGCACGCCTGCGGGCCGAGGGCGGGGCCAGCCCGACGAAGGCGCAGCGCGGCGCGATCGAGGAGCACGACAAGCTGCTCGACGAGCTGCACGGCTTCCGCAACGACCTGGAGCGCGCCGCCCCGCTGTGGCGCCCCGAGCGCGACGACGGCGTGATCATCAACTTCGCGCCGCTCTGGCGCCTGGCGCCCTGGCCGCGCAAGTGGCGCGACGAGTGCCGCGCCACCTGGGAGCGGCTGAAGCGCGGCGACTACGACTGGTCGCTCACCGCCATGCGCCTGTGGCCCGCGCGGGTGGTGCCGAAGTGCCGCCAGGACCGCAGCCTGGCCATCGCCCACGGGCTCGACGAGGCATTCTGGCGCGAGGCGCCGGGCGAGCGCGCCCAGCCGCGCAGCCTGCGCGACGATGAGGTGCAGCAATGGGTAAACGAGCGCGAGTCAGCCGCCGTGCGCGACGCCCTGTTCCGCCTGGAGGCAACGCCAGCCGAGGTGGAGCAGCCGAAGAAGGCGAGCAAGGCAAGCCCGGAGGCAGCGGCGGGGAAGCGGCGGGGCCGGAAGGCGCAGGCAGACACCATTCAGACGACACTCGACCTGAGCAGCGAGGAGGACCAATGAGCGATACTGGCACCCAATACGATGGCGATGTCATCGAGCTGAGCGAAGAGAATACCGGCGTTGAGCGTGAGGAGGTAGTCGGCGAGGACCGGCGCGACTCGCCCTTCGACCCGACCATGATCCGCGTTGAGACACGGCCCCTGACGATCGACATTTTGATCTCGCGCATGGAGGAGAACGAGATCAATCTGGCACCCGATTTCCAGCGCAAGGCCGGGATCTGGAAGGATGACACCCAGAGTCGCCTAATCGAGTCGATCCTCATCCGCATCCCGCTGCCGGCCTTCTACATGGATACCACGGACGAGGATAACTGGGTCGTGGTCGACGGCCTGCAGCGCCTGACCACCCTGCGCCGCTTTGTCATCTCCCAGGAGCTGCGCCTGAGCGGGCTGGAGTTTCTCACCCAGCTCAACGGCAAAAGCTTTGAAGAACTGCCTCGCAACTTCCAGCGGCGCATCCGCGAGACCCAGGTGACAGCCTTCCTGATTGCCCGCGGCACGCCCGATGAGGTCAAGTTCACGATCTTCCGGCGTATCAACACTGGCGGTAAGCCGCTCTCGCCCCAGGAGATCCGCCACGCCCTCAACCAGGGGCCGATCACCAGGCTGCTGGCCGAGCTATCCCAGGCCCCGGAGTTCCAGCGCGCGATCGACTACGGCGTCTCCGACGACCGCATGGACGACCGCGAGCTGGTGCTGCGCTTCATGGCCTTTGTCCTCATCCCCTACCAGAGCTACACCCGCCAGGACTTCGACGGGTTTCTCAACGTCGCAATGCGGCAGATGAACAAGATGCCGGAGCAGGAGCTTCAGAACCTGGCCGCCGCTTTTAAGCACACCATGTACTGGGCCAACGAGATCTTTGGCAAGGACGCATTCCGCAAGCGCTACGAGGCCCGGGCGCGGCGCAAGCCGATCAACAAGCCGCTCTTCGAGGCATGGGCAGTCAACCTCCACGCTCTGAACGATGCTCAGCTACGTCGACTGAAGGAGCAAAAAGAAATCCTGATAGCAAAATTTATGGAGCTGATGAATACGGATCGCAGCTTCGACAGCTCGATCTCCCAGGGCACTGGCGATGTCAGCAAGGTGCAGACTCGCTTCGACCGCATCGGCGTGCTGATCAAGGAGGTGCTGGCATGATCCGCAAGCTCCGGCTCCAGAACTTCAAGTGCTTCCGCGATCAAGAGGTTGAGCTCGGGAACCTCACCCTGCTGGCTGGCCTGAACGGCATGGGCAAGTCGTCCATTCTCCAGGCGCTTGTGCTGCTGCGCCAGTCGCACAAGCAGGGCCTGCTACCCAAAACCGGGCTCTCGCTCAATGGCGACCTGCTCCGGCTCGGCCTGGCCCGCGATGTGCTCTATGAGGGAGCTTCCTCAGAGGACGAGATCGGCTTCAGCCTGACGGTTGAGCAGGGCGACATGACGCTCAAGCCGATCTGGAGCTTTGCCTACAACCAGGAGGCAGACGTCCTCCAGATCAAGAAGACTCCCTCATCTCCGGTATACGACACCAGCCTATTCACCGACGAGTTCCACTACCTCCAGGCCGAGCGGGTCGGCCCGCGGCCGGCCTTCGGCACCTCCGATTTCGAGGTGCGCCAGCACCGCCAGGTAGGCACCCAGGGCGAGTACGCGGCCCACTACCTCTCCGTCTTCGGCAGCCAGGACATCCGCAACACCGCGCTCCAGCACGAGGGTGGCCAGACCTTGAGCCTGCGCGACCAGGTCGAGGCCTGGCTGGGCGAGATCTCGCCGGGCGCGCGCATCCAGCTCAACGCCAGCCCCGACCTCGATCAGATCGGGCTGCGCTACTCCTTCGTCACCGGCCAGTACGAGAGCAACGCCTACCGCAGCACCAACGTAGGCTTCGGCCTCACCTACACCCTGCCCATCCTGATCGTCGCGCTTTCGGCGGGCCCGGGCGCCCTGCTGCTGATCGAGAACCCCGAGGCGCACCTCCACCCGAAGGGCCAGGGCATGATGGGCGACCTGCTGGCCCGGGTGGCCCAGAGCGGCGTCCAGGTGATCATCGAGACCCACAGCGACCACGTGCTGAACGGCATCCGCCTGGCCGTCCACGGTGGTGGGAAGCCCGCGCGCATCGATGCGGACAAGGTACGGCTGCACTTCTTCGAGCGCCGCGAGGGTGCCGAGGGTGCCCAGCATATCGTCGAGTCGCCGAAGATCGACCGCGATGGCAGGATCGACCGCTGGCCCGAGGGCTTCTTCGACGAGTGGGACAAGAGCCTGGAGGCCCTACTAGAGCCACGGAGCGCGTAATATGCCGATGGAGATGGTGCTCAACGAGCTATCGTTCCGACCCGCACCCTCGATCATCGAGGCGCGGGCGCGCATGAACGATCTGCTGGAAACCGTCCGCCACGCCACAGCCCGTCGGGTCACAAAAGCCCTGCGCAGTGACCGCGACCTGAATGATATCGAGCTCGCGCCGGGCTACCTGGTGCGACGTTGGCGTAATGATAACGAGATTGATCGTGAGCTTAAGCGCTACTTCCTGACCCTGGCGACGAAAGCCCCATTCCTTATCGATGCACCGCTCGCCATCGCCCGAGCTAGCGGCATCGACTGCTTCTACAACGGCGAGCGGGCGAACGGCCTACTTGCAGCATATCTGCTCGACACCCTGGCGCTCAGCCTGCGCTCTGCTGAGGCCTGGGAGGCGCCGCTCGTGACTATTAGTATTGAAGAGCTGAGCGACACCGAGCCCGAACTGATACAAGCGGATGAACAGGTGCATAACGCCAGCCAGCATCAGCATGTCAGCGAGGTCCACAGGGACTGGATCGATGAGCGTACCAAAATGCCCGAGCCGCGCGATGGCGCGGAGCTGTGGGCACAGTGCGCTGAGCGGTATGCGCACCTTCAGTTCTGTGAGGTCGTTGAGGATCATCTGAAACAGTACCGCACTGGAGCCGAAGAGATCACACAGATTATAAAGCGATTATCTGATCTTAACCAATATGCAAGGTCATGGACAAGTGGAGCGTTTGATTCGGCACTACTTGCCGGCAAGGTAACGCCAGAAAGTCCAGAGACCCTACGGCGATATAGCCAGGAGCGTACTTTCCATTGCCCTGATGGAGTTGATCGGATCTTCAGTTGGCATATGCGTTTTACACCAGGTATGGGTCGGCTTCATCTCTATCCCGACAACGAGACGCATACTATAACAGTTGGCTACATCGGCCCACATTTGCCTACCGTGCTCTACCATTGACCTCAACAGCCAGGCTCATGCGACTGTCGCAGAGTACAATACATCCCATGACCCATCTCCTACACACCTACACCGCCGGGAAACTGGCCGAGAGGCTCCGCGAAAGGCGCGTCGTCGTCTGGTATGACCTGCGCTCGGAGTTTCTCCCATTCATCAACGAGCTGCGGGGCCAGCCAGCCACGGCGCCGCTTCCCGACGCCCAGGTAGAGCCGGTTGAGGTGGGCGATCTTCGCGCCAGGCTGTGCTGCTACGGCGGCTCCTTCTTCGCGATCCGCAGCGCGGTCGAGCCGCTGGTGCTCGGCGACCGCCCCGAGCCGCTGGTTATCTACATCCCGGGCGTCGTGCGCGACCAGCGCCGCTCGGTGCTGCTTGAGCTGGAGCTCGCCGGGGAGACCTACCAGCCGCAGCTCAAACAGCACGCCCGCACAGTGCTTCGCCAGCAACTCTCCGACACGGAGGTTGACACTCTGCTCGCCGCAGAGCGGGGCTATCAGGATATTGTCACTGTGCTCGAGGGCGGCTCGGCAGAGGGGCCGGGCGCGTCGGTCATCCGGCTCATCTTTCCGCAGGCCCGCGACACATCCGCCATGCTGGCCGCCTGGCTTGCCGATCCTGACAGCGACACGGCGATTATCGAGAAGACAGCCACGCCAGACCTGTACAAGCATATCGGCGCACGCCTTGGCCTGAGCCTCGATCTGCACGCCCAGCTCGATCAGGCCCGCCCCCGCCTCTGGCGCTATCTCCTGGTCAACGAGTTTCGCGCCGACCTCGCCGGCGCCCCGCCGACGACAATCAGCATGATCGCCGCGCCGACCACGAAGGAGCAGCTGAGCGCGGTGCGCGCCACCGCCGCCGCGCTGCGGCGCTCCCACGCCGACGCCTACGCCGAGAGCGCCGCGCAGATCGAGGGCGAGCTCGGCCTGGCCTCTGCTGGCATAGCCGCATCCAGCCTGGGCACAATCGACACCTTCCCCTTCGAGGAGCGGACCATGCTGGCCCACTGCGACACGCTGATCGCCGAAGGGCGTGTCGATCCGGCGCTGACCATCATCGACGAGCGGCGGCGCAACTTCTGGGTCGACCGCGACGCCGGCAGGCAGGCGCAGTGGCAGCTCGCGCAGCTCGCGGCAGAGCTCGTGGCCGCCTGCGACCAGATCCACAGCGAGATTGACCACATCAACGGCCGCCCGACCGACTGGGTAGGCGCCTACACCCGCGAGGACGGCTGGTATCGCGCCGATATGCTGCAGCGTCAGCTCGAGCGCCTGGCGGCGCGCATGGATGACGAGCCCGACCTCGCTCACGCGCTCCAGACGGCCCGACGCGCACACGATCGGCTCGCGCAGCGCATGGCCGAAGGCTTTACCCGCGCGCTGCCATCGGCGGGCTGGCAGATCGAAGGGGTGCGCTCGCAGACGCGCATCTTTGACGAGCTGGTTCATCCACGCGCGGGCAGCAGCGTCGCCTATATCCTTGTCGATGCGCTGCGCTACGAGATGGGCGTGGAGCTGTTTCGGCAGCTGGCCCCCCTTGGCGAGCACAGCTGCACGCCAGCCGTGGCGGCCATCCCCACGATCACGCGCATCGGCATGGCCGCACTGATGCCTGGGGCGGCCGGCGGGTTCGACGTTGTCGAGGAGCGCGGGCGCCTAGCTGGCCGCATCGGCGAGACCGTCCTCCCCGATCTGCCGGCCCGCCAGCGGCTGCTGAAGGCGCGCGTCCCCCAGTCGGTCGACCTCGATCTTGCCGAGGTGCTCACCATGAGCCGCACACACCTCCAGCAGCGTATCAAGGATGCGCCGCTGGTGCTGGTCCGCTCGCAGGAGATCGATGCGCTGGGCGAGCTCGGCAACACGCTGCTATCCCGGCAGGTGATGGACATGGTCGTCGCAAATGTTGCGCGCGCCGTCCGGCGGCTGGCGGCGGCCGGCGTAGGCCAAATGGTGATCACCGCCGACCACGGGCACCTGTTCGCCGACGAGCGCGGCGACGATATGAAGCTGCCCAACCCCGGCGGCCAGCAGGTAGAGATCCACCGTCGCTGCTGGGCGGGCCAGGGCGGTTCGGCGCCATCCGGGACGATCCGGGTCAATGGCGCCCACCTCGGCTACAGCGCCGATCTCGACTTCATCTTCCCAGCCGGGCTCGGCGTCTTTCGTGCCGGCGGCGGCCTCGCCTATCACCACGGCGGCATCAGCCTGCAGGAGCTTGTCGTCCCCGTGGTGCAGGTCAGGGTGCCGCGCACACGCACGGCGGAGCGTATCGACGCAACGGTCATCGTCGCGGGCACGCCAGAGGTCCTGCGGACACGCACCTTCGGGGCGAGCCTGACCCTCAGCGGCACCCTGTTTACCGAACCGACATCGGTACGGCCAGTCCTGCTGGCGGGGAGCGAGCAGGTGGGCTACGTTGGGATGGCTGAACGAGGCGCGTTCGACCGGGTGACGGGATGGGTCACCCTGCGCCCTGGCGAGATGGTCAGTATCGGCATCGTGCTCACCAGTGAGTCACCTACCAGCGTGCGAGTTGTGGTTCAGCACCCGACGACGGATGCCGTGCTCGGCCAGAGCGACGAGATTCGCGTCGAGCTAGGGATGTAGCCATGCTGCCAAATGAGTCTGCGCCTCTTCGCGATGCCCTCGACGAAAAGGTCAATCGCGCCTTCGGCGGCAAGGTGGTCCGCAAAGATCTGGTGCGCACCATCAAGGCCGGCGCCAACGTGCCGGTCTTCGTCCTAGAGTACCTGCTGGGCAAGTACTGCGCCTCAACCGACGAGATGGCGATCCTGATGGGCATGCAGGTGGTCAAGGACATCCTGGCCAACAACTACATCCGCCCGGATGAGTCGACCAAGGCGCAGAGCCGGGTGAAAGAGCAGGGGCGCTACAGCTTCATCGATAAGGTGCGCGTCCGCCTGGTCGACTCCGACTACTGGGCTACGGCGGTCAACTTCGGCAGCAGCTACGTCCACATCCCCAGCCACTACGTGCGCGACTACGAGCGGCTGCTGATGGGCGGGGTCTGGGCGCAGATCGAGCTGCGCTTCGAGTATGACGAAGAGACTCGCGGCAAGTACCCGTTCTGGATCGAGCGCCTCACCCCGATCCAGCTGGCGAGCTTCACCCTAGATGACTACCGCGCCGGCCGCGCGCAGTTCAGCGTAGATGAGTGGATCGACCTGCTCATCCGCAGCATGGGCTACGAGCCGGCCCAGCTGGATCGGCGCACGCGGCTGCTCTTTCTGACGCGGCTCATCCCGCTGTGCGAGCAGAACTACAACCTGATCGAGCTTGGCCCCCGCGGCACAGGGAAGAGCTACGCGATCCAGGAGCTCTCGCCATACACCGCGCTCCTCACCGGCCCCACAACCGTGGCCAATCTCTTTGGGCACATGAGCGGGCGGCAGAAGGGCATGGTCGCAATCTGGGATGTGGTGGGCTTCGACGAGGTGGCAGATCTTCAGCAGATGCCGAGGGAGGTCATCACCACAATGAAGACCTACTGCGAGTCGGGCACCTTCCAGCGCGGCCAGGAGGAGGACCGCGGCTACGCGAGCATCGCCATGTTCGGCAATACCAACCAGCCGATCGATGTGATGGTGCAGAGCGGACATCTCTTCGCCCCGCTCCCGGAGGTCATCCGCGACGACATGGCCTTCATCGACCGCCTGCACTTCTACCTGCCCGGCTGGGAAATGCCGAAGATGCGCAACGAGCTTCTGACGTCGCACTACGGCTTTGTCGTAGACTATTTGGCCGAGGCCATGCGCGAGCTTCGCAAGCACACCTTCGCCGAAACCCTCGACCGTCACTTCGAGCTGGGCAGCCATCTCAACACGCGCGATCGCAAGGCAGTTCGGCGCACCGTGTCAGGGCTGATGAAGATCCTCTACCCGCACGGCGAGGTCAGCCGCGAGGAGCTCCAGGAGATCGTCGAGCTCGCGATCGAGGGGCGGCGGCGGGTCAAAGAGCAGCTCAAGAAGATGGGTTCGTTCGAGTATTACCAGACTGCCTTCAGCTACATTGATCGCACAAGCGGCCAGGAGTACTTTGTCGGCGTGCCAGAGCAAGGCGCGCGTGATCTGATCGCCACAGACCCGCTTGCCCCCGGCGCCGTCTACGCCGCGGCCGTAAACACTGACGGGACGGTCGGGCTCTACCGCATAGAGGTGACCCTCGCCAACGGGCTGGGACGACTCCGCTTCGCTGGCGGAGCGAGCGGGGCCATCCGCGAGTCTATTAACCGCGCGTTCAGCTACCTCGATGCGAACAAGGTCCTGCTAGGGGTCGGGCAAGAGCTTGACGCCAGCGATGTGCATGTGGAGGTGATCGACCTGCTCGGCAACCGCCTGGAGGGCGAGTTGGGCGTGGCCTTTGTGGTGAGCTGCCTGTCGGCACTACGCCGAGCCAGCGTCCAGCCCGCGCTGCTCGTGCTCGGCGACCTGAGCGTGCAGGGGAACATCAAGGCGCTGCCATCGCTCGCCGAGGTGCTCCAGGTGGCCATGGACAACGGCGCTCACCGAGCGCTCATTCCCCTTGGCAACAAGCGCGCCTTCCTCGATGTTAGCGCCGACATCCTCGAGCAGGTCGACCCGATCTTCTACGGCGACCCGCGCACCGCTGCGGCAAAGGCGCTTGGGCTGACGTAGCTCGGGCTGAGGGCGTTGGCAAACTGGGCTGGCCCCGATATCCTGGCGACCCGCCGTCACGACGCGCTATTGGTTCCACGTTGGGCTGTGTGCAACATAGGAACAGAAAACGCAATAAGTGAGAACGTGTAGGGGGGTTTTGCAGATCCCCCAATAGAGGAAAGTAAACGATACCGGATTAACGCAGCGCTGATAAGGATGCGCCATCTAGCTGCTGGCCAGAAGCTATGCTGAGTGCACACTTTTGGTCGATGTATCCGCTATGTGGGTGGTACTTTACCCGAAGGTTCGAACGAGATCCAGGTACAGCCGAGATTCGTGTAATTCTGGGAAGTAATACCAAGTCGAGTGGGCGGTTCCCCAAGCTCTATTGTATGGTCAGCGAGGCAGTTTGGCATATCAAAGCCACAATTCCTCATGACATCAGACACCCGTTTTTCTTACACGTTGTCGATTGCTTCCCGTTTTTACACGTATCTCGGCTGTACCCGTTAATGCAAAACCCCAAGCTACGACTGCTAAAACAGCCCATCTGTCAGTCCAACCTCGAGCTCATCGAGCACGTAGTGGCTGGCGGTGGTGTCGATGCGCTTGTGCCCCAGCGCCTTCTGCGCCTTGCGGATGTCCTGCGCCGCGAGCTGGGTGCCCACGAACCGCCGGAAGTCGTGGGGCTTAATGT
>Ga0335394_10010062_pt1 | contig 10656 bp, 5 predicted proteins | sample MAT03_FD_205741 | JGI IMG/M metagenome (GOLD analysis project Ga0335394, IMG submission 205741) | Freshwater microbial communities from Lake Fryxell liftoff mats and glacier meltwater in Antarctica - MAT-03 (spades assembly) (version 2) ...
TGGCAGGGCTTTTAAAATAGTGAAATAATAAATATGATGCTAACAATCGCTTCCCGAAAATTGCTCCTAAGCGTCGCACATTCGGGAAGCGTAACGTTCACTGTAATAACAAATAAAAAATGAAAAAACTGAACCTTCGAGTAGGGAGGCATTTCACGCTTTCGCACACTCGAAAGTGCCGTTGTTGAAATTTATAGCCTTTAAGCATGGTGTATCTTTCAAAAACGAAACCTTGAAATGTATCCCTTTGCATATTACATATAGGCTTTCACAGCGTGAAAAATTTTGGTATGTTAAAAAATAATGCTCATTTATGAGTGAATTTTTAATATTTAGATGCCATACCCTCGCTTTACTATCTTTTACAACTTTCGCCTATTTCATATTTTAAATTCAACCTTATGCAAAAACACTCAAATCCTACCTTGAAATTTTCAAACAGTTTCAGAAGCCGCCCGTACGAGAGGGCAAGACAAATGCTCTTCGCGGTCTTTTTGTTATTTATGTTTTTCCGCCCTTCCCTTAATGCCCAGAATGAATGCGGCACACCCAATCCTACGGTTGCGGAATATGCCGCTATGCGTGCTGAGGTTCCGGCGCTGCTGGCCTATCTGAATTCAACCGGTCCTCACACAGTCCATGAAATCCCAATGTATTTCACCGTTGGAAGAGACGACGATGGCACCGTTCCACCCGGCCCGAACAATTATACCAGTACCACGGCTGGAATGATCGACGATGCAATTGATTACCTGAATGAAAAAATAGCCGGTGGGGATTTGCATTTTTACAGAATCGGCGACGTGCATTACCTTGACTATAATGGTTTTGCTTTCTTGTCACAGGGTGCTTCGTTTTTTTATGACCATTACAACTACGTTTCCAGCGCTTTAAACGTACATATCCGGCCATATGGAACGGGTTTAGGCCCTCAACCCAATATGAGCTTAAATGGAGCGCCAACTCAAAGGAATATTGTTTTTCAGGTACCGGATTATTTTACAGACCCGGATAAGCTCTATTTGTTTGCCCATGAAACGGGCCATGTATTTACATTACTCCATACGCAAGGACCGCCAAATCCTTACAATTATCCCGAAGTGCTGACTAATACCTCGGTTATTGATCACCCTGAAGAAGGGGCCATGCCACGCGAACTCGCCATTAGAACGCCTTTGCCTATGAATCACCCTGCTCCGTTTCATACACCTAATTGTTATGATGGCGGAGACCTGTTATGCGATACGCAGGCCGATTGCGACCCCAATTACAGTGGCCGGTTATATTTCCCTAAATTTGATCTTGCAAATATTGCAACCTGCCTTAATGACCCCGGCCATCCTGAGAATTGTATCCCGGGGTGCGTCGATTCGGATTGCATTCCGCATAATGGAACTTATAGGGATTACAATGGAGATCCGGTAATCGGTAATACCAATAATATTATGTCATATCACCATTTTTCATGCAACGGGGTATTAACTACCGAACAGCTTGGGAAAATGAGCACTGGGTTCAACCTTCATTGGGATGGAGTACTTACGGAAACACCCTTTAATTTGAGTGACAAGGTTGAATATAAGGGCAGTACAGAAGTAATGAAAAATGTAACCATTAATTGGAGGCACCCCGGCATCAGCCGTTTTACCAATTCAACGAGCGATGCCCAGGGAAAAATTCAAGGAATTTTATATAGCCAAACGGTCAGTGCTCGGGTAAAAAAACTGGGAAGCGGTCGTGACCAGACGACCTATACAAATGATGCGAATATGCCTCAGCCATACTCCATAGACAAATACAATTCCAAGGATTGGCGAGATAAGCTATCGGTTTGGATGCCTATAGAATAACCCTCCATCTGGGCAGCCATCCTTTAACAAACGGGTACGATAAAATTGCGGCAGATGTAGATAATTCCGGAACGATAACCCTGGCCGATGCCAAACTCATTAATAAATTGGTTGCCGGAGTAATTCCCGATTTCAAACCGTATTTTCAGGAACCATGGCGTTTTGTTCCCGAGTATATACCGCAAGACTATACAACCGGCTTTGATTCGAATCCGTTTAACATGACTATTAACGGACAACAGGTCCTGGGCCTGGCTTACACACAAGATACGTGGGAATACCAAATTGCCGATGGAACTGCCGGAAAGGCTGGCTATGATGGTATAAAAATAGGAGATGTTACCCAGTTGAGCGACGTCGTCTCTCCGCAATGCGATCCGGATCCCACCATGCAATTCCCGGTGACGCTGCTCCCACCGGATAAAACTTTTGAAATTTCCTTAAAATCTGTCGGGTTCAATAATATCGCAGCCTTTCAGCTTGGCTTTTTCGTAGATACCACGAAGATTAAAATATTAGAGGTTTCAGGCAGTTCGCTCTCGGGATTTACGCAGGCAGAAAATGTGTGAATGCCGGCCGGGGAAGAGGAGGATAAGTTCGCAGTTGCCTGGTTCAAACCGGATGCTACAACTACTACCTTATCGGCCAATGCATCCCTGTTTAAATTAAAGGTAAAGACCTTGCAGCCGGTATCGGATATGAACGATGCACTTCAGTTGGAACATCCGTTGGTAGAAAGCGCTTTCTTTCTCGCCACCGGTTGCAAAAGCGCCGTGGAACTGCAGGCATCGGTTGAGTTGCTGGAAGATGAAAAGTCGGAAGAACGAAACAAGGGATATGATGGATCGTCAAAACCGCAAATCCAAAAGCTATATTGCCACCCGAATCCGGTTTCAAATACCCTGAACGTATATTTTGACAGTCAGGCAGACGATTCCGGCGTACTGATTTTCAACAGTATCCATGGACAGATACTACAATCCATTCCGGTAACGATCCGGGCAGGCGTGAACCATATTTTAATCGGTGAATCGCAGATGGAATCTTTCCCGGAAGGAATCTTTACCCTGTCTTTACGCAGTTCGACCGGCATGAATACCGTTAAACTTAGCCGGAAATAATTTTTCACCTTTACGTACTGTTCCGTATAGTTCGCAACATCGCGACTATGCGGAACAGCACGTAAGATTTAATTACGCTCATGAACAGATTTTTTACGCTTTGCCTGATTTTCACCTTTTGTAATGCGACCTTATCCGCCCAGGTCATTTATGTTAAACAGGACGCTTCCGGGCAGAATGATGGCAGTAATTGGGCCGACGCCTTTACCGATTTGCGTCAGGCGCTTGCCATTGCCTTGCCTGGGCAACAGGTCTGGGTTGCGCAGGGCGTGTATTCTCCTTTTATCTCCTGGGATACTGCTTCTTATAACTCATTTAACATGCCCGGCGGAATTCGGCTGTACGGCGGTTTTGCAGGCACGGAAACGAGTTTGCAGCAAAGGGACTGGGAAACGAATCTCACGGTGATCGGGTCTTCGAACCAAAACCTGATCTATTGCGAAAATACCGATTCAAATACGGTGATCGACGGTTTTACGATTAGAAACGGACAGGCGGATATTCCTTTCTGGTTGCAAAAAGAGGTTTTCTGCTGGCAGGATCCAAATCAGTCCATTTGCTATGGGGGAGGGATCTATCTGTATAGTAAAACCCCGGAATTTCCAACCTTTTTAACCGTCCGAAATTGTGAAGTATCCTACAATGCCGCCAAATACGGCGGCGGGATCTCCGCAAATCTATACGGCGGCGGCGGCGGTTTGCGGCTGGAAAACTGTTATTTTGAAGGCAACCAGGCGGGTAACGAGGGGATCGGCGCCGTCGTGTTTCTACAAACGGGTCAGGGCCCGGCCTTCGACATGTGGATCAAGGGATGTGAATTTTATAAAAACAAATCATATTTTGCTGTAGGCGCTGTTTCTATCGTTGCAGGGACCTTCGACAAAAAAATAACCATTTCTAACTGCTATTTCCACGAAAACAATAGTAATTACGGCTATGGAGCGGTTTCTTTGGGTGGCTCCGGCGAAAACATGGCCGTAGAAAATTGTTTATTTGAAAAAAACACAGCTGCATTATCATTAACCGGTGCCGGAGGTGCTTTGGGTGGTTTAGCATTCAGGGTCGATGCCTGTCAATTTTTTGAAAACAAAGCGGATCGGGGGGGCGCAATCAGCGCCGGATCCGTTAAGATCACCAACTGTATTTTTGGAAATAACAGTGCTGTAAAACAAGGAGGGGGCATTAATATTGGTGAAAAGTGTTATTTAGTAAACAATACTTTCGTCAACAATCACAGTGGGTTAACCGGAGGGGCCATTGAAAACAGATATCCTTCCGTCGATACCATCATTAATTGCCTGTTCTGGAATAATACGACCGGAACCTCGGGTGGCGGCGGAATGCATTTCGGCTACCCCGACGACATACCGAATTGTTACCTGGACCATAACTCCTTCGCCGAGTCAGATATCGGAGCGTTCATTCCAGGGTTTGATTCCGGCAGTACGGACAGCCTAATGCTCGGCGTCAACAACCTGTTTGGCATAAGCAACCCGATGTTGCGGGATACCGCCGGCCAGGATTTCCGGCTGAGCGCCTGTTCGCCGTTAATTAACCGGGGCAGCGGTATCTGGACGGCATATCTCGGGTTGATCCTGGACTTGGACGGTACGGAACGAATTAAAAACGGATATCCGGATATCGGCGCAAATGAATCGGAAATATTTACATTCCTGTACGACAAGACAGACGTAATATGTCCCGGAGCAGCTACCGGCGCTATCAGCCTGCTCCATACCGGCGGAACGCCTCCTTTTGATTACCAATGGAATAATGGCGGCAATTCCCAGGAGTTAAGCGGACTTTCCGGCGGAACGTACGTTGTGACCGTTCATGACGCCTCCTGGTGCGCCGACACATTGTCTGTTCTGCTGGAAGAACCGCCGCTTTTTTACCTTTCCGCCACGATAACAGACGTAAGTACGGCAGGTTCTTCCGACGGTGCAATCAGTATAGATTCGATATCCGGAGGCGTCCCGAACTACACGGGTTTGTGGAACACCGGTTCCAGTGCATTAACGCTGGAAAATGCTCCGGCGGGGGATTATTCTTTTCATTTGACCGATGCGAATGGTTGCGATACCACCTTTATTTTCACCGTGGGGGTGGCAATTGGTACAGATAACGCTCCGGAGCGACAATTTCAGGTTCAGGTCACTTCAAACCCTGGGAATATGCCCGTTCTGCAATTCGAAGCAGCAAGTACGCAATATGCAACGATCAGTATCTTCGGGGTAGCCGGTTCTCCTGAATTTTCCGAAGAGATTCAAATAGTTAGCGGGCGATCTGCTTTTCAGGTACAGGCCAACTTGAACAGTGGTATGTATCTTATTCAAGTAAAAAGCCGGGAAGGCCCCATACGATCTTTCAAGTATGTTGTTCTTTAATGGTTCCGCTTCGGCAGGCGTTTCGCTCAAACCCAACGCCCCGTGCGGGTGTTTTTACCCCGCGAAAACGTCGGAGTGCGTACCTTGCCTTGAAATGAAAGTAAAATGATTGTGCCGTCCGTGAGCGCTTGGTCAAAAGACGCCAGCGCAGCGTTGGGTTTAGGAGGAACACATGGCGAGGCGACTCTAAGCAACTTTTCGGCATCTGGAAAGACAACCCGAGGCCGATTGAGCAAATCCGTTCAACTGCCTGGAAGCGCAACTGGAATATTTGATATGGTGCTGTGTGATACGAATATTTTTATCAGTGCCTTCATGGCAGAACCGACGCCATAGACCAGTTGGACAAAATCGGCCTTGTTGAAATTGCCTTGTCTGCCGTCACGGTCATGGAACTTTTTCAGGGAATGGGCAATAAGAACGAACTGGCCCAAATGAAAAAGAGGATAAAATTCTACGATGTTGTTCAGATAGACAACCTCATTTCTGAAAAGGCAATTGAGTTTATCGAAAAATACAAACTAAGCAATGGCATACAAATCCCAGACGCAATCATCGGCGCGACAGCAGTAATTTATAAAATACCGCTTTACACCTATAATGTCCGGGATTTCGACTTTTTACCGGGCGTAGCTCTATGCCAACCAGTATAATAAAAAAACAGCGAACAATCGCTGGCTGTCAAGTACTCCTAAACGTCGCACTATGCAGCCAGCGTAACGATGGCGGCAAATAATAAAATAAAACACGACCAAGGTAGCCACCTTATGGCAATATAAAAGGTCGTTCGTTTTTTCCATAACCATTGGTGAATAAACCCGAAACCACCTCAAAAAACAGGGCGAGGATGCCGAAAATCGCGTAGAGTAGGCAAATTCAAAAAACGTAATCCGATGAAAAATTATTTCAAAAACATCCGATCCACATTTATTTGGTCAGTATTGTTGTTGTTTTCCTTTAACCTTTTGGCACAGGGAAGCGCACCGGGATATCTTTATGTGTACCCTTCTGACCCCTCCGCCTATCCCGATCAACAGGGCGGGGTTTCCAATCCTACATTACAGGATTTCTTCTCAGTCTATCAGGTGGTAAGTTACCACAAGTCATTTCCAGGGGCAGTAAGCCAAATGCTTCAAAACGCCTACGAAATCCACTGCGATGGAGACGTAGACGAACTCAAAGCAAAATTCGAAAGTACTGGCCTCTTTTCGTTGGTTGAGTTAGATGTTTATATGCAGACAGCAGGCATGCCGATATTGGACTGCCCGGAGCCTTGCTCCAACCCACAGAGTGTGAACGATCCGAACAGCAGCTACGAGCTAACGTTGCCAGGATATCCCTGCGCGTGGAACATTACCCAAGGGGATCCATCGGTTGTGGTCGCGGTTGTGGATACTGATTTCGACCTTAACCACCCAGATTTGCAGGGACAGATAATCAGCAAAGTTGGAACGCCTGGTTCCTCTGGTTGCTCCTATCATGGTCTTGTAGTAGCCGCTTGTATCGTTGCAATTCCTAATAATAATACTGGCGTTGCAGGAGTAGCTCCTGGTGCAAAGGTTGCAGGATATGTGGTTAACTCTTCTGGTTCTTGCACTAATGGATGTTCTGGCGACCCCTGGCCAAGCGCATGGCAGGCGTATCTTGATGGCAGGCGCATAATCAATATGAGTTGGTGCTGCAATTTTGGGAGTGGCACTGTTGTGGAGGCCATTAAAGAAATGACTGAAAATGGCACTCTGCTCGTTCTAGCAGCTGGAAACGGAGACCCCGGTGATATTTCCCATGCAAATTACAGCAATATCCCAGGCGTGATGAATATAAGCTCTATCTCTTCCGATGGTACATTGCATCAGTGGGTTCACTACAATCAATACGTTGACTTGTGCGCCCCAGGCAATGGGGTCGGTACTTTGACATTCGATTGTGGAAGTAGCACGTTGAACAATGCTTGGGGCACATCACAATCTGCCCCAAATGTTGCTGGTGCGGCAGCCCTTATTTTGAGTGTCAACCCATGTCTAAAACCATCAGAAATAGAGAATATCCTGAAAACAACAACTTGCCCAATTATTAACAACCAATACCCAAACTGGACAGGGACAGGTTACTTAAACGCATACGCTGCTGTTTTAAAAGCCCAAGGCTATTCGGGATCAATTTCTGTTTCCGACACCTGGACAGGAGAAAACTATGTCAGTGCGGATGTTGTGGTCGAAAATAATGTAACTTTGACCATCAACGGCACTGTAAAGTTTTCAGAGGGAGCAAGCCTCATAATTAAGCCTGGTGGGCGTGTCAACTTGTACGGAACGCTGACCAACAGTTGCATGGGCCCTTGGGACGGCGTTGTCGTCGAAGGCATTGCCACAGAATCACAATACACCGCCGGAAAACACGGGCGATTGTACACTTATGATGGGGCTGTCATCGAAAATGCTGTCACCGGGGTCAAGCTGATTGGCGGTGGAGTCCTTCGCGGAAAGGGTACTACAATAAAAAATGATGGCACTGGCGTAGCATATTCGCCTTATTCCAATTTCTGGCCATTTCCTTTCCCTGCCGGGCAACAAGGCCAGCCGCGCAATCATTTTGGCAGTCTCAGCAATTGTAATTTCCTTTGGAATAATGATTTCAATAAAGCATTGCCTATCGGATCGGGTGTAGACATGCTTGAAGTACGCGGCGTAAATATTGTAGGGTGCTCTTTTATCAACGACCGTACCATCAAAAACCCAGCAAGCAATGCCAGCTATGGTTATGGGGTCAAAGCTACCGATGCCCGGTTCACCGTAGCCTCATTGGGCATTGGAAACACTTACCCGCCGAGCAGCTACGACCACACAGCGTTTCAAGGATTGGGCTATGGCGTATATGTCGGCACGGCGCAATCAGGAATAAATGGTACCATCCACACCTCGGATGATTTTGTGAATGTGCCATATACCGTGCAACAGGCCACTTTTTCGCAGTGCATATACGGCATACACAACCGCTTTGTGAGCCAGGGAACTATTGTCGGCAATACGTTCAACATGGGAAAACTGCCGCCCGCAAGCCCGCTTTCAGGTGGAGCGCCCTATACCAACGAGCAGTTTGGCGTGTTCATCGAAAACGGGGCCAACGGGTTCGAGCTACAGGAGAACCTGTTCATCAAAGTGCCTAACAACGTACAGTTCGCAAATGGCACATACTGCCAAAACCTCGGCTGGTTCAACAACGATGTGCGGCGCAACACCTACACAAATGTGAACTACGGTAATTTGGCTGATGAAGACAATGCGATAACTGCACCGAACCGAGGCCTATACTACCTGTGCAATACCAATACCACGCAGCGGCATGACTTTTATGTGTTCCCAGGCAGCGACATCCGCCTGTCTCAAGGTTTGGAAATCTCAACGCCTACAGGAATAACATTCAATTCTGCAAGCAATACTTTCACAAAAGCCAATCCGCCAGACGGTGACTTCGCCAATAACGGGCCACAGGTAAGATATTACCACCATGGATTCCCAGAAAGGCCAGTTTTTTTCTCTGGGTTGGTATTTTCCGATGTTCTTGAAAATAATTGCGCTTCTGACTATTGTTTACCCCCTTGCCGTGAAAACGGTGAGTTGCCCGCCTTAAAGGCAGAATATGCTACAGAGAAAGGGCTTTATCAAACCGCAGTGAGCGAAATGCAGGGCGCGTTGGCAACTGGCAACCCATCCTTGGCTGACCAAAAATCCAACACTGCCGCCGCACATCGACTGAAGCTCGACCAGCTTTCCAACCTGCTCAGTCTGCATTTGGCGTTTGATACCATCACCTATAGCTTGGATTCGGTACGGGTTTGGTGGCAGAAAATGGATTCCCCTGTATCAGAAATGGTGGTAGCCCGCGATTATTTGGCAAAAGGGCAAACTGTGACAGCATTTGCTATTTTGGATGGCATCCCAAGTAAATATGGCCTCTCGGAAAACGGCCTGGCCGACTTGGCTGCTTATCGCGACATAATGCAAATTATGCAAGGCGAATCGGCAGGAAGTTTGCCACAAAACAAGACGGCGCAACTATTGAACTATGCTAACAATGGTGCCGGATATAGCGCAGCATGGGCTAAAAACATACTAACTGTAAAGGGTTACCACTTTCCGCCCAAGCCTAAGCATCCGGCAGGCTCGGAAGAGCGCAACAGCGCGCAGAAAAACAAACTGACAGTGCTGAAAAGCCCTTATGTCATATCTCCCAACCCAGCAAACGATTATGTCTATTTTACTTGTACAAATTTGCTGCGCTCAGCAAATCCGATCATCGTAACCGATGCTACAGGTCGGGTCATTTGGCAATCTTTAGCAAATCAGGAAAGCCCAACGACTGTTTGGGGGACAACTACGGTGAGATCAGGTGTTTATTTTTACAGTATTTATGATGCGTCAGGACTAATCCAGTCAGGCCGCATTGCAATTGTGAAATAATTTGTTCACTGCCCTCCATGCTGACGCATAGTTGGCATGGAGGGCTATTTTATTTCAGCCATGAAAAAAATACTCATTCTCATCATACTCAATTTTGTCTCGGTTCTTTGTTGGAGCCAGCAGCCGGGTTTCAAGAAACTGTATAGTGGGGACATTACAGGCGCATCTTTTGTTGACATCCTTTGGGACGGAGAAAAGCTTATTACAACCGGCCAGTTCCTGACTGATACTGCCCCTGATGGTGCATTGAACGGGCTGCTTTATATGGAACTTGACACCAATGGGAATACCTTGTTTACTGATATTTATTTTCATCCTAATGAAGCAGTTACGCCCGATATTAACAACAGTATCGCAAAATCAACTGATGGTAAGGTTTACTCTATGAGCCAAATATTATACGACACCTCAGTCTTGTTGACAATTTATCAAAACTCAGTACTGTTAAACTCCAAAGTAATTCCAGTTTACGGGTTAAATTGTTGGCTCTACCATTATATTGAACTGGATAGCAATATACTGCTCACTGGAATGGTTCAAAATCATCAATATAAGACGGAGGGCATGCTTTTTAAATCGGATAAAACTGGCAATGAAATTTGGCAGAAAAATTATGGACACTCAGGAATAGATTGTGGAATTTCGGAGCCATTTATTCTCGATGAAAATACAATAATCATTCCTGGTTTAAAGCGGTATTGGCCAACTTCTGGCCCAATTATCAACAAATGGACAAAGTCATGGGTTATAGCGGTAGATAGCATTGGCAACATCAAATGGGAGTGGGAAAGTGAAAAAAATGTAGAAAGTGGGATAGCTACAAGGATACAACATCTTC
>Ga0335394_10010064_pt1 | contig 10656 bp, 7 predicted proteins | sample MAT03_FD_205741 | JGI IMG/M metagenome (GOLD analysis project Ga0335394, IMG submission 205741) | Freshwater microbial communities from Lake Fryxell liftoff mats and glacier meltwater in Antarctica - MAT-03 (spades assembly) (version 2) ...
CCTCAGAGGCGTTTCTGGCCGAGCGCGTCGTGAATGCGGCTGGATCAGCCATTACGGTGACGCTGGAAGGCACACGCCCGATGCTGGTCGAAATGCAGGCGCTCACCAGTCCAACGGCGTTTGGCAATCCGCGCCGCACCGCCAATGGCATTGATATGAACCGCCTCCTGCTCATCAGCGCCGTGCTGACCAAGCGCATGGGCCTCAAGCTGTTCGAGCATGATATTTTTGTCAATGTGGTGGGCGGCATGAAAATCGATGAGCCCGCATCTGATCTGGGCATGGCGATTGCGATTGCATCCAGCTTTTATGATCGGCCTGTGCCTGCGGATGCGGCCATTATTGGCGAAATTGGCTTGAGTGGTGAGATTCGCGCTGTGTCACAGGTCAACTTGCGGATCAATGAAGCGGCCAAGATCGGCTTTCGGCGCATTTTCATGCCCAAGATGCGGCGCAGCATTTCTGATATTCCGCCGGGAATCAAGATCATTGAGTGCGCCAATATCTCGGAAGCGCTGCGCCATGCGTTGATGGCCGAGCCGATGAAAAACTAAACCTTTTGAAACACGACGCCACAAAAGCCAAATGATCCTATTTCGGGCGCAGGGCAGAATAATGTGGTGTTCTTGTAGGAGCACGATGGATCGCGCCCAACATGTGGATTTTTAGAAGGGCACGATGCATACCTTCGGTGACTTCGTTCGTGCCCCTACACACCCATCATTTTACGGGTCACAAAGGCGCACTACGTTATGAGTCACGCCACCCAGCATGCTGCGCCAACCGCCATGATGTGTATTCATTTGAGGCCTATAACGCTTGTCCATTAGTCTTTGATGTCTTTGTGGTTCATGCCCTCATGTTTCTCCTCCAATACGCTATAATCTTCCCGTTCTAATTCAAATTCAGTAGGGAGATATAGACGTTGACAACCACCACCTCACAAGACCTGCAAACGCTTGCGATTAACACCATTCGCATCCTCTCGATTGATGCGGTGCAGAAGGCCAACAGCGGGCATCCTGGCCTGCCGATGGGCGCGGCAGCGATGGCCTATACACTGTGGACGCGGCATCTGCGTCACAATCCAGCCAATCCCCATTGGATCAACCGTGATCGCTTTGTCCTGAGCGCGGGACATGGGAGCATGTTGATTTATTCGCTGCTGCATCTTACAGGCTATGATCTGCCGCTGAATGAGCTGAAAAACTTCCGTCAGTGGGGCAGCCGCACCGCAGGCCACCCTGAAGTGCATCTGACACCGGGTATTGAGACGACCACCGGGCCGTTAGGGCAGGGCGCGGGCAATGCCGTTGGCATGGCCGTCGCGGAAGCCTTCCTCGCCAAGCATTTCAATCGCGATGGTCAGACAGTCGTCGATCATTACACCTATGCCATAGTGAGCGATGGCGATCTGATGGAAGGCGTCGCATTTGAGGCGTGCGCACTGGCGGGCCATTGGAAGCTGGGCAAGCTTATTTTCCTCTACGATGACAATCACATCACGCTTGATGGCGATGCTGAGATGACCTTCACCGAGGACATCCCGGCCCGCTTCCGTGCTCAGGGCTGGCATACGCTCAGTGTGACTGATGGCAATGATGTCGAGGCGATTGACAAGGCCATTCAAGAGGCGAAAGCCGTGACCGATCAACCGTCAATCATCTGTGTGCGCACGATAATCGGTTTTGGCAGCCCGAACAAAGCCAATTCCAGCAAGGCGCACGGCTCGCCCCTGGGCCCCGATGAAGTCAAAGCCGTCAAAAAGGGTTTTGGCTGGAATCCTGACGAATCATTTGTCATCCCCGGTGAAGCTTTAGAACACTTCCGCGAGGCGTTAGATCGTGGCTCACAGCAAGAAACTGAATGGAACAGCGCGTTTGCCGCATGGCGCACAGCCAACGGTGATCTGGCGACCCAATGGGATCAGGCTTACAGCGATACGCTGCCGCAGGGCTGGGATGCTGATCTCATGGCGCTGACCTTTAATGCCAATAAGCCGGTGGCGACGCGTGTGGCGGGCGGCGAGGCGCTGAATGCGATTGCTAAACATTTCCCGACCATGATTGGCGGCGATGCGGATCTGGCAGGCAGCACACGCACGCTCATCAAGGGGGCAGGCAATACCGGGCCGGGTAATCCTGCCGAGCGCAATTTGCGCTTTGGTGTGCGTGAGCATGGCATGGGGGCAATTACAAATGGCCTTGCGCTGCATGGGGGTATTGTGAAACCCTATACGGCGACATTCCTGACCTTCAGTGATTATATGCGCGGCTCGATTCGGTTGGGGGCGCTGATGGGCATTCCCACCGTCTACATCTTCACGCATGACAGCATCGGCCTGGGCGAAGATGGCCCGACGCATCAACCTGTGGAGCATGTGATGGCGCTGCGGGCCATTCCTGATCTGCATGTGTTCCGTCCTGGTGACGCTGTGGAAACAGCCGCTTCGTGGCACGCCATTATGCAGTTGGACAAGCCTGCTGCTCTGATCCTCTCGCGCCAGGATTTGCCTGTCATTGGCAATGACAACCGCGAAGGTATCTTTGAGGGTGTCTCGCGCGGCGGCTACGTGCTGGCCGAATCCGCAAAGATCAAGAAGGGGCGTCCCGATTTGATTTTGATGGCAACAGGCAGCGAATTGGCGATTGCCCTGGAAGCTTTTGATGCATTGGATAACGAGGGCATCAAAGTGCGTCTTGTGTCGATGCCGTGCTGGGAACTCTTTGATGAGCAGCCTGAAGGTTACAAAACCAGTGTGCTGCCGGAAGAAGTTGTGAATCGGATCAGCATCGAAGCTGGGGTGACGTTCGGGTGGTACAAGTATGTGGGTGGACATGGCTTTGCAATTGGCGTCGATAAATTCGGGGCGTCTGCACCATACGAACGGATTTACGATGAGTACGGTCTGACAGCCCAGGCCATCATTGAGGCGGCGGGGGATTTGCTAGACGACTAATGGACTAAACCTTACCTTCGGTGGCCTATTGGCTCGGTGGCTTCGCTCGCACCCGCGAAGAGAATTTCAAGTACGGGCGACCCAGCGGGTCGCCCCTACACATCCATCATTTTACGGGTCACAAAGGCGCACACGTTATTGTGTCCTGTGACCAGCATGCTGCCCTACATTCATGCCAATTTTTAGTTGAGGTCTCCATAAGAGACAGGGTAGAGCTGAGCACAGCGTGCTGATCCTCTCGCGATGCTTGGCCCTTACGGGAGATTTTATGTCTATTTGCCTGTAGGGGCGTCGTTATCACGCCGGGCGGATTTGTCGGTGTCCTCGGTGACTACAGGGATGACACCTGTGGTTGCGCCAGAGGTTGCAGGCATCTCAGGCAGTGTGGTCGGGCGTTCCAATGCTTCCCGTAGATCGGGACGTGGACGCTCAAGACGCGGCATTTCGCCTGTGCGGGTGCTTGGTGATATGGAACGTTGGGACATTGGATGAGCCACTTTCGTTCACGATTCTCATCTCTATTATATCGGCCTTTAAAAAGAAACGTATGTGGGTTTAAGAGAGATTCTATAAAGTTTATAGACAAATAATGGTCTATGACGCTTTTGGAACTTGCGCCTCGTAAGAAATGCGTCAGGCGTTGAGTTCAATATTGGTCAAAGAGCCGATTTGGTTGTATGATAGCGGAAACTTATGCAGCAGTCGATCTTTGCGTACCATCTAAGCCAAAGGTGGCTTTGCTCGTACTCCTACCAAATCATGACCTCGTCGCTTATAGATGATAAAAGAATTCTTTGAGCTTATGGAGAACCTTTATAGACCTCAAATGATTAAAGATTGATCCAGCGGGCGCAGCATGCTGCGCCCCTACCGATTTACCAAGGGGCGACTGTAGGGGCGCAGCATGCTGCGCCCGAAACGCCCATCATTTGTCTTTTAAAACCAATACCTTCGCCAATTTTGAAAACACGGCCAAATCTGCCTTTTTGAAGCAAATTTGACTCCAAAATTTGGCTTATAAAAGGTCAGGAAGTGCCAAAATTTGGCGAAAACTCTGCTTTTTCAGGCACTCTGAATTTTGGCGAAGGTATTGAAAACGTTTCCCCATTAGATCTAATTTTTAAGAACCTGTACTTAGATTATTTTTACAAGGCTTTTTTGAATCGCTGAAAAGCACACCCGATTGACCCCCTATGGTCGAATCGGGCGCTTTGCATTCTCTATATATGACTAAGGAGTCTCAATGTCAAAACCGAATAAAATGCGGATTATCCCTCTCGGCGGTGTGGGGGAAATCGGCAAGAATATGACTGTGTTTGAGTACGGGAACGACGCCATTATTGTTGATACAGGCATTATGTTTCCCTCAAATGATATGCACGGTGTTGATTACATCATCCCCGATTTCAACTACCTGCTCGAACGCAAAGACCTCAAAATTCACGGCATTCTGTTCACTCACGGCCACGAAGATCATATCGGCGCAGTGCATCATGTCGTAAAAGCGCTTCCCGCAGGAATTCCCCTGTATGCCACACGCCTCACAGCGGGCTTGATCGAATATAAACTGACCGATGCCAACGTGCGCGATGTGAATGTCAAGGTGTTTGAAGCGGGCAGCCGTATGCAGGTGGGGCCGTTCAATGTGGAATCCTTCCATATGTGCCACAGCATCCCCGACTGCGTGGGCTTTGCCTTCGATACGCCGTTTGGTTGGATTGTGCACACGGGCGATTACAAATTCGACAACACCCCCGTGGATGGCCGCCGCCCGGATTACGCCAAACTCGCGACCTATGGGCAAAAGGGCGTCAAGCTGCTTCTCGCGGACAGCACGAATGCGGATCGTGAAGGCTGGACAGAGTCCGAGTCGATCATTGAACCGGCTTTTGAGCGTGTTTTCAGACAGGCCAAGGGGCGCATCATGGTGGCGACATTTGCCTCTCTGATGTCGCGTATCCAGCAGGTCGCCAATGTGTCGGCGCGTGTGGGACGTAAAGTCTCCATTTACGGGCATACCATGCGTGAGTATGTGAAGATGGCCCGCGAAATGGGCTATCTCGATCTGCCTGAATCGGCTATGGTGGATGCGACCAAGATCAGCAACGTTGAGCCGCATAAAATTGTGATTATGGTCACAGGCAGCCAGGGTGAACCCTCAGCGGTGTTGAGCAAGCTCGCCACAGGCCGCCATCGCCAGCTTGAAGTGCTGCCCGGTGATACCATTGTTCTCTCGTCCCATCCCATTCCCGGCAATGAAGAGACGGTTTACCGCACCATCAATCGCCTGATTGAACGCGGGGCCAACGTCGTCTATGACGCGATGGAAAGTGTGCATGTTTCCGGCCATGCCAGCCGCGATGAAATGCGTCTGATGATTCATCTCACCAAGCCGCAGTGGATTATGCCTGTGCACGGCGAACCCCGTCATCTGCGCAGTCATGGTCGGCTGGCTGTGGAAGCAGGCATTCCGGAGAATCATGTGATTTATTCGGAAAATGGCACTGTGATTGAAGTGGATCGGCATGGCATCCGTAAGGGAGAACGTATTCCTGGGGGCTATGTCTTCGTCGATGGCAGCAGCGTGGGCAATATTGGCCGCGCCGTGATCCATGATCGCGAAGTCCTCTCACAGGACGGCTTTTTCCTCGTCTCGGTGAGCATCGATAAGAAGACAGGCCGCCTTGTGAGAGACCCTGAATTTATCTCGCGCGGCTTTATCTTCCTGCGTGAGGCCGATGATCTGCTGCAAACCGTTAAGCAGACTGTGATCGACACGCTCAAGTCAAATGCCCAGTCGAATGGCCGCCGCCAATATCTTCTGGAAGAGGCTGTTGGTAAGGTGCTGTATAACGAGACGCGCCGCCGTCCGATGGTTTTCAGCATTATCAACGACGTATAAGCTATCGCTGTTACAGAAGAATTATGAAGGCTCGATAAGCATGAAGGTTCTCTTATAAAAGACTCTTTGTGTCATTCGAGCCTTTGTGGTTCAATAGACGTTTTAATCCTTGAGAAAGTCCAACACTATGGAAATCCCTGTTGCGCTGCACAGTTGGAATCTTCCCCCCACAGAGGCCAAAGAGCTGCAAAAGCAGTTGGTGGGTTTGCTGCGCGATGAGCCGCTCGATCTGGCACAGGTGCGCACGGTGGCAGGCGTGGATGTGAGCGTGAAAGAGGTGGGTGGTCGGGCAGTGTCACAGGCGGCAATTGTTGTCTCAACGTTTCCGGATCTGGAAATCATCGAGACTGTGCGTGCCCAACGGCCCACAGACTACCCCTATATTCCAACGCTGCTCACCTTCCGCGAAGGCCCTGTGCTGTTGCAAACGTGGGCACAGTTAAAGACACTGCCGGATGTGATGATTTTTGATGGGATGGGGCGTATTCATCCGCGCCAGATGGGGATTGCCGCGCATATGGGGCTGTGGTTTCAGCGGCCTACGATTGGCTGTGGTAAAACGCATCTGATTGGAGATTATGCAACGCCAGGGATTGAGCGCGGGGCGTCATCCATACTGTCGATTTATGGGCAGCCACGCGGGGTTGTTCTGCGCACACGCTCGAACGTCAAGCCGGTCTATATCTCGCCCGGACACCGCATGGACACCGCGAGTGCGCTGGCTCTGGTCATCGCCTGCACAACAAAGTATCGTCTGCCGGAGCCCATTCGCTATGCCCATAATGCGGCGGGGAAGTATGAGGCATAAAGTATTTGACCTCACCTCCTACCCCTGAGAACCCCTGGCCCCTCTCCCACAAGGGGCGAGGGGGGCAGAACGGGCTACAAAAGCCCCTCCTTGCGGAGCGGGTTGGGGTTAAAACGAGGACTCTTAGTTCAAAATGCAAACAGGGCTTGCTCTCCTCAACTCTCCATAGGAGAGGGGTGCAAAACAGATCAAAAAATGATTAGTCGGTTTGAAAAGTCGCCATCCGAAAAGCCGTGATGAGCTCAGGGGAAACAGCATTGCGTATCAATTCGGCCTGCTGAATGGTCTGATGCAGCCAGTGAATTGAGGGCAGCATACTATAGACCTGTTTGGCTGTTAACCAACAAAAGGCCGTGTGTTCCTCGCCAATTTGAACGGTATCACGATCATTGAGAGTACAAATATATTTGATGCCTAAGAGTTCATTTTCTGGCGTTGGCTCTCCGCGATAAAAGTGTGACGTGCCAACAATAAATTCAAGCTGGACGATGATGCCAAGCTCCTCGCGCACCTCACGATGGAGCGCTGTTTCAAAACTTTCGCCTTGATTCACGCGGCCTGTGACACTCTCCCACTCATTGCCCCGCCCATCGCATTTTTCAGAGCGTTGAAGGAGAAGATATGTTTTTGTTTGAGGATGATAAATGACTGCGGCAATCCCGCACTGAAAACGCCCGATATTCACCGTCTCATCTCCGGATGCATTACACTTTATCATTATAAAATAAAGTGTTTATTTACAACCGTTACGATTCCTCCTCTATTCTTAATTGTTCTACGTAATCGTCCATCTCTTCAATCGTGATTTCGCCCGCCTTCATCGCCCGCACGATGCCTTCTCCATCAATCACGTAGGTCACAGGTCGCGCGATGATGCCATACTGCGTCCCGACAACGAGATCGGTATCCATCGCCACGCGCAGCCCCTGCACGTCAATTTTGACGAAGAAATCGCGCACCATCTCGGCACTTTCGCCCATGTTGACTGTGAGGACTGCCGCGCCTGTCTCGCCCTGCTCAGACGCAAACTGCGCAAAGGCGGGTAACTCGCGTACACAGGGTGGGCAGTCTGTCGTCCAGAAATTGAGGAAGACCACACGGCCTTGATACTCATCCAGGCTCACAGGTGTGCCCTCAAGATCGGTGACAGCAAATGAGGGAGCGGTGTAATTCATCAGGGCGGCGGCGCGGCGCTCCAATTCAGCGGGCAAATCGAGAACATCAGGATTTTGCTGACGCTCGCTTTGTATCACCATGAGCAGCGCGGCCACAATGCCCAGAATAGGCAGCAGTAGGAAGATCAAAAGCACAGGTGAAGGGCGTTGTGAAGGTGTTGGGGAAATTTCTGTCATAAGAGGATCACATTCTATAGATGTGTGGAAGCCACTGACAAGCCAGCGACCCGATGTGATTGTACGGGGCAGGCCCAGGGAGCGAAAGAGGCCATTTCTATCCCAGAGTGGGAGAAATGGCCTCTTTGGTCATCTATTGTACTGCCATGCCTTCGGGCGACCCAGCGAATCGCCCCTACACGCCATCAATTTACGAGTCGCAAAGGCAGACCCTGTGATACTCATTAATGGCGTTTGTGATGCTTACCCCTTCGGTTCGAGACGATAGACAGTGCCGCTGTAATCAATGATGAAGAGTTCGCCGTTGGCATCTTCACCGAATGAGCTGACCTGATAGCCGCTGTCGAGGTATATATCCGACATCCATCTGCCGCTGTCATCGCGATAGGCGTACCAGATGCGCCCGCTGCAATAATCGCTGTAGAGATAGACGCCTTGCAAATCAGGAATGGCCTCGCCGCGATACACATAACCACCTGTAATCGAGCAGCCATTCCCACTGCTGTGCTGGTACTCCGCAATGGGCATCACCGCATTATCGGCGACTTGATCTTGTTGGAAGATGTGGCTGCCTTCATAACCGACCCAGCCGTAGTTTTCGCCGCCGGTGCTGTCTGCTGCCTGGAAATTGACTTCTTCCCAGATATTCTGACCGACATCGGCAATATAGAGATCGCCCGTTGCGCGGTCAAAACTGAAGCGCCAGTGATTGCGCAGCCCATACGCCCAGATTTCCGGCAGTCCGTCCCCGCCGACAAAAGGATTATCGGCAGGAACAACGTAGCCCTGTTCCGCGTTCACGTCGATACGAAGGAGCTTGCCGAGCAGGGTTTGAAGATTCTGACCGTTCTTCTGGGGATCGTTGGCGCTTCCGCCGTCGCCCAGGGCAATATAGAGATAGCCATCCGGCCCAAAGGCCATATGACCACCGTTGTGATTCGCGAAGGGCTGTTCCTGGGTGAAAATGAGCTGACCGCTGTCTGGTGTAACACCATCGACGGTGGCGGTATAGCGGGCCACAACTGTATTGCCGCGCGTGTCGGTGTAATTCACGAAGAAAATGCCATTCTCGGCAAAATCAGGCTGGAAGGCCATGCCCAACAAGCCTTGTTCGCTGTAGCCGCCACCTTTTGCGCTCTCTGAGATGAGACTGGAAATATCCAGGAATACCGTTGGCGTACCGCCTGCGGCCTCTACACGTTTGATTTGTCCACTTTGCTCCAAAATATAGAGCGCATCCCCACCGGGTTCAGCCGTAATATACAGAGGCCGTGTCAAACCTTCGACGAACGGCATCAACTGTACTGTATCCGGATCGGGTGGTGTGCTGATCTGTGTGATGGGAGTGTCTTGCGCCAAAGCAGGCAGGGCACTGAGGGCGACCAGGGCGAGAGCCCCATAGATCGACTTATGCATGCCAATCTCCTAGATTTGAAAATACGTTGATAGTGAACTTTATCGTAGCAGGGGTATATGAGTGACAAATAGGAATATTTTCATTTCCAACAGGGATTCGTATTCTCTATTGACCTTGCTCACGTTTTGCATAGCAAATTTTAGCCCGCCTCTCAGGCCCTCCCGTTAGATTTCAGCATAGATTACGATGTCAAAAATGGAGGGTCTGATGGCCGTTACTGAAGATAAATTTATTCTGACACCGGAAGGTTTCGCGCATATCCAACAGCAGTTGGCGATGTTGGAAGAGAAAGAAAAAGGCGAGCGCGAGATGCTCACTGACTCACTGAATGACTCTCTGGGCAGCGATGATAACGCCGATGTTGGCATTGAATTTGAGTGGCGCACGCGCAAGGAATGGACGGATGAGAAAATCGGGCATCTCCGTTATATCCTGGAACGGGCTGAGATTTACGAAGACTCCGATCCGAGTCGCATAGGCATTGGAGAACGGGTCACGCTGTGGTCGTTTGAAGACCGGGAAGAAACTCAGTTTGATGTGATCTCCAGCGCGGAAGTGACAACAGGAGCGAATATTGGCCCTGGTGTGATGGATGCCTCCGACGCTTCTCCAATTGGGCAGGCGTTGTTAGGCAAGCGTGTGGGGGATATTGTCGAGGTGGAGGTGCCGGACGGCAAAGTCCGTTATGCCGTGCGTAAAATCGAGGCGATTCCGGCTTGACACCGTTTCGCAATTTTAGATGATTCTGCGAACAGGTTCAGTAACCTGTTCGCAGATTTATGTTCTTAGTGGTACTGTGCCATCTGAATGAGGTTCCCGCACGTATCCTCAAATCTGGCGATGGTGACAGGGCTCATACTGGTTGGCTCCTGTGTGAACTTGACCCCCAGATTTTTCATGCGCTCATACTCTTTCTGGATATCATCCACGCCAAATGACGTGAGGGGAATCCCCTGCTTAAAAACCGATTCCTGAAAGACCTTTGATGCTGGATTGTCGTTGGGCTCAAGGAGCAGCTCAAACCCATCGGGGGCATCGGGCGAGACAACGGTGAGCCATTTGAACTCCCCGACTGGAACATCAGCTTTTTTAGTGAGCGCTCCCCACGCCTAAAGGCGGAGGCTTCTGCCGCACGCATGAGCCTCACTGCACTCTACGTTGTGCGACACGGGCGCGTCCCGCCCGATTTCGTTGTTTTGTCTTATCGGCGGCGGGCCT
>Ga0335394_10010068_pt1 | contig 10653 bp, 7 predicted proteins | sample MAT03_FD_205741 | JGI IMG/M metagenome (GOLD analysis project Ga0335394, IMG submission 205741) | Freshwater microbial communities from Lake Fryxell liftoff mats and glacier meltwater in Antarctica - MAT-03 (spades assembly) (version 2) ...
CCGAAACTTCTTTCCCTTGCACTTGCCACCATGCTGTTGATCGCTTCCTGCAAAAAAGACGATGAACCTGCCCCCGTAACCCCGACCCCTACCCCGACCGACGCGCGGACGGTCCATGTAGGCACGTACTTGGTCACCGATTCCCTATGGTTGGATGGCATGCTTTACAACCCGCCGTTCGTAACCTATGTGCTCTCCATAACCACCGGAGGCACGGCTGCGGACACTTTGTATTTCAACAACCTATGGAACGACGGCGACAATTATTATGCGCTGTACACCAACAACTTCTTCTCTTTCCCATCGCAACAAGTAAGTGGTCCCTATTACCTAACGGGGAGCGGGACCTTCAACGGCACAGCCCTGACCTACCAGACCATGGGTGACATATTCCTGCATAAAGGACATGGCATGAAGCAGTAGCTCGTTCAACGCACCATCCCCGTCCCGACGTTGCGATCCCGGACCATTGACCGCGACACGAGTTCCGCGATCTGCACGGCGTTGGTAGCAGCCCCTTTCCGCAGGTTATCGGCCACGATCCACATGTTCAAGGTACGGGGTTGGGTCTCATCACGGCGAAGCCGACCAACGAACACCTCATCCCGCCCATTGGCGATCAGTGGCATCGGGTATTCGTCATTCCCAGGTGAATCGAGCAGCTTGATCCCCGGAGCATTCCGAAGCAGTTCGCGCACTTCATCCAGATCGAATTCCTTCGCGAATTCCACGTTCACAGCTTCACTATGTCCGCCGGTAACAGGCACGCGAACAGCGGTGGCAGTAACACGGATGTTCGGGTCGAGGATCTTCTTCGTTTCGTGTACCAACTTCATCTCCTCCTTGGTGTAGCCGTTGTCGGTGAAGACATCGCACCGTGGGATCACGTTGCGGTCAATGGCGAATGGATAGGCCATTTCACCGGTAACCCCTTTGCGCTCATTCTCCATTTGGGTCAAGGCTTTCACCCCCGTACCTGTCACGCTCTGATAGGTTGAAACGATCACGCGTTCCACACCGAAGGCCTTGTGCAAAGGGGCCAGCGCCATGACCAGTTGGATGGTGCTGCAGTTCGGGTTGGCGATGATCCGATCATCCGCCTCAAGCAGCTGTCCATTGATCTCTGGCACCACCAACTTCTTGGTGGGGTCCATGCGCCATGCGCTGCTGTTATCGATCACGGTACACCCTACTTCGGCGAAGCGTGGTGCCCACTCCAAGGATACCGACCCACCTGCAGAGAACAGCGCGATATCCGGTTTGGCGGCAACGGCTTGTTCCAATGTGATCAAGATATGATCCTTGCCCTTGAACTTTACGATACCCCCAGCGGATCGCTCACTTGCCACCGGAACAAGTTCCGAGATCGGGAAGTTGCGTTCCTCCAGCACTTTCAGCATAACTGCGCCCACCATGCCGGTGGCACCAACTACAGCTACTTTCATTTCCTTGTGTACATTCACTACAGCGCCCGAAATTACTACCTTTCCGATCTTGGAAAACACAATGCGCACGACCCTATCGTTCCTTATTCTGCTGCTCCTTTCACTACTGTGCAACGTATCCGCGCGTGCCCAGTTCAGCGACGACTTCACGGATGGCGACTTCACGACCGCTCCGGTTTGGAGTGGTTCGACAACGTTGTTCACCGTTGTGGATGACGGAGGTAACAACAGGTTACGAAGCAATAGCCCAGGAGCGGCAACATACGCATTGAGCACACCGAACACCTTGGGTTCAAATGCGCGTTGGGAATGGTTCATGGACCTTCGGTTCGCAACCAGTGGAGTTAACTATGTTGATGTGTATCTGATCAGTGACAATGCAGATCTAGCGACAGTCCAGAACGGATGGTTCGTACGGATCGGTGGTACTTCGGACGTGGTCGAATTGTACAAACGGATCGCCGGTACGAATACCATGGTCCTGACCAGTCCATTGGGGATCGTCAACAGCAGCACGAGCAATCCGTTCAAGATCCGTGTGGAACGAACAACGACGAATATTTGGACCTTGTTCTTCGATGATGGCAATACCGGAACATTCGCAAGTGCAGGACCCATAACGGATGCTGCCATGCCGAACGGGACCCACTTCGGGATCTCCATTGTCCAGAGCTCGGCCGCTACAGCAATGAACAATCACTTTTTCGATGACTTTGTGGTTCAGGTGATACCGGTGGACAACGCTCCACCAACGATCACGGCGGTGGAAATTCTTGATGCCACGCATATCGATGTGGTGTTCGATGAACCTGTGGACCTGGCAACCGCCAACACTGCGGGGAACTACAGCTTGTTACCTGCGATCACGGTAAGTGGGGCCATACGCAACGGAGTGCAATTGGCGCGGGTACACTTGACGTTGGCCACGAGCTTGGTCAGTGGTACCAACTACACCTTGACCGTCCAGAACGTGGAGGATCTTGTAGGAAATGCAATTATTTCGGCCCAGTTCCCATTCAGTTATTTCGTTCCAGCAGCACCGGAGTTCCGTAATGTGGTGATCAACGAGATCTTGGCGGATCAGTCGCCCGTGGTGGGTTTGCCTGAAGCGGAATTCGTTGAGCTGTACAATGCCACTACCGACCGGACCTTCGACCTTGCGGGTTGGACCTTCGGTGATGGCGGAACACCGGCCGTGTTGCCCACCTACACACTGCTCCCCGGCGAACATGTGGTGGTCATGGCCACGGGAAGCCTTCCGCTTTTCACCGGGGTCACGAACAAGATCGGTGTTTCTGGATTCCCATCCATGAACAACGATGGCGACCCCTTGATCTTGAAGGACGACCTGGCGACGACGATCGATGCTGTGACCTACGCGTTGAGCTGGTACCAGGATCCCGTAAAAGCAGATGGTGGCTGGACCTTGGAGCAGATCGACCCAACAAGTCCGTGCAGTGGCTCAAGCAATTGGCGGGCGAGCATTGCACCGGCCGGCGGTACACCCGGGTCAGCAAACTCTATTTACGCGATCATTCCGGATACGCAAGCACCGACGCTCCTTTCCGTGCAGGTGTTGAATGACATGACCATTGAAGTAACCTTCAGCGAAGCGATGGATGCTGGGAGCTTGGTCGGCGCCAACTACTTCATTACACCATTGATCGCCACAGGGGATGTTTTCCCGAACATTACGAACGGAGCTACCGTGCAAATGCTTCAACCGATGGAACCGAGCACGGTCTACACCCTTGTTGTGGAAGACGTATCGGATTGTCCAGGCAATGTGATCGCTGGTGGGAATACCGGGCAATTCGCACTTCCCGAGCCCGTTGACTCCGGCGATGTGGTGATCAACGAAGTGCTGTACGATCCATACGTTGGCGGTGTGGACTTCGTGGAACTATACAACCGATCACAAAAGACCTTGAGCCTCGCTGGTTGGAAAATGGCCAACGTTACAAGTGGGGTAATTGCGAGTCCGGTGTTGATCAATTCCGCCATGTTGATGTTACCGGGAACTTATGTGGTGATCACTTCGGATGCCGCCAATATTTCTTCGATCTATCCGCAGAGCCGTACCGATCGCTTCTTGGAAAATGCACTACCGAGCTATAACAACGACGAAGGGAGCGTAGTGCTCCAAGGCCCTGATGGCACCACATTGGACCGTTTCAACTACAATGACGACCTGCACTTCACCTTGGTCAACAAGCCCGAAGGGTACAGCTTGGAGCGCGTGGACCCGGACCGTGCCACCGACGACAATACCAACTGGCAAACCGCTGCGGACATTGCGGGAAAAGCGACACCCGGTTTCATCAATTCGCAATACGCGAAGACCAACAATGCCAGTGGCGACATGACCATTGAGCCTTCGATCTTCAGTCCGGATAACGACGGATTCCAAGACCTGCTGACCATTGGCTACCGATTCGAACAGTCCGGTTTCGTGGGCAACATGATCGTGTACGATGTTGTGGGTCGAGAGGTCAAGAAACTTTTGGAGAACCAATTGCTCGGCACCGAAGGAGCCATATCTTGGAACGGGATCATGGACAGTGGCAGCTTAGGGCGCATTGGTCCGTACATTGTAGTGTTGGAGGTGTACGACCTTGCCGGGAACGTGGAGAAATTCAAAAAGACCGTGACCCTCGCGCACCGTCTTTAAGCGGAATGCGATACGTGAGCGCTTTCCTGTTCCCGAACGGGTCCGGTTACTTCCATTGTTAGCATCACGTTACAAAACCGGACGAGCATATCCGCTCCATGTCGATCCTTAAAGGGACCTTTGTACCCCGAAAGTGCGCAGAAATGACCGACCAATTGACCAAGAGCCAAGAGCTGATCACCCGTCGAAAGAATGCTGTTCCCGCTGGGGTTGGCATGTTCAATCACGCTACTGCAGCACTTGCCAGCGGAGCTACGATCACGGATGTGGATGGTCGTGAGCTGATCGACTTTGCAGGTGGCATTGGCGTTGTCAATGCTGGGCACTGCCCTCCGCCAGTTGTACAAGCGATCCAAGAGCAAGCTGCGAAATTCCTGCATGTCAGTTTCAATGTGGCCAGTTACGAGCCGTACATCGCACTGTGCGAAAAGTTGAACGCATTGCTTCCGCATGGAGGCGCCACCAAGACCCTGCTCGTTAGCACCGGTGCAGAAGCGGTGGAGAACGCGATAAAGATCGCGAGACAAGCCACGAAACGACAAGGTGTGTTATGCTTCACCGATGCGTTCCACGGACGCACCATGATGGCCATGACCTTGACCAGCAAGGTGGGCTATAAGCCGGATTGTGGGCCGTTCGCTCCGGAGGTTTACCGCACGCAATACCCGAACTTCTATCGATACGGTGCGGGTCGCAGCGAAGCCGAATTCGTAAAGGCAGAACTGCACCGGTTGGAAGAACTCACACACAACACCGTTGCTCCGGAGAACTTGGCGGCCATCATTATTGAAGTGGTGCAGGGCGAAGGCGGATTCAACGTGGCACCATCGGCATACTTGAAAGGCTTGCGTGCCTTCTGCGACAAGCACGGTATACTCTTGATCTTCGACGAGATCCAAAGTGGTTTCGGTCGCACAGGCGCATGGAGCGCATACGAGCATTTCGGGGTAACGCCGGACCTGAGCACATGGGCGAAGAGCATGGGTAGCGGCATGCCGATAGCAGCTGTCATCGGTAAGGCGGAAGTGATGGACAAGGCCGGACCCAGCAGCATCGGAGGCACCTACATCGGCAATCCGGTGAGTTGTGCGGCAGCATTGGCAACGATCAAATACATGGAGGAGATCGACATCAACTCGAAGGGCAAGCATGTCGGTGAGGTGATCCGCAAACGCTTCGAGAAAATGAAAGCGAATCACGCTTGCGTCGGTGATGTACGTGGGCTGGGTGCCATGATGGCCATGGAGTTCGTGAAGGACAATGACCCTCTTCAACCCGATGCTGATACCTGTTCCGCATTGATGATGGCTTGCGCCAAACGCGACCTGGTGGTGATCAACGCTGGTACCGAAAAGAACATTATTCGTATTCTCTGTCCGCTTGTGATCAGTGATGATTTGCTGAACAAGGGATTGGACATCATGGAAGAGGAGTTGGGGAAGATACTTGGGTAAGAAGTTGAGAGTTGAGGTAGTTGGAGGTTGGAGGTTGAATACCGTGCAGAGGAACGTTTGATCTCAATTTCACAACACTCAACCGCTCAACTTCATAACCCAAAGTAAGTTCGCACACTTGCAATAGGAGATCACTACTCAAAACAAAAGCACCAAGCTCGACGGGATGAGCTGGGGGGCAACTCTCAACCGCTCAACCCTCAACCCCTACCATAAAATGAAACCATTCTCGATCGCCGGAATCCAGATGCGTGTGAACGCCTCTGTTAGCAATGTGGAAGCCATGAAGATCAAGATGGACATCCTCATGAACATCTATCCATGGGTGGACATGGTCTTGTTCAGCGAGTTATGCGCTTATGGACCTTTGACCCACAACGCGCAGGAAGTACCCGGTACGTTCGAACAGGAAATGTGCGCAATGGCTGCCAAGCACAACGTATGGCTGTTACCGGGCAGCATATTCGAAAAGAAGGACGGTAAGATCTACAATACGGCCACCGTAATAGACCCGGAAGGCAGTGTGGTCGCGCGTTATCGCAAGATGTTCCCTTTCTACCCCTACGAAGTTGGTGTTACGGCAGGTCATGAGTTCTGCGTGTTCGACGTGCCCGATGTAGGTCGATTCGGTGTGAGTATTTGTTACGACATGTGGTTCCCAGAGACCACACGTACATTGGCGGTAATGGGTGCGGAAGTGATCCTTCACCCGACATTGACGGGTACGATCGATCGCGATATCGAACTGAGCATAGCGCGATCCACAGCGGCGATCAACCAATGCTATTTCTTCGACGTGAACGGTTTGGACACCGGGGGCAGCGGTCGCAGCATCGTTTGCGGTCCGGATGGCCGGGTGATCTACCAGGCACAGAACAATGAGGAGTTCTTCCCTATTGAGATCAACTTGACCAAGGTTCGCAGAAGTCGTGAACTGGGTGTGTTGCGCCTTGGCCAGCCACTAAAAAGCTTCCGGGACCACATGATCGATTTCACCGTTTACCAGAAAGGGGTGAAACATCCTTACCTTGAAAGCCTCGGTCCTTTGATCAAACCCAGTCGCGTGAAGGAACTCGGAGAATTGCAGATGCGTGATGAGGCGCGTATCGTGCCAGAGCCCCCCATATCGGTAGTATCATCCTTCCGACCTCCGGAGGAATAATCCGGGTCCTGACCAGCGATCACCTATCTTTCTTTCGTTCACTGTACTCAAACTCAACAATTACCATGGGAAGCACATCTTCGATCAAGAACCACCAGAAACTGAAGGATTTCGTAAGCTGGTTCGAAATTCCAGTGTTCAACATCCACCGTGCGGCCTCTTTTTATAACTCCATCTACAACATGGAAATGGAGGTGAACGTCAACAACGACTATGCAATGGCCTTCTTCCCCGCGGACAAAGGGGTAGGTGGAGCATTGGTGGCCGGGCCGGGCTGTACGCCGAATGCGACGGGTGTCTTGATCTATTTGAACGCCGGGAGCGACCTGGACAGTGTGTTGGGTCGTGTGGAACTCGCAGGCGGCCGTGTGATCATGCCCCGGACCATGATCAGCGAGACAGCAGGATCATTCGCGTTGTTCATAGACAGCGAAGGGAACCGGTTGGCGTTGCATGAAGGTTCCGGCGCAAGGAAGGGTGCGGAAAAGGCAGCGACGTCCAGCACGTCACCAAAGAAGACCAGTGCAAAGGCGGCCCAAACAGCACGTTCGTCAAAAGCAAGGAAGGCGGCACCTGCTAAGAAGAAGTGAATCTCGGAGCCATTCCGGACCGATCGTGCTCTGTCCGGGAACGGAGGGTATCGTGATGACCATGCGCGACCCTTCCATTCTTCTACTCCCCTTCGCTCGCAAACCGGTTGTAGTTGTGGACACGTTTCAGACCTTCTCCTTTCCGCACAGACCGGACTTCACAGCCCAACCGGCAATGCCGTAGCCCAACGGCCTTGACGAGTCGGACGTTGCAAACGTGCTACCTATTCCTATCTTTCACACGAGGCCAACGTCACATCCAGTGATCACATTTGGCTGTGCGCATGATCAAACCCGCCAATGCTCCCGAACGCCAACACTTTAACGCCGCACGACTCCGATCCTACACCTGGAACGAATTGAAACTGCAGGCCATTGCGCTGGATGAGGGCAAGGGTGATCCGGAGTTGGCGAACGGACTGTTGGCGGATCTGTTCACGATCGAACGGTACTGGGCATTCCCGGGGCTCGACCGGATGAGGCAACTGCAGGAATTGGTTCACACCGAACAATGGCACACGCACTTACTTGCCGTGGAGCAGGTGTTGCGGAACCTGGTGAGTGGATCCTTCCGCAATGATCCAGTACAGACCGATGGCATCCTGAAAGGTCCGGAGGAGCCGAACGAGGATCCTGAACGGTCCCAACAGAATTACTTCGAGGTGTTGTTCGTGGATGAGATCGACGATCAGGAAGAAGCCGCATTGAAGCAAAGGCTGCGGAAGTGCCGCGACAACAGCGACCCGGTAACGTACGATGTGGTGGTGGTACGCACCGTGCAGGATGCGTTGATCGCGTTGCTCTTCAACCACAACATACAAGCCTGTGTGGTGCGCTATGGCCTACCGTTCCCGAGCACCCATGCAAAAGGCATCCTACGCCCGTACTTGCGCGCCTTCGATGGGTTGGACCTGAGCGGCATGAGCAAGAGCGACCTTGGTCCGAAGCTCGGCGAGATCATGCGCGAGTTCCGGCCGGAAGTGGATCGTTACTATGTGACCGATACCCCGATCACCGGCTTGCATGATAGCACGCTGAAGAACTTCCGCCGGATATTCTACCGCACGGAGGACCTGCAAGAAATGCACCTCACCATATTGCGGGGCATTCGTGAGCGTTATGAGACCCCGTTCTTCACTGCGCTGAAAGAGTACAGCAAGAAGCCGATGGGTGTGTTCCACGCCATGCCCATTTCCCGCGGCAACAGCGTGTTCAAGAGCCGTTGGATCAAGGATTTCGGGGAGTTCTATGGACGCAATTTGTTCTTGGCGGAGACCAGCGCCACGACCGGTGGCTTGGACTCGCTGCTGCAACCCACAGGACCGCTGAAGAAAGCCCAGGAGTTGGCGAGCAATGCCTTCGGGTCCCAACTCACGTTCTTCGCCACGAATGGTACAAGCAGTAGCAACAAGATCGTGGTACAAGCCCTGGTGGAACCCGGTGATGTGGTGTTGATCGACCGCGATTGCCACAAGAGCCACCATTACGGCATGGTGTTGAGCGGCGCCTACCCGGTGTACCTCCATAGCTACCCGTTGCCTAAGTACAGCATGTACGGTGCTGTTCCTCTTGCGCACATCCGCGAGAAATTGATCACGCTGCGGAATGGTGGCAGGCTTGAGCGAGCGAAGATGGTATTGCTCACCAACAGCACCTTCGATGGCGTGGTGTACAATGTGGAGCGGGTGATGGAACAGGTGCTCGCTTTGAAACCCGACATGATCTTCTTGTGGGACGAAGCATGGTTCGCATTCGCACGTTTCAGTTCCGTGATGCGGCAACGTACGGCGATGTACGTGGCGGCCAAGTTGCACCGGAAATACAAGACCGAAGCGTACAAGAAGGAATATGACACGCATATCGCTTCCTTGAAGAAAGGGGAAGAGCCGCGCATGCCGGACCCCTCGAAAGTGCGCATCCGCGTATACGCCACGCAGAGCACGCACAAGACCTTGAGCAGCATGCGCCAAGGCAGCATGATCCACATTTGGGATGAGGATTTCAAACGCAAGAGCGAAGCGGCGTTCCATGAAGCGTACATGACGCATACCAGTACCAGTGCCAATTATCAGATCCTGGGCAGCTTGGATATAGGTCGCCGACAAGTGCAGTTCGAAGGGTATGAATTGGTGGAGAAAGCGATCGAGCTGGGCATGATGTTGCGTCGTACCATCCGTGAACATCCCGTACTGCGGAAATGGTTCGACATCATCACCATTGGTGAACTGATCCCGAAGGAACATCGCGAAAGTGGGATCGATGGTTACTATTCCAAGGAGAAGGGCTGGCAGGACATCGAGAAGGCGTGGGCAGAGGATGAGTTCGCGCTGGACCCCACGAAGATCAACCTGTTCACCGGCCGCACGGGCATCGACGGCGACACCTTCAAGAACACCTACTTGATGGACAAGTACTCCATCCAAGTGAACAAGACCTCTCGCAACAGTGTCCTGTTCATGACCAACATCGGCACCACGCGAGGGTCCGTCGCATACTTGACCAAAGTGTTATTGGAGATCGCGGAAGATCTGGAGATACGCAACGCAGGCATGGAGCACGCAGAGAAGAAAGTCCACCTGAACACGATCCGGTCCCTGGTCGAGACCGTTCCCCCCTTACCCGATTTCAGTCGGTTCCACAGTTCGTTCCTAGCGGTACCCGGTGTTCCGGGTGGTGATCTGCGTGCGGCCTACTTCCTCAGCTACCAAGAAGAACGTTGCGCGCATTTCAAATTGCAGACCTGTTTGGACATGTTGTTGACCGGGCATGAACTGGTGAGCGCCTCCTTTGTGATCCCTTACCCGCCTGGATTCCCAGTTTTGGTACCGGGCCAAGTGATCAATCGCGAGATCATCGATTTCCTGTTGGCGATAGATGTGAAGGAGATACACGGATACCGGCCCGATCTGGGTTTACGAGTGTTCACCGATGCAGCCCTGGGTCGACAAAAGACAGGAACCGCGATGGGCGGGATGCGGGCACCAGCATCAGTTGGAAATGGTAGTACATCGATCACCAAGAAGAAGAAGAAAGCATGAGCAAGAAGTTGAAAAAGACCGCGGCAAGCAAAGCGAAAGTTGCAAGCCCAAAGAAGAAGACCGCCAAACGTGCTGCTCCCGGTGTGAAGCCGAAAACACCCGCACCGGCTAAGAAGACTGCTCCAAAAAAGCGGACGGTCCGCGCTTCCGCGCCATCACGATCGGTCGCAAAAAGCAGGGTTGCGGTAAAGACGAAAGCTCCTGCGAAACGGAAACGACCCGCTACGATAAAAGGCGTAAGCGACATCCGACGGTTCTTCTACCGGAACGAGACCCCGATCTACTTCATCAGT
>Ga0335394_10010073_pt1 | contig 10650 bp, 11 predicted proteins | sample MAT03_FD_205741 | JGI IMG/M metagenome (GOLD analysis project Ga0335394, IMG submission 205741) | Freshwater microbial communities from Lake Fryxell liftoff mats and glacier meltwater in Antarctica - MAT-03 (spades assembly) (version 2) ...
CCACGGCATCGCCGGGGCCGAGGCCCATCGCCATGAAAATCGCCAGTTCCGCATCGGTGCCCGAAGACATGCCCACGGCATGCGCGCAGCCCGTGAAATCACAAAAGGCCTTTTCAAAATCGGCGACAGCCTGTCCCAAAATGAATTGCTGGCTGTCAAAAACAGCCTGCACGCGGCTGGCGACAGCCTCCCGCACCCGTTCGTGTTGACGGGTGAGATCGAGCAAGGGTACGCGCACTGCGTGCTACTTCACCACGCCGAACTCGGCCCGGCGGTTCAGAGCCCAGGCCGCTTCCCCGCTGCCGGGATCGGCCGGCATTTCCTTGCCGAAGCTCACGGTCTGGATGCGTCCGCCGCTCACACCCATGGAAATGAGGGACTCGCGCACAGCCTGTGCACGTTTCTCGCCCAGGCCACGGTTGTATTCCTCCGTGCCGCGCTCATCGGTGAAACCGGCAATGATCACGGTGTTTTTCATGGACTTCATGGCCGTGGCCACTTGCTCGACTTTCATGAGTTCCGTGTCGGAAACCGACGTGCTGTCGTAGCCGAACTGCACGGGAGAAAATTGCCCGCGGGTGACATTGCCGCTGAAGAAATTCGCGCCGTCAATCCGGTCGGGCAGCGGCGTGCCGGAAACGTAATCTCCATCCATGCCGGCAAATTGATTGCCCTCTTTTTTCTTACAGGAGTTGAGGGTGAGAACGAGCAGGGCCACCACGCCCAGGGTAAAAAGCTTTTTCATTGTTTCCATTAATTAAGGATTCTTCGCAAAATAATCAACCCGCGTCTATCGCGACCAGGTCGGCTCAGTCACCTTGCCCAGACCGGTGATGATCGGCACCTGGCGGCCATTCAGCGCATCGAGCAGCACAATGCTGGAACCGGTGCTGAAAATGAGATGGCGCGAGCTCGCCCCCCAGGCCGGGTCTTCGCCAGCAGCCAGAACACTGGTCGCGCCGCTTTGCAGGTCTTTCACCGCGATGGAAAATCCGCCCGTGCGCACGGTAAAGGCGACCCGGCGTCCATCCGGCGACCAGCTCGGTTCGGTGCAATATCCGTACCCGGTGGAAATCAATTGTCCGCTGCCACCGCCCGCGCCGATTTTGAACAACTGCGGGCCGCCGCGTTCATCGGAGGAATAAATGATCTGCGATCCGTCGGGCGACCAGGTCGGCGAGGATTCCACTCCGCGCGTACTGGTGAGCCGCCGCGCGCCGCTGCCATTCGCGCCCACGACGTAAAGCTCCGGGTTGCCGTCCTTGCTCAGCGAACAGGCAATGCGTCCGCCATCGGGCGAGAAGGCCGCGCCGGAATTTGTGCCGGGGAATTTGATGATGCGGTTGCGCGAGCCAGTCGCCAGATCCACAAGATAAATATCCGCATAACCGCTCTGGTAACCGGTGTAAGCCAGTTTGCTGCCATTGGGCGAAATGGCCGGCGCCACGCTGATCGAGCCGTCGTTGGTGATCTGTTTGACGTTCGCGCCATCGTAGTCCGCCGTGTAGATTTCCTTGCGTCCGGTGCGGGTGGAGACAAAGGCGATTTTCGTGCTGGCGATGCCCTTGTGTCCGGTGAGGGTCTCGACGATGTCGTCGGCGAAACGGTGCGCGGCCGTGCGGGGGTCTCCGGAATAGGTTTTTTGCAAAACCATGCTGCCGCGCTGATCGGCAACCTGGCCTTGCAGGGAACCGCCTGCCGCCGTGCCGGCAATCGAGTACGTGGCGCGTTCCGGCGGCGTGATGCTGAACCAGCCGGAGAGATTGAGATCATTCTCCAGCACTTTCGTGGCCGCCGCGCCATCCGCGCCGCCAAGAGTTTTCAAGGAAACACTGGTCGCCTCGCCCTTGCGAATGGTGATGGTCGCCGCTTCCTCGGCCTGGAGTCCGGTGGAAAGCAGGGTGAGAAGAATCGCAACACGCTTGATAAGCATGGGGAGTGATTGGCAAAACCGCGCCCGCTTGGCAATCTACGATTTGTAACGACCGCCCGACGGATAGGTGCCAAGACTGGTCATGGTCTCCGTCAGGGCCCTGGCGCGAACCAGCGCCCCCGCCACTGCCGCCTCACCGGGTCCTCCCTCAATCTCCAGAAAAAATACATAAGTCTGCGGATGGCCCGGCACCGGACGCGAAACGATGCGGGAAAGGCTCACCTGCTGCCGCGCAAAGGGTCCGAGAAAGCGATGCAGGCTGCCACAGACATTAGGCAACGCCGCGACCAGTCCGGTCTTTACCGCGCCGGGGATGGAATGGTCCGGCGGCTCCGCACCAATGACAAAAAAATGCGTGACATTGACCCTCTGCCGCAGGGCGGGGGTTTCCAAAACTTTCAGGCCATAAACCGCCGCCGCCCCGGGCGAGGCCAGCGCTGCGGCGTGCCGACCGGCGGCCGCCTTCTGTGCCGCCACCGCCGTGCTGGCCACGGCCCGCAAACGCGCCTGCGGATAGCGGGCCTTCAGCCACTCGGCGTGATGTTTGATCTGCACGAAATGGGAAAAAACCGTCGTGATGTTTTTTTTGTCATGCCCCAGCAGCGCGATGCGCACATCAAGCGCCAGTTCCTCGCGGATGAAAACACCCCCGGCATGACGAATGAGCAGATCCGCCGAATCATAGACCGTCCCGCCGCTGGAATTCTCAATCGGCACCAGTCCAAGGGATCCCGGTGCGGCCAAAACTCCGTCAAACACCGCCTCGATGGTCGGGCTGGCGGAAAGCCGCGCCCGCGCTCCGAACCGCTTGCGGGCCAGAATGTGGGAAAACGTCCCCTCGGGACCAAGATAAAAAACTGGCAGCACAACCCTCTTTCTGAATCGGCGGGGAAGCGCTGACAAGCGAGGAATTTTCTTGCCACTCCCTGCTCCCCGCTCCTGACTTCTCCCCATGCCCACCTCTGTCTACGAGACCATCCCGATGAAAACGGGCGTAAAACCCAGGCGCGACGAGATCCGGCAAAGCATCAAGGACGCCGCCCTCAAGAAGCATCCCGAAACCGGCGAACCCCTGCGCAGGGTGATCGCCGCAGGCGCAGGCATTTTGACTTCCGCCTCCTCTTCCCCCGCCAGCCACTGCCACACCTCTTCCTGCGGGTGCGCGCGATGAGCACGAAAAAGGTTTCCGTTCTCTGCGTCCTGCTTTGCGGCCTGCTGCTCGCCGGATGCGTCACAAATAAAACCCCGCCCGCCACCCCCGCACCGGCCCCCTTGCCCGGCGAAACCCCTGCGCCGGCGGCCAAACCTCGCCGTCCCATCGTTGATTATTTCTGGCCTCTCAACTGGCCCGAAATGATCTTTCCGAAGAAACCCGGACCACCCCAGGCCCGCCCGCCCCAACTCATTGGCACCATCAAAATCGTCAACACCGAGGATCGTTTCGTGTTGATTGACGCCGTAAGCTATCAGGGCACCGAGCCGGGCAGCCTCCTCGTCTGCCTCATGAACCAGAAAGAAACCGCCAATCTCCGCATGAGCAGCATGAAAAATCCCCCCTTCCTCATCGCCGATATTGCCAGTGGAAACCCCTCGCCCGGAGACCGGGTTTTCAAGCCCTAGATGCAACGGCTGTACCGTTGACACATTCAATTAAGTTTTGCTTAATTCTAACCTCGTTAATAAAAAAAGAACGTGATTGAACTGCACCATCCGGCAGCGCCCGCCGAGGTCGAGCGCCTCGCCGATATCATTCTCACCCTGCAGCGCTGCTTCATGCTCCGGCTCTCCGAGGAGTTATCGCGCGGCAAGGTTTCGTTTCCCCAGTTTTTTTTGCTTGGCCATCTTGGATCGCAACGTCAGGCCCTTTCCATGAGCGAGATTGCGGAAAAAATGAGTCATTCCACCGCAGCCGCCACCGGGCTGGTTGACCGCCTGGAAAAACTCAACTACGTCCAGCGCATCCGCGCCGCCAACGACCGCCGGAAAGTGCTGGTGAAAATTACCAAAAAAGGAACCGCTCTGGTCGAAAGAATCCGGCAGGACATCGTGAACAATCTCAGCGAAATCATGGAATTGCTGCCCCGCCAGGAACAAACTGCCTGGCTCAGCATCTACGAAAAAATTGACGCATTTTGCCAAAGTAAAAAAACCGCATGCACCGAGTAAAAACTCTCCCGGCCGTCTTTGCCCTCGGCGCACTGGCGGCCGCATCCGCCCTCGCCCAGTCGAATCAGTTTCCCGTCGCTTCGCCGACTCCCTGGACCCTCCCCAGCCCTACGCCTTATGCCACCCCGGCGGCCGCTCCCTTCGCCCTGCCCAGTTCAACTCCCTGGGCTCTGCCGACACCCACCTCTGCGCCGACGGCCACACCCGCTCCGACACCAGCCCCCACGCCGCTGCCGGATGGCACCATGCCTCTGACTCCGCCGCCGATGCCCACGCCGGTTCCATTGGATGCCTCAACGCTTTCCGATCAGTTGAATCTTCCCCTGCCCGTCCCCACCCAGACCAGCGAAAGCCTCCTGCCCGGCGGTGAAACCAATACGCTGAAGGACAGCGAGAAGCTCGCCATGCAGCAAAAAATTGTCATGGCGGATTTTGAGAAATCCCTCACGAAATTGATCGGCCAACAGCGCAATCCCAAGGTGGCCGACATGTCGCTCAACGACGCCGTCCGCATCGCGTTGAGGGAAAACCCCACCATCCTGAACGCCATTCAGCAGATCCGCCTCACCCGCGGCCAGCTCATCAGCGTGGTTTCCCAGGCCGTTCCGAAAATCGGCCTCTCCACCAGCTACAATCAGACCCAGCAAAGCCTCACCACCAACGGCCGCGGCGGCAGCAGTTCCAGCATTGAGATTCCCAACCCGAACGGCGGCAAACCCACCGTCCTGCGGCTCGGCGGCGGCAGCCAGGACGTCCAGAATCAAACCTGGAACATCGCCTTCCAAGGCACGCAGTTGATCTTCGACGGCGGTGCCACCATCGCCGGCATCCAGGGAGGCCGGGCCGCCTACGACGCCGCCTTCTTCAGCCTGCGTTCCACCATCGACAACATCGTTTCGCAGATTATCACGCAGTTTTACCAGATCGTCCTGAACCGCGCTCTCATCGTCGCCCAGCAACAAAACGTCGCCCTCCTCCGACAGCAGGTCCAGGATCAGCAAAACCGCTACGAGGCCGGCACCGTCCCGCGTTTCAACGTCCTGCAGGCCGAGGTTCAGCTCGCCAACGCCCAGCCACCGCTTATCCAGGCCCAAAACAATTATCGCATCGCCCTCTATCAACTCGTCCAGCTTCTCGGCATGGATTACCCAAAGGGCAGCCTCAGCCAAGTCCCGTTCAATATTGTCGGCACGCTCGGTTATACCCTGCGTAAAGTGAGCGCCGACGAATCCATCCGCGTCGCCATCGCCCGCAATCCCGCCCTCAAAGCCCAACGCCAGAACATCCTCGCCCAGGCCTCCAACGTCAGCGCCCAGATTGCCGGATGGCTCCCCACCATCAACGCCAGCGCCGGTTACCAATTCGCCAACGACCTCGCTTCGCAGAATCTCAGCCAGAGCGTGCAAGGCTGGTTGTTCGGCGCCACCGGCACTTGGAACATCTGGGATGGCGGACTCACCTACGGCAACGTCACCCAGGCCAAGGCCCAGCTCATGCAAGCCAAAAACAACTACGACAACGGCATCCGCCAGGTCGTCCTCGACGTGCAGGTCGCCATCTCCAATTTGCAGCAGGCCCAGGAAACGATTGATGCCACCACCGCCAGCGTCGTGCAGGCCACCGAGGCCCTCCGCCTCTCCAAGGAACGCCTCGACGCCGGAGCCGGCACCCAGCTCGACGTCCTCAACGCCCAGACCCAGCTCCTCACCGCTCAATCCAATGTGCTCCAGGCCCGCTACGACTACATCGCCGCCATGGCCAGTTACGATTTTGCCCTCTCGCTCGACACCCAGTACGTCGAAACCTTCGACGATCCGCTCGTCCGTCCGCTCAACCCCCAGGCCCTCAATTCCGGCGAACGCAAGCAATTCCAAAAAACCACCGCCCCCGCCAAACCCCAGCCCAAACTGCCCAAGGCTTTCAAGAATCAGGACCCGATCAAACCCATTCTCGAAGACGCGCCCAAACCCACGCCTAAGAAAAAACCCGCCGGCGCGAACAAGTGAGCCCCTGTCCGGCGGAAACCTTTCCCAGCCTTGCGGCGCTGCCCTTCCTGCGCGCCGCCTTCATCCAACGCTGCCCGGACGTTGACGTCCGCACCGATCGCGAAACCGCCATGCAGCGCCTCTGGTCCGTCCAGCGGAAGACAGCGGACGAACTGGGATTTTGCGGAATGCCGTTCGTCACCGCAGAGCAGGTTCATGGAAACATCATCGCTCAAATTGACGCCCCGGCTTCCCTGCCCGCGCCCGGCGCGGATGGCCTGATCACCTCGACTCCCGGCCTCTGCCTCGCCATCTACGTGGCGGACTGCGCCGCCGTTTTTCTGGCCGACAAACACGCCCGCGCCATCGCCCTCGTCCATTCCGGAAAAAAAGGCACCGAGCTCGGCATCGTGCCGAAAGCCATCCACGCCCTGCGCGAAAACTTCGGCATCGCGCCAGCCGACCTCGTCATCCAAATCGCCCCCTGCATCCGTCCGCCGCATTACGAATGGGACTTTGCCGCCGAGATTGTCCGCCAGGCCCGCGCGGCGGGAGTGTCAGACGTCCACGATTGCGGAACCTGCACCGCCTCCGACCCGGAAAAATATTATTCCTATCGTCGCGAAAAAGGCCGCACCGGCCGCCTGCTTGCCTTGCTGGCGCTTACCACGCCTGCAAGCGTAATGTAACCCTAGCGCAGAGCCGTCACTCAGATATGTAATGGAAAAAAAATTAACATATTGAATGGACGCATCAGACTTTTAATCCTTGGTGGGGATGCGCAAAGGTGTCGCCAGAGGTTTCGTAGAGGAGATAGAAGGCGGGATGGCTGATGCTGAAGGTTTCGCTGAGAGGATTGAGGCGTTTTCAGGATGCGGTCCAAACTGGCGAAGGCGGCGGTGAGCTGGCTGGTGGCGGTTGAAGGCTTTTCTCGGGCGCTCGTTTGCGATTAATTTCTTGAATTCATGAGCTCCCTTCTTTTTCTCGATGAAAGCGGGCACGATCACCGCAACATGCCCTATGAAGTGCACGGCGGCTTTGCCTTGCATGCGAAGAGGCTCTGGCCGTTTGTCAAAGCCCTCACAACACTCGAACAGGCGGCATTTGGTGACAACCTTCATCGCTTCAAGAAGGAAATCAAAGGGGCGAAGTTGCTGGATAAAGATCGTTTCAAATTTGCGGCCCAAGAGGCGATGATGGAAGACGCCGCACGGCGCAAACACTGCCTGAGTTTTCTCCACAAAGGTCTGCGAAAACAGGTGCCAACCCGCGAGGAGTTCACTGCCTACGGGCAGGCGAGCTTGGTGATGGTGCGGGGTATTTTCGACCTGCTCCAGCAGCACGAGGCGCGGATCTTTGCCACGATCATCCCGCGGCGGCTGGCGGTGCCGACGACTCTCCCGGCCAGTCTTCCGCCGGAAGGGGTGTTGCGCAAGGATCTGGTATTCCTGCTCGAGCGCTACTTCTACATGCTGGAGCACCAAGGCGAGACGGGCTTGCTCGTGATGGATGAGACGGAGAAGATGCTGGACCGCCGATTCGTGCGGCGGCTGGAGTGGTATTTCAAAGAGACGCATACGGGGCGCTACCGGAGCGCCCGCATCGTGCCATCGCCTTTTTTTGTGGCATCGGACATGGCTTATCCTGTGCAGGTGGCCGACATCCTGATTTATTCCATTAACGTCGGGCTGCGGCTGCCCGGCATGAGCGAGCCGGTGAGGCATGAAGTAGCGGAGGAGTTTGGTCCGTTGCTGGACCGCCTCCAGTGGCGCGGCGACGGCTACCGCGAAAACATCGCGTTCAAAACCCAAGGCATCGTCTATGTTCCCGACCCTTACACCGCGCGAAGGTAAAAAAGAGGAGATAAAGCGTTTGAAACTGGGAGGACCGAAGTCCTTGCAATCTCTTAGCCGAATCTCCGCAGATACTATCGCAAAGCGAGTTGTTGCCGTCAACAATTACCAACATGGCTGCATGAAAAAACGACTTTTTAGATTCGTGCCAGCCAGCGTCCATCCGGTTCAATGGTCCAACAAAAGATGAAAATCTCCCTCACCCAAATGCGCGCCATTGCCACCGGGGCCTTGGTCGTTTGTCTGATCGGCATGGTGGTTTGCCGGCTGTGGGAGTCCACGTATCCGTGGCTGGCCTGGCCGCGCGCCTTCTTCGAAGCGGGAACGGTCGGCGCCCTGGCGGACTGGTTTGCGGTGGTCGCGCTGTTCCGGCATCCCATGGGAATTCCCATTCCGCACACGGCCATTCTGCCGAACAACAAAGGCCGGGTGGCGGAATCGCTGGCCGGTTTCATTGAGACGAGTTTTCTCACGGAGGAGCAGCTTGGACCGCGCTTCCGCAATCTGGACTATGCGGGATTTGCTTCGCGCTGGTTGAAAGAACACGCGGATTTTCTGGCAGCGAAGGCCACGGGATTCGCCCCGAAGATTTTAGCCGGAATTTCCGACGACGAAATCACCGCCCTGCTGGCGGAACGCGCCCGCTCCATGGTTCGCAGTGTCAAACTCGCCCCGCTGGCTGGCGAAGGGCTCAGCCTTTGCGTGCAAAACGGCCGGGATCGGGAAATGTACGTCTCCATCCTCAAGGCGGCGGAGGATTTGATCCTGTCCCACCGGGAGATGATCCAAACGAAAATCCAGGAGGAAATCCCCATTCCGGTTGATGTGATCCGCAAATGGCCGGGACTCAAGTTGCTCGAGCCCGCGCTCGATCAATTGAAGAGTCATCTCGCCGCAACTGTGGCGACGCGGACCATTGAAAAAATCCAAAACGTCCTGAGGGATGCGGAAACTATCCCCGGCCATTCGCTCTGGAAAACGTTTGATGAGAGGCTGCGGCGATTTATTGCCGACCTGAACTCTTCACCCGAAATGGCGGAAAAAATTGGCTCCATGCAGGAAACTCTCGCCGCCAGCTCCGTGGTGGAGGATTTTTCCGCCAAGGCGTGGGCGGAGTTGAAGACCTTTATTCTGCGCGACTGTGAGGCAGCGGACTCCACGGTTCGCACCAAGCTGCGCGAAGCCGTGCTGACGGTGGCCGCACAGTTGGAGGAAAACGAGACCGCGAGGCAGGAGGTCAATGGCTTCCTGGGCGAACAGGTGCTCCAGAGCCTGCTTGCTGCGCGACCGCACGCCCGCGAGATGATTATTTCCACCATAGAAAAATGGGAGGCCCGGGAGATGGCCGAAAAGCTGGAAGCCACCGTGGGACGGGACTTACAATTCATCCGACTGAACGGAACCATCATTGGCGGATTGATCGGCGTCGCGATCCATGCCGGTTTTACTTTGCTGGCTCGCTGAAGCGGAGAGTGATCAGATGACTTCCGACTTTCTCCAAAACCATCCCGCCTTCATCCCCCGGCTCGCCGATCTCTGCGGGCGGGAATGGGCGCATCTTTACAAGGGATGGACCAACGAAACCGCCAGACAGGAGTTTGAAACCCAACGCACCGATGGGCAGCTTCCCCTCAGTCTCGTCGCACTTGAGGATGGCAAATTGCTCGGCGCGGTGAGCGTGATTTACGACGATTTGCCGGGCTTTGAACATCTGAACCCCTGGCTGGCCAGCCTCTTCGTGCTGCCGGAACACCGTGGAAAAAACATCGGCGTCTTTCTTGTCCGTGAAGCCGAAAAGCTCCTTGCGCAAAACGGCATTCCCGCCGCCTGGCTCTTCACCGAATCCGCTCAAGGATTCTTTGCCAAAGCGGGATGGCGGCAGTTTGAGGACGCCACCTGCAACGGTCATGCCGTGGCAGTTTTCAAAAAGGAATTTTTCTGAAAGAATAGCGGCTGATGAAAACCGCCGTCTTCAGCACCAAGCCCTACGACAAAGCATTCCTCCGGGCTGCCAATGCCAACGAGCACCTCAAGTTTGAATTTTACGAGGAACGGCTGAACCATCACACCGCTGCTCTCGCGCAGGGCCATGCCGCCATTTGCGCCTTCGTCAATGACACGCTCACCGCCCACGTCCTCGACATTCTGCATGGCCACGGAGTGCGCTTCATCGCCCTGCGCTGCGCCGGTTTCAACCAGGTGGATCTCCGCCATGCCGCCACGCTCGGCATCAAGGTCGCCCGCGTGCCCGCCTACTCGCCTTACGCCGTGGCGGAATTCGCCCTCGCCCTCATCCTGGCGCTCAATCGCAAAACCCACCGCGCCTATAACCGCATCCGCGACGGCAATTTTTCCATTGATGGGCTCCTCGGCTTCGACCTCCACAGTTCCACCATCGGCATCATCGGCACCGGCAAGATCGGCGTCGTTTTTGCCACCATCCTCGGCGGCTTCGGCGTGAAGATCCTTGGCTACGATCCCTTGCCCCATCCCGCTTTCACCGCCGCCGGCGGCACCTATGTCGAACGCGACGAACTCTTCGCCCGCTCCGACATCATCAGCCTGCACTGCCCGCTCACGCCCGAAACTTTTCATATCATCAGCGAGGAAAACATCGAGCGCATGAAAAAGGGCGTGATGATCATTAACACCAGCCGCGGCGCCCTCGCGGACACCAAGGCCATCATCCGCGGCCTCAAATCCGAACACATCG
>Ga0335394_10010075_pt1 | contig 10650 bp, 9 predicted proteins | sample MAT03_FD_205741 | JGI IMG/M metagenome (GOLD analysis project Ga0335394, IMG submission 205741) | Freshwater microbial communities from Lake Fryxell liftoff mats and glacier meltwater in Antarctica - MAT-03 (spades assembly) (version 2) ...
GTCTAGGAGGCTCTTGAGATTTAGGCGCTTCGGAAAGGTGTAAGTATATGCAAAGTTGACAACAAATGGGCGATTGCGAGGTTGCCAATCCCAATAAGTTTTAAGTTCTTCATCGGAAAAGACACTTCGCTTTCGGCACAACTCAATAAATCTTGCTAAGGTGCTGATATTAGTGTGTATACTTTGCACAACCCCTATTGTACTTGTGACCGATGTATAGTAAGCAGGTCTCTCGCCGGATGCAGTGCGATAAAACACAACCACATCACCGGACTGCAAGCCCTTTTCGTAAGAACGCGAAATATAAACCTTGCTGATCGCATTTCTATTCGGGCGATTTTCCACAAATTCAACTGGCGACTCGGTTCGCAGAATAGAGTCTGGGAACAACTCCGTGTGATATTGTGGGTAGATAGGAACAATAAATTTACGGGCTTTGCGCGAGAAGAACGGATAGGTCAAGCAGGGATCTGCCACGTCTGCCCTCCGCGAGAAGTCCCTCACCAGGACGACCTCTTCGCCCGATGCGGCTCGCTTGACACCGTGTTTCTGAAACCCCCAATCCTCCAGAAGATAGATCAGCCGCTCCTGATCTGCGCTGCGGTCGAAGATCGTCACATAGATTTCCTCCACGTTGTAGCGCAGCGCGTTATCGAAGACGATCTTGAGGAAGCGTTCGCCCAGCTTGTAGCCGTTGGAGATCACCTTGAAGGTCCCGATCTTCAGTCGCTTCTTCGGGGCAAAGCCTGGGGTGATGTCGGAATAGTGCTCACCGACTCCCTCTGACTTCACGTACAAGAAGGCGAGGACTTGTCCGGCCTCAGCCTTACAAATATATGCAATCTCATCGGACTTCCGCGCAAACCACTGCTCAAAGCCGGGGTAGTCCTGCTTGAAGGAGCCGAAGAAGGGATCACTGATGTCGATGTTCCCGAAGTAGGCCTGCTTTACCGACAGAACTTTGTACTCGGCAAGCGAGGGATGCTCGGTTGTGGCCTTTTCCAGGAAAGCGTCGATCGTAAACACCCGTTCAGCGATACCGAGGTATTGCGCCTTCGCGTGAATTCTCCGATCCTCGGTGATCAACAAGTCAACATGGTCTGCGAATACCTCATTGAGCAAGGAGGTGTCGATGGCATCATTGGCATTGGCGTCGAACTTTACCCGTAGCGCCTGAATTGCCGGGCTATCTGGCGCCTGCGTGCGTAAGATGTGATAGTTTTGAACCTTAATCTCGAACGACGCCACTACCGCTGGGTCTTTATGCCTCCGTATCTCGCCTAGTGAGAGCGGATGAACGCATTTTTCGTACCCCAATTTGTCCAACCAATAGAAGAGCACCCCAATATCCTTGCGCACTACCCGGCCAGCTTCACGATGAATGAGAATATTGGTGTCCAGGAGGGTACGCATGGGCTCATTCCTGCTGACGTGTCGTTGTTCGCCGAATAAAATCGAGCGCCTCGGTCATATCGCCGCTTGTAATCATCCGTAGGGGGAGGCCCGTTTCAGCACAGACGTGATCTGCCTGGTGTGTCTCGGCCGCTTGGAGGGCTTCCAGAAAATGAAGCGGATAGGCAACGCTATCACGCGCCTGAAGTCGCTGCTGGATCGTTGCTACCTGCTCTTTGAGGAGAATGACCGCAGCCAAGCGCATCTGCTGGAAGGTGGCCATCGCCACTGGCTGAATCGCGTTCGCAGTGGTAAGCAAGCAGAAGTGCCCGTCCAGCAGAAGCGCCGGAGCCTGCCATTGATGCTTGTGTAATTCGGAGATGAGGGCATCCTGATTCTGGGATACATCTGCGACGGCTTTATGCTGCTCAGACGCTCGCTGTTGGGCGCGCCGGATCAGCGTGCTGGCACTGATGTGATCGAGGGCGGGTGCTTTCGCTACCTGCTGGCAGAAAAAAGTCTTTCCCACTCCGTGAATCCCCGCGACGAATATAATCGTTCGCCTCATCTCCTAAAGCTTTCTTAGTGGGTTTTTCAGAGGTTTAGGCATGACGGAGTATACGGTTGGCAACAATTGAAGTCAAGCGGCGCCGCAGGGCAAGATTGCCGAATACCAAAATTCGGCACGAGGTGTGACAGTCTCTGACACCGCACGGGTCAATAATAAAACATGCGAGCTACACCCAGCCCTTCTTCGCTTTGCACAAATACGAGGATCATGCTAAGGTGTACGCGATTTAGGGCCTTCCAAACAGATATGAGGACTCTTCACAATGAGTATCCCAAGCCTATCACTCGATGTGTTACACACTGCGCTTCACGCTGATTCTTTCTGGATACGACAACTGGAGCAGCTTCAACATGCCGAGACTGGCGCCTCAGCACTTCATCTCGCAATCCTCGTGAACCCCTACCTTGAGCGCATTCTCAACGGCCGCAAAACGATCGAGTCGCGGTTTTCGGTACAGCGGCGCGTACCCTATCAACAAATCCAGAAGGGTGACGTTGTGCTCTTGAAGCGCTCAGGCGGCCCCATTCTCGGTATTGGTCTTGTGGACGAAGCTATGTTTTTCCAGTTAACGCCTTCGGTGCTCACTACCATTCAAATCAAATACGCTGATGAGTTAGGAATCGATGATCCCAATTTCTGGTCTGAGCGCGCAAACGCGGCGTATGGGACTCTTACGCGCTTATCTCACGTACGTCGCTTACCGCCTATCTCCTTCGTCAAACGCGACCAACGCGCCTGGATTGTGCTTCAGAATCGCGTCCTCCAGTCCTACCTCATTCCAACACACGCCCACAGCGCAGCCGATTGAGACCGCTGCTCAGAACGCCGTAGAGGCCCGCTGCCATCACACTTACGCAGGACAGCGCACGAGTCACATCCTGACGGCAACCAGACCAAGCATCTGGCCGAAGGGGACGTCACGCATCCCCAACCGGTGGCCACCAGCCCGCCGCCACCCAGAACTGCCAGGTGACGACCATGAAGTCATTGTTGAGGCGCAGGGTAGCTACGGTTGCGCGGCCGAGCGGGGTCAGGCCGAGGGGATGTGGGTGCCCGCCGCCGCCCAAGCGACGTGCGTAACCCAGGGTTGGGTGCGCGGGTTGAACCGCGGCAACGCCTCGCCGGTCTCAGGGTCATGTCCGCTGGTGCGATCCCCCTTGACGTCGTTGCACCGTGTGCAGGTGAGCCAAAGGTTCGCCCGCTCTGTCGGCCCGCCGAGCGCCTCAGGCGCGAGGTGTTCATACTTCAGCGGCATACCGATGTATGCTGCTGGCGTGTGGCAGGAGCCACAACGGACGCCAGCAGCGCTCACCAGGCGGCGCAGCTCGACAGGCATGGAGATGGAGGCCGGGGCCACGATCAGGAGTCCCGCTCAGCAAGCAGGGGCATGGGCTGCCCCCGCAGCTTCAGGAGCACGGCGGCGTAGGCCTTACGCAGCATCAGCAGGTCGGCGTCGATGAGCTGAACCGCCTGATGCATACAGTTCCCGTCAGCAACGAGCCTGAGCGCGGCGCAAGCACAAGGGGTGCGAGCCTCTGAGATGACGACGGCATCGACCTCGCGCAGCGGCAGGGGGATGATAGTGCGTTCGTGGCGCGAGGCGTGTCGTGCGAGCGTGTCGCGCTGAAAGCGGTGGCCAGGCGATGCAAGGTCGCGTGCTACAATAGCAGCGGAAGCGGCCAATCCATGCGCGGATGTTCCTGGCCGAATCTCAGCGGACGAGGAGCACCCATGAGCCTGACCGTCGAGCCCCAGCCCGTGCCGCTGATCACGACGCCAGCGGGTGTCGTGCGGATCACGGGAACCAGGGTGCCGCTTGAGACGGTGGTGCGCGCCTTCTACCAGGGGGCGACGCCAGAGGAGATCGTCCAGGACTTTCCCACGCTGTCTCTGGCGCAGGTCTATGCGGTCCTGGCGTACTACCTCGCGCACCGCGCGCAGGTTGACGCCTACGTTGCAGCGCGCGCCGAGGCGCGCGATCAGGCACGCCGTGCGCACGAGGAGCGCTTCGACCCCACTGGGATTCGCGCCCGGCTCCTTGCCCGCCAGGGGCGCCAGGAGCCCGTAGCGTGAAGCTCCTTGCCGACGAGAACTTCCGCGGGGCGAGCGTGCGCGGGCTGCTGCGTCGCCGCCCCTCGCGCGACCTCGTGCGGGTTCCAGATGTTGGCCTGAGCGAAGCCGACGATCCGACGGTGCGTGCCTGGGCGGCTGCGGAAGGGCGCCTGGTGCGTACCCACGATGCCGCGACCTTGATCGGCTATGCCTATCAGCGGTTGGCGGCGGGAGCGGTGATGCCCGGCATTATTGAGGTGCGGCAGGAGTTGCCAATCGGTGTGGTGAATGAACACCAATACAATCAAAGCCAGCAAAATAAAGCCCGCGCTAAGCATGAGAAAATTTAACTCCACAGGATATCGCGATTCAATTGGCTCTTTGTTTATATGCCTTGCCTCTGATTCTCTGTAGAAGTATTCATATACAAAGGGGATTGCGGGAAGAAAAATTTCTCTAGCAAAAAAACCTGCCAAACAAGAAAAAACGGATGTTAAAGTAATGATAACAAATCCTACAGCTGGCTTATCGTCCTTTTTCATATAGACTTACAATTTAGTTCAAATACCCTAGGACTACAAAATATGTTCTATAACACATCTTTAGGCTTTGGCAGGGGGCTACGGTCTCGCTCGCGCAGCAGCAGGCGCCAGGTGTGCCAAAGGAAGCTAGCGACCACGAGCGGAGACAGGCAGAGCAGCGCGCTGATAAACACTGCGGGCAGCAGGAGCAGGCCGGGATCGCTGGCTGGCGAGCGCATGGCCGCCATGATTGCGCCGATGAAGTCACCGCCGAGGCGCCACCAGATCACAAACATCCACACCGCACCCAGGCTGAACACTACTGTCGCAGCGAGAGCTACGTCGTGGCGAAAAAGCAGGATGGCGCAGGCTGTGTAGAGTGCTGCACCTACACCGACGAGTAGCAGAGTCATCGTCGCCTGCAGACCAATCGGGCCAACGTACAGCGGCTGTTGCCTGCCCACGGCGGTTACGACAAACAGCAGCAGCATGCCAGCCCAGACAGGCCACCTGCTCCAGGCGTCGCGGTACACGATTGCGAGGGCCACACCGATCGACGTCGGCAAGGCCAGCAGGAGTAGCGCAACTGCGGCCAGCAGGTTGAGCAGCTCGGGCGGAAATTGGATCCCACCGATCAAGCCCATGATTAGCAGCGTGAGGGCCGCGGCGCACCAGAGGGCGAGCGCAGTGCGGCGACGTGCGAGGCTCATCGCTCGATCTCCGGCGCCCGAGGTCGCGGCAGCTTCGGGAAGCTGTAGCGGACGCCGAGCCATGGGTGCAACTCCTCGCCGCAGGCAGGACACTGTTTGCCGAGAACGAACGGGCCGGAAACCGGCGCGCCGCAGCGGGGGCAGCGCCGGCCATATCGCGGATCCAGCCGCACGAACTGCCAGGCCAGCACGGCCGCCAGCGCAAGCGTGATCGTGGCAGTGAGCCAGAAGAACGGCGAGCCCAGGCTGAGCGGCTCTGCCAGGCGCAAAAGCGCCACGTCGGTGATCGGCGGCAGGATCAGCATCGCAACTAGAGCCGTCACTGCGCCAATCATCAGCGAGATCAGCCGCATCAGCTGGCGCTCCGCCCTCGGCAGCCCATACCAGGTGAGCATGCGGCGCGTGAGCACAATGATCACTCCGATTGCGCCGGCGCTGACCAGCACAACGATGGGGATCTGCACCAGGTTGGTCGCCAGGGCGAGGGGCAGCAGGCTGGCGGGATCGTCCACTACCAGGCTTGGGTCGAGCCGCGTGTACCAGACCATGCTGCGTACAGTTCGTTCCATCAGCGCCATCAGCAGATCGGGCCAACCAAGGCCGAGGATCACGAGGATAGTTAGCGAGATCAGGATCATTAAAGCGTGCAGGGCAAGGGCTGCGAGCAGGGCGACCCAGAGTGGCTGGTCCACGGGCCGCCCAAGGATGATGGGCGTGAGTAGGTATAGGCCGACAAGAGCGGCGGTAGTGATGACCGGGAAGTGCATGGGCCAGGAACCAACCAGCATCAGGGCCGTGGTGCTGGACATTATCAGGTTCAAGCCAAGCAGGTAAAGCCCGATGGTAAGACCGTATACCAAGGGCTTTCCGTCAAACTGGTCAGGCTGCCGAAGCAACTTCACTCGAGCGCCAGGACTCGTGGTGTAAAGGTAACGAGTAAGCCATACTGATGGCAATGCCCGCCACAACTGTTGCCTACCTTGACCGTTCCCTGCCAACTTTGGAGTTGGCGTACCAAAAATGAAAAGCGCGCGGAGAAAAGGCTCTGCCTGACCCAGTACTTGGACTGCCCCTGCATCAGCGCAAAACTCGCGCAATTGGAGCAGGCGCCGCCAGTAGATCCAGAGCAGCAGCGTGCAGATCACCACATAGGGTAGGGTATTGACAATCACGCCGAAGAGCACCTGGCTGAAGTCGATCGTCCCAGCTTGGGCCGCCACCTCGGCATAGGCCTCGCGCGAGCCGAAGATCGCGACGACCATCTGCTCGCCGCTGCCCGGCACCAGTCCCTCGAAGATCGCGGCGATAGCGTCCGGGGTAACTTGGGTAAAGAAGCTGCGCTGCACCAGAGCCAGCAGCCCGACCATGCCGATCAGCAGCAGGGCGGCCCAGAGTATGAGCCACGGCCCCCGATCTAGCAGGGCGCGGGCGTAGGCGATCCAGAGGTGATCGCCGTGGGCCAGATGGTGCAGCTCGTGGAGCAGGGCGACATCTGCGATATCCTCCTGCTGCGGATCGGCGAGCAGCGTAAGGAGCTGATCTGCGCGCTCCTCGCCCACAGCGATATAGCGGCGGCGCCAGGTGGCCACCACACGCAAGATTGCGCCGTCGCCGATGGCGAGAAGTGGAGGCTCGCGCATGCCGAGCCGCTCGCGGGCAAGGTAGTCGATGCGCTCCTGGAGAGGCGTATAGCGCTCGGCGGCGGCGCGCAGCTTGAGCCGGCGCACATCCGCCTCGAACATCACGAGCACGTGACGCAGCGAGAGCACAAACATCACCATGGCGAGGCTGATGAAGACGAAGGCCGGCGCGTTATAGGCGATGGCCACAAGGGTGCCGAAGACCACTGTAGCCAGCATGATCACGATCAGCTTCTGCTGGTTCGGTAGCGCCAGGATGTTAAGCCGCAGCTCCGGTTCGTCGCTCTGCATCGCGCGCTCCTGGTTTAGAACGTCGGCGGCGTCAGGTTGTCCCAGTCGAGTTGTGGGCGCTCTTCGCGGGCCGTTTCGACGAGAACGCAGGGTATCCCACGTCTCCCGAAGTATCCGACCAGGCGCCGTACATTGCCGCTTCGGCCCTCGCCACTGACGAAAATCAGCTCATCATCCACGCTGAGGGCTACGCAAAGGTTGCGTAGCTCCTCCATACTGAAGGCAGCGGCGAGAAACACCTGAAGCGCCGCTATCTCATAGCCACAGTAGGGCCCGCGCCTCGATTCATCATCACCGGGAGGCGGCCCACCGTGACCAGGCCCGCCCCCGCCCGGCCCGCCTCCGCCGGGAGGCGGCGCACCGAGGGCTCTGGCCGCGAACTGGTTGATTTCACGCTCCAAGCGGTCTAGTTCACCCCGCGACAGGCGCACCCCACTCCGCTTCACATACTGCTCGATGATCGCCCGGTCGATGAGCTTCTCCCGAACCGGCTCATCAAAACCGCCCACGCCAGCTACTCCATGGCGCACGAAGAGGGCCGTGATGGCGCTGGTGAGGGCCGGAACGATGACCATCAGCAGCAGTTCGGCGCCAGGAAATCCGGTTTGAGCGCCACTGCCGGCGCGGACTACCTCGTCCTGCTCGGCCAACTCCATCAGCTGGTCGAAGGCGTAGTCGGTAAAGACGGCCTCGTCGGGGCGCAGCGCGGCCACCACCTCCGCGCTCAGCTCCTCCACAATAGCCCGGTTCGCCTCCCGGTCGATCGAGGTGGTGAAGTACTCGTTCGGTGGTCCGGCCATAATTCCTACCCTTCCATCAAAGAGCGCTTGTTTAGCCGCCCGACCCGAAGCGCAGCAGCGCCGGCGCGACGTTCAGCTCGTAGAGCTCATGTCGCCCGAAAAGCAGCACGCGCTCCTCGTAGACGATCGCCGCCACCGGAGCCAGCTCCGCCGGGTAGGGGAACGGCTCGGCTGACAGGCCCGGCCCCCAGAGCATGGTAGCCTGCGCCGGCGCGATCTCTACCTCCAAAAAAGGTGGCCGCACGCCCCAAGCCACCTGGCGCTGGGCATAGCGATCAATGCCGCGCAGATCGACCACGAGCCGGTTGCGTCCCACCGCCATCCCCGCGCCGCGGGCGAAGACGCTCCACCCCCGTCGCCCCTCCGCCATCCACTTGACAAGCAGCAAGTCGCCGTGGCCATCCTCAATCGCCTCGATCCGCGCCCCGTCCGGCAGATCGAGCGGGAGCGCCGCCAACTCCTCGCCCCCGTCGAGGCTGCGCAACGTGCCGTCCGCGAGGTAGGCCGGCTGGTCAGCTCCCCAGAGGTAGAGGGCCGTGGGCGCCACGCCCTCCGGCAACTGCCCGAAGTCGGCGTTGATCGCCCGCTTGGCCAGCGTGGCGTCGAGGCGGAGCACGCCGGCCGCCGTAGGTAGGAGGTATGCTGCGCGCTCACCGTCGGGGATAGCCAGGGGCAGCCCGGTGGCGATGTCGTCGGTGAAGCGCCCGTCCACCAGGCGCCGCTCGCCCTCGCCGCCCTGTCCGGGTGCCGCCACGGGGCCGCCGACGTTCCCTTCGCCGCGCTCGCGCTCATAACGCCACAGGTCGTCGGCGCCAAGGAACTCGGCGCAGCGTCCGGCTGCGCCGGTGCCGTCGAGGGCCAAGCGCATGGTTTTCTCGGGCGTGGCCAGGCAGAGGAAGCGCTCCTGGCCGAAGCGGGCCACGGCCACGGTGCGCACCTCAGCGGGGGCGGGCGTGAGGGTCGGGGGGCGCTCCCAGGCGTCCGCGGCGAACGAGGCGCGCGGCACGCGGAACCAGCCGCCCCGCGAAGCTACCTCCACGCCCTCGTCGTAGAACAGGGCCAGGGAGTCAATGGTATCGAAATCGAAGCGGCCGCCGACAAGCTGTACGGGCTCGGGCACGTCAGCCCGCACCCGTGTGATCGTCACCTCGCCGGGGTCGCCGTCTCGCCGCCCAGTCAGGTTCCAGGCCCAGAGCTCGCTCTCGCCGGCGTCCACTAACACGCGCTCGGCGAAGGGGTCGGCGCCCGACAGCGGGCTGAAGACTCCGGCGTCACGGACGCCATCGAGCACCCCCGCGAGGACCCGCTCGCTGCTGGAGTCGCAACGAGCCAGCACGCGCTCACCTGCCCGCTCCAGGTCACTGATCGCGCAGGGCTCCGCCTCGTCGCCGGGCTCGCGTACCACCAGCACGCTGTCAGGGTCGAGCCAGGCCGTGCTGTCAGGTTGCCGCTCGAAGCGCACGATCCCAGTCGGCGTCGCGGCCCAAAGCTGATCGCCCACAGCCACAACCTCGCGCCAGCGGTCCACCCCCACGCGGTCGCCGTCCCAGGGGAGCGGACGCCAGTCGCCCGCCAGGGACTGCTGCTCGAAGACTAGCCCGGCGTCGTCGGCCGAAGGCAGCAGGCGCATGGCAGCCCGCTCGACCAGGGGCGGGAGAGCCAGCCGCTCGCGCAGAGCGTTCACCACGGCGGTGTCGCCGACTATATCCCACGCCGCGCCGGTGAAGCGCCGCACAATCCCCTCGTCGTTGAGGGTGTACATCCCCGCCGCGGCCGTGCCGCCCGCCAAGCGTAGGTCGCGCTCCAGGCAGAGCAGCTGGGTGGGGGCGAAGCTGGCGAGGGCGTCGTGGGCGAGGCCCTGGCGCAGCGTGAGGCTGGTGTCGGGGTAGACAGTGATCCAGCCGTCCTCCCAGATGGCGTAGGCCGCAGCGCCACAGAGGCCTACGTTGCGCAGCCGGTCGTGGGGGAAGCGGCCATCGACAACCTGCACGGGCAGGGCGGGGGAGCCGCCGCGGCCATAGTAGACGCCGCTGAGGGCGCCGCCCACGTCGGCCGTCCACTCCCAGAGGTCGTTGCTGATGCGTAGGCGGGTGTCGAGCAGCGCCGGATCGGCGCATGGCTGTGGGGCACCGCTGGCCCGTAGCTCGACACAAACCCCGCCCTGGGCGATCAGGAGATCGGGGTCGGCGCGGGGTCGCCCGAGCCGGTCAACAGAGGCGAGGCCGCCACCCGCGCTGCTTAGATCGTAGACCTTGTCGATGCGGTCGAGGCCGTAGGCGGGGCCGGCGGCGTACTGCTGGAGCCCGGCGGCGCTGGCCACAAAGAGCCGGTCGTCCACGACCTCGAAGGCGCGCACCACATCGAAGGGGAAGCGGCCCGCGTCGAAGTCGAAGCCCACCCAGCGGTCGCCACCGGCGAGGGTATCGAGGCGCAGCTCCTTTGTCACCTGGGCGCCGCGGCGGGTGAAGCGCAGGCGCGGGTCATCGACTAGGGGCCAGACAGCGTCGGGGTTATCGGCGGCGGGCACGGGGGCGAACTGCCGCGCCACCGCGTCCCAGCGCGAGACGGCTTGGCCGCTGAAGCGGAAGAGGGCCTGGCTGCCATCGGGGGCGGTGAGGCTTTCGAGCCGGTCGGCGGCGAGGGGCGGCAGGCGAGGGGCGGCGAGGGTCCCCA
>Ga0335394_10010076_pt1 | contig 10650 bp, 11 predicted proteins | sample MAT03_FD_205741 | JGI IMG/M metagenome (GOLD analysis project Ga0335394, IMG submission 205741) | Freshwater microbial communities from Lake Fryxell liftoff mats and glacier meltwater in Antarctica - MAT-03 (spades assembly) (version 2) ...
GGATCGAAGGCTGGAACGACCTGCGAGGTGACGACCTGTGTGTGGGCGGTGGCGTCGTTGGGGACTGAGCGAGGCAGATGGCTGGTGTCGGTCACGGTGCAAGTGTTGCATTTGCGAACGGCGCCCAGGCGAAGTGGTGGGATGCCGCCGAGCGCACTTCGGCAACGCCGCTCGAGGCGGTGCCCGCGCGGTCCCTCACGACGGCGGCAACATCCCCCGAACATCCCGATGGCGTCCACATTGTCGCCACAATTGGGGGCGCACGATGTATCTCACGAAGCGGCCCATCCGGGTCGAAAAACGGGAGAGATGTTCACATGAAGCGAGTACTCATCGGCATCGGAGCGGCACTGCTGACCGTCGGAGCGCTGGCAGGCGTCGGACGAGCCGCATAAGAAGCAGGACGCGACGACGCACGACACGACACGGTTGTGCAGGTAGCCGACAGCACCACGGACTTCCCGGCGAACGGCTGGGGTTTTGATGGTCGATATGAGGACAGGGAGTGGCGCGGTCATCATGGCGGAGCGTTCCTCGTGTTCCCACTGTTGGTGATCGGCGGTATCGGCCTTGTCGCAGCCGGTCGACGTCGCCACATCCAGGCGAGCGGCTGCGGACCCTACAACCAGGGCGGGTTTGCACCGTGACCGGCTTGGCCATCGTTCGTAGCATCGCGGCCACGGCGGCACGGTGACAGCTTCGAACTGCGACGACCGGCATGGCGCGGTGTTCACCATCCAGATCCCCGCCACCGGCGGATCAGCCGCGTGTGATGGATGCACCGGCGCCGATGTCGGCAGCATCGGCGGCGCGACGACCAGCATGCCAGCCGGCGGCATTGAGGTTTCGGTTGCGCATCGCGGTGGCGTTGGGAAATGCCTCTGCGTAGGCAGCCTCCACCGCCGCTTCGCGACTGGCGAGCACGGGCAGCAGCGACTCTCCGTACTCCGCGGCGGCCTCGGCGGCCACATGACTGCGAGTGGCCTCGAGTCGTTCGGCGATGCGGTGGGCGAAAGCGATGAGAAACGCCCGCCGGAACGACGGCGTGCTGAGGTGCCGGCTGGTGGCAGTTGCCGCGGCCGAAGCACGCGTGGCCTGCACCAACAGCGAGGTGAACAGCAGATCGGTGAGCTGCAGGTCGACCGGAAACCCCATCACGGTGCACAGCCCGGCGTACGGCACCCAGATGCTGCGCACCCCGTTGACGCCTGCGATTTCTGACAGGAAGCTGGCCTTCTCCTCCGCGTAGGGGTTGTCGATGTGGACGCGTCGTGACTCCACGCCCGCAACAGTTCGACTGCCGACCGCCGCCGACGCAAGCACCGCTGCATCGATGGAGTGGCGAGTCATCATTTCCTGGGCCTTGGCGGTGAACGCCTCCGCCTCAGCATCGAAGGTGGTGGCCTCGGCCTTGGCCAGCAAGGCTCTGATCAGCTTCAGCGCCTTGGCGTCTATGCCCTCCGTGGAACGCGGCGTTGGCATGACGCCGCGGTTCGTGGCACCCCACTGTGATGGCGGCATCAGTGCGATTGGCAAACGCGGTAGCTGGCGTAACTGGGCCAGGAATTGCACGGCAACCGTGAGCGCTTCCTCGGGATGCTGCCGTTCGGTGCGCGCCCAACCTGCAATGAGGTCTCCGCGCCCGCCGACGACGGTGGCGCGATCGCTGTCGACCACGCCGAGCTCCTGCAGCTGGCCGAGCCAGGAATGAGGAGCGCGTGTGGGTGCGTCGAACCGGCGAGCGTGGTCGGCGATGAAGGCAATGGTGAGTCGACTGGCGCGAACGGTCCACTCGCGCTTGACGACGTGTACTAGGTCGGCTGGCTGCCAGCCGCCGTCGAGCACGGACTCGGTGAGCTGGCGCAACACCTGCGCAACGCAGGCGCTCGGCCGATCGAGGGGGTCGTCCTCGGCCTCCAGCCTGTGCAGCACTGCCATCGCGCGACCGAACAGCAGCTTGTTGGCACCCGGCCCAACGGCCGCCAAACAGGCGACTCCGAGGAGCTCATCGAGTGTGTGGTCTGCCCCGCCGGTGCTGGCTCGCGGGCCGGCCGTGCGCTTTCGAGAGGCTTCTTGGCGCTGTTTCTGCGCCCTACGTTGTTGGCTGTTGCGTCCCATCGGGGGAGTTTGGCAGAGGGGTGCGCGAGGGTTTGCGGCGCCCCTGACGCAGCAGCTCAGCCGGTGTAGTACCGGTCGGTGACGGTGAGGACCTCGTCCAGAATCGCGAGGCCTTCCTCGACCTGTTCAACGCTGGTGGTGCACGGGGGCGTGACCTGCAAGCGGTTGAAGTGGATGAACGGCCACAGGCCCTTCGACTTGCAAGCGGCGGCCAATTCGACCATCGGCTTGGCGTCGACGCCGGCAGCGTTGTACGGCACGAGGGCCTCACGAGTCGTGCGGTCCTTCACCAGCTCGAGTGCCCAGAACACGCCGAGCCCGCGCACATCGCCGACGCTCGGGTGATTGGCCTGCAACTTCTCCAGACCCGGCCGCAACACGTCTTCGCCCAGCATGCGGGCGTGCTCGATGATGCCCTCTTCCTTGAAGATGTTGATACTGGCAACGGCCGAGGCGCAGGCCAGCGGGTGACCCGAATACGTCAGGCCGCCGGGGTACACCTTGTTGCGGAAAGTGTCGGACACCTTGCGGCTGATGATCACACCGCCGATGGGGATGTAGCCCGAGTTGACGCCCTTGGCGAAACACACCAGGTCGGGCTGGACGCCCCACTTCTGGAAGGCGAACCACTCGCCGCATCGACCGAAGCCGGCCATCACTTCATCGCAGATCATCATGATGCCGTGGCGGTCGCAGCGCTCGCGGATGCCGGCCAGGTAACCGTCCGGTGGCACCAGGATTCCGTTGGTGCCGACCACAGTCTCGATGATGATGGCGGCAACGGTGTGGCTGCCTTCCATCATCAGCACATCGTCGAGGTGCTGCAGCGCTCGCTCACATTCCTGTGCCTCGCTGGTGCTGTGAAAGGCGCTGCGGTATGGGTACGGACCCCAGAACTTGACAACGCCGGGCATGCCGGGCTCGCTGGGCCAACGCCGCGGGTCGCCGGTGAGGGTGATGGCCCCGTTGGTGGCGCCGTGATAGCTGCGGTAGTGGTTGAGCACCTTGTGGCGCCCGGTGTGCAGGCGAGCCATACGGACCGCATTCTCAGTGGCCTCGGCGCCGCCGTTGGTGAAGAACACCATGTCGAGGTCGCAGTCAGCAATGTTGGTGGCGGCGACCTCGGTGATCAGCCGGGCGGCTTCGCTGCGGGCGTCGTTGGCGTGGAACGGCGCCACCGTGCACATGGTGCCGGCGTACTCCTGGATGGCCGCGACCAGCTTGGGGTGCTGGTGACCGATGTTGACGTTGACCAGTTGGCTGGAGAAGTCGAGGTAGCGAGTGCCGTCCTGCGTCCAGAACTCACTGCCCGAGGCGCGGGCCACGACTGCCGGGTTGAGCGCACCCTGGGCGCTCCATGAGTGAAAGACGTGCTTGCGGTCGTTGTCGAAGGCATCTTCGGGGTGGGTGTCGAGCGCGGTCATGGATGCATGGTAGTTGTCACACGCGGTGGCGTACAGAGCGGTCATTGTTCCCGCACAAAGTTCGTCAGTAGTGTGTCGACGCATGGCAGTCGTGGTCGGAATCGATGTGGGTGGCACCAAGACCAACGCCACCGTGCTGTCCGACGATGGCAGGTTCCTGATTGACCGCATGATCGAGGTGCCGAGCAGGGTCACGGATGGCCCTGCGGCAGCGATCGAGGCAATTGTCGCGGTCGTCGCCGCCGTGCTGCGTGAGGCTGGTGCGGAGGGACAGTCGGTGCTGGCAGTCGGCCTCGACACCCCCGGCCCGGCGACCGCGGGTGGCGTGATCTCGCGGCGAGGCTCGACCAACTTTGCTGAGAAGGAGTGGTGGGGTTTCGACGTTCGGGCCGCGGTCGAAAATGCGCTGCGGCTGCCCGTGATCTACAACAACGATGGCAATGCCGCAGCGTTGTATGCGCACCAGCAGCATTACGGCCCGTTCTCCACTCAGCGTTCGTCCGTCGCCGCAATTGTGGGCACCGGTCTTGGCGGAGGTGTTGTGGAAATGGGCGCTGTCGTTCGCGGCGCGTCGGGCATGGCCGGCGAGCTGGGGCACGTGCACATTCCGATGCAAGGACTCTTGGCTGAGGGCCAGCCATTGCCGCATTGCAACTGCGGTTTCGATGGCGACCTGGAGAGCGTCGCGTCGCTCAGCGGCATTCAGAACAGCCTGTTGCCGTTCTGGCTGACGCAGTATCCGGCGCACCCGCTGGCATCGCTTTCCATCTCTGCGGCCGCAAAGGAGGTGCGCAGCTACGCGCAGCGCGGCGACGAGATGTCGTTGAAGATCTTCGAGCAGCAGGCGATGGCAATCGGGCGCATGTTCACGATTGCGGCCAACTTCACCGACCCCGATGGTTACTTCGTGGGTGGGGGTGTCGTGGAGGCCGAGCCACACTTCCGCGACTGGTTCCTCGAGGTCGTGCAGCAGCACACGGCGTTGCGAACCGAGCAGCGCGATGTCGCCGAGTTCCTGGTCGTATCAGACCTGGACATGGCTGGCGCTCGCGGCTCGGCCATGGCCGCCCTGAACGCCATCCGCCCCTGAGCAGCACGCGACTTCGGCGTTCATGTGCGGTACTACCGCATCTCAGCGCCGAAGTTCAGGGACCTGCTCAGCTGAGCGTGGCGATGGCGTCGGCTACAGCGAGGATGCGTTGCGCGTTGGTGACGTGCAGATTCTCGATCATGCGACCTTTGTAGGTCACCACGCCCTTGCCCTCGGCGATGGCTGCATCGAACGCTGCGATCAGGTCGCGAGCGTTCTCTATGTCCGCCTCTGAAGGTGCCCACACGTCGTTGCAGATGTCGACCTGGCCGGGGTGAATCAGCGTCTTGCCGTCGAAACCCATCTCGAATCCCTGCACGCACTCCACACGGAAGGCATCGAGATCCTTCACGTCGTTGAACACGCCATCGAGGATCACCTTGTCCGCCTCGCGCGCGGCCAACAGTGCAGTTGCCAGGTGGGGTACCAAGGGGTGACGACCAGCGGCACTCAGCACCGAACGAACCTCACGCGCAAGATCGTTGGTACCCATCACCAACACCGACACGCGCCAGTGAGCGACCATGGCGCGTACGTCGAGAATCGCCGTTGGTGTCTCGATCATTGCCCAGATCTTCATGTCGGCATGGGCCCCGGCTGCATCGAGTCGATCCGAGACCTGGTCGAGATACGCCACCGATGAAACCTTCGGAATCACGACGGCCGCGGCATCAGACTGCGCGGCGGCGGCGAGATCGTCCACGCCCCACGGCGTGTCGAGGCCGTTGCAACGGATCGTCAGTTCGCGCGAGCCGTACTCGCCTGATGACGCAGCGGCCACGGCGTTCGCCCGAGCAGCTTCCTTCGCATCGGGTGCAACGGCATCCTCGAGGTCGAAGATGATCGCATCAGCCGCGATCGTCTTGGCCTTCTCCAGCGCCCGCTCGTTGGCGGCCGGCATGTAGAGCACCGAACGGCGGGGACGCAGCGACGCACTCATGACGTGAACCCGTACGACGCAGCGAGCTGCGGGTCGCGGGCAGCCAACTCGTGGGCCAGCTGCACCACCACATTGCACTGCTTCACCGACGCATCGTCCTCCATCTTGCCGTCCAGCATGATGGCGCCGGTGCCGTTGCCCATCGCATCGATCACTCGTTGCGCCTGCCGCACATCGGCCGGCCGTGGGCTGAACACACGCTTGGCGATCTCGATCTGAACGGGATGAAGGCTCCAGGCGCCCACGCAACCGAGCAGATAGGCGTTACGGAACTGGTCTTCGCAGGCGACCGTGTCCTTGATGTCGCCGAAGGGGCCGTAGAACGGCAGCAGGCCGTACATGGCACAGGCATCCACCATGCGAGCGATCGTGTAGTGCCACAGGTCCTGCTGATAGGTGGGGCGAGTGGCGGTGTACTCGGGGCCGTCGGCACCCATCGGCGGGTCGGCGCGAACAAGGTAGTCAGGGTGCCCGCCACCCACGCGGGTGGTCTTCATCCGTCGGTTGGCGGCAAGGTCGGCCGGGCCGAGGCACAGGCCCTGCATGCGAGGCGAGGCACCGCAGATGGCCTCCACGTTTGCAACACCACGCGCGGTCTCGAGAATTGCGTGGATCAGCAACGGCTTCTTCAAGCCGGCGCGAGCTTCGAGCTGCGCAAGTAGGCGGTCCACGTAGTGGATGTCCTCGGGCCCCTCCACCTTGGGCACCATGATGACGTCGAGCTTGTCGCCGATCTCGCCGACGAGTGTGGTGAGGTCGTCGAGCGCCCAGGGAGAATCAAGGCTGTTGATTCGCGTCCAGAACTGAGTGCCGCCGAAGTCGACCGTCTTGCCGACATTCACCAGGCCCGCGCGCGCGGCCTCCTTCTCGGCCATCGGGATGGCGTCTTCCAAGTTGCCCAGCAGGATGTCGACCGTTGTCACGATCTCGGGAAGCTTCGCCACCACCTTTTCGTTCTGCGGTGGAAAGAAGTGAACGACACGGCTGGGCCGAAAGGGGATCTCGCGCACGGGCTCGGGGGCACCGGTGGCGAGCGGCTTGAAGAAGTCACGAGGGCTACGCACACCGGAAGGTTATGTTCACACGGTGCCTATAGGAAACTTTGACGCAATCCTGTTCGACGCCGGTGGCATCTTTCTGCTGCCGGACCCCACCGTGCTCGGCCCGCTGCTGGCGTATCACGGCGGCGACCCGTCCATCGCCGCTCACCGCCGAGCGCATTACGCCGGCATGGCGGCCAAGAGCGCGGCTGGTGCCACCGAGCGCTTCTGGCACGACTACAACGTCGCGTACGTCCAATCCGTCGGTGTCGACGAACACGAGGTCGAATTGGCTGCAAGTGTTTTGGAACACACCCGCAACGCGCACACGTGGCGGTGGCCAATACCAGAAAGCATCACAGCGCTGCAAGCACTTCATGCGCTCGGTATGCCGATGGGCGTCGTCAGCAACGCCAGTGGACAGATCGCCCAGGTATTGGCTCGCAGTGGCGTCTGCCAGGAAGGCGATGGGCCGAACACGCCGGTACGCGTCATCATCGACAGCCATGTGGTTGGCGTCGCCAAACCGGACCCCCACATCTTCGACTTCGCGCTACCACATTTCGCGGGGCTCGCGACAGACCGCATTGCATACGTGGGCGACTCGGTGACGATGGACGTCGGCGGTGCTCGCGCGGCGGGTCTGCACCCGATCCTGCTCGATCCTCACGACGATCATCCAGGAGCGGACTTCCAACGGCTGAGATCACTGATGGAGCTGGTCGACTGATGACCGATCCTGTGAGTCCGCGTTGGACCCACTGGCGCGAGACCATCGACCTGGAGGAGTACCACGCCCGATTCGCGCGATTGGAGGCCGCTGGGCAAGCGAGTCACGGCGAAGCCGATCTCATCGAGGGCTACCGCCCGACCACCGTGCTCGACGCCGGCTGCGGCATGGGCCGAGTGGCCATCGAGCTCCACCATCGCAAGGTCGGGGTCGTCGGCTGCGACCTCGACGACGATCTGCTGGCCTACGCCCGAGCCGACATGCCCGACATCGAATGGCACCATGTCGATCTCGCCACCATGCGGTTGGCGAGCACCTTCGACATCGTGGCGATGCCGGGCAACGTGATGATCTTCTGTCGCACTGAGGACAGCGGCCGGATCGTGGCCAACCTGGCGACTCATCTCACCGCCGGAGGGCTCCTCATCGCCGGCTTCACGCTCGACCGCGGCGATGGCGCGCTGACGTTGGACGTCTACGACGAGTACTGCGTCGATGCGGGATTAGCCCTGGTAGAACGCTATGCGACCTGGGAGCGCGACCCCTACACCGACGGCAACTACGCAGTCTCCGTGCATCAAGAATGTCGGTAGACAATCCGCATACCATCGTGCTATTTTGATTGCATGCCCACACAGCTTGCAATTCGCCTCCCGGATGAGACGCTGGCTGGTCTCGACTGGCTCGTCGTCCGCTGCCAGTATTCCAACCGCACCGAAGCCATGCGCTCGGCCATCGAGGCCATGATCAAGATCGAGCGCTCGCGTCAGATCGACGAGCAGTACATCGAGGCCTATACGCGTGTGCCCCAGACCGACGACGAGTTGGCCCACCTCGGAATGCAGTCGTTCGACCATCTTGATGACGAGGACTGGTCGGAATGGCTCTGATCGCCCAGGGTGAAATCTGGCTCGGCGAACTGCCTGACCGAAAGCCCCGGCCATATCTGGTCCTCACCCGCCAGCACGCCATTGATGGCCTGCGCACCGTGGTGGTCGCCCCAGTCACCACGACTCTACGCGGCCTCGTCAGCGAACTCGGGCTCGGTCCTGCCGACGGCCTTCGTCGCGAGTGCGTCGCCACGTTCGACAATCTCGCTGCGCTTCCGAAGTCGGCGTTCACGCAGCAATTGGGGACGCTCGGCCCTGGTCGATGGCACGAGGTGTGCGAGGCACTGCGCACCGCAATTGACTGCTAGACCACTGGTATGGGTTTCGATGTGGAAGTGGTTGTGACGCTGAAGGCGCCGCCGACGGATGTGCTGATGAAGGAACTCGACCATCACTTCGAGGCGGCCGCGCACCAGCACGGCACCATGACGGTCGAGCTCATCGAGCACGTTGCGGTCGAGAGCGAAGCCGACGCAATTGGCTTCGTGCGCAGCCTGGTTTTGGAGGCAATTCCTGCGAACGCTGTGATCACCAGCATCGTCGCTGTCCCCGGCTGAGGTAGCCCCGTCCGTCTGTGTCACACCACAGACGGAACCCCGGTTTGTGCTGTTTCACAGAGGCGGGTGTAGTCGGCTTACGTCTTGGCGTTGTCGACCAATCGGCGAGCGATGACCTTCAGGCACAGTGTCTCATCGGCGCCTTCGAAGATGCTGAGCACGCGAGCATCGACGAACAGTCGCGACACGGTGTACTCCTCGGCGTAGCCCATGCCACCATGGATCTGCAGCGCCTCGCGGGTGACCCATTCAGCCGCCTTGCACACGTAGGCCTTGACCATCGCCGCCTCCATGGTGCCCTCACCGTCGCCCTTGGCCATCATGTTGGCCACGCTGTAGGAGAACTGGCGACCGGCTTGGATGAGCATGGCCATGCGGCCCAACTTCACCTGCGTGAGCTGATAGTCGACGATCGACGAGCCGAACACGGTGCGGTTCTGCGCATAGTCCAGCGCTGCCTCGTAGGCGGCCTGCATCACGCCGACGGCGCGGGCCGCGGTCTGCAGCCGGCCGTTCTCGAACCCGGCCATCTGCATGAAGAAGCCTTTGCCCAGGCCTTCATCCTCACCGATCAGGTTGGCCGCCGGCACCCACCAGTCCTCGAGGGCAATCTCATAGCTGTGCATACCGCGATAACCGATGGTGTCGATGGCACGACCTTCCATCTTGCCGATGGACCCGCCGGGCAGGGCGTCCTGGGTGAACTGAAAGCCGTGACCTCCGCCGCGGGGCTTGGGGACGATGAACAGGCTCAAACCGCGGTAGGTCTTCTTCGGGTCCGGGTCGGTGCGTGCCAGTAGCGCCAGTACGTCGGCGCGGGCACCGAAGGTGCACCACGTCTTGACGCCATTGATCACGTAACCAGGCACGCCGTTGGCACCCTCAGCGGGACGAGCGGTGACCTTGATGCCGGCGACATCGCTGCCGTAGTCGGGCTCGGTGACCGCGACCGCCGGCATCACCTCGGCGACCGCCAGCTTGGGCAACCACTCCTGCTTCTGCGCTTCGGTGCCCCCCTTGACCAGCGCACGAGTGAGGATCTCGGGGCGAGTGATGAGTGAGCCGCCGATGCCCAGCGACACTCTGCTGAGCTCTTCGGTGGCCACGACCATTCCCATGTATTCGCCGTCGCCACCTTCACTGAAGCCGCCGTACTCGGCCGGCACACTGAGTCCGAAGGCGCCCATCTCCGCGAGGCCGGTGATGATCTCCTCGGGCACATCTGCGTTGTGGCGGTGTACGTGCTCGGCGTGCGGCTTGATGACCTTCTCGGCGAAGCTGCGGAAGGCGTCGGCCACCATCTCCATCTCGCCGTCGAGGTGCAGCGGCCCCGGCTGCTGAGCAAGCGAGGCGACGAATTCGGGCGTGCGGAACTTCGCGAGAAACAGATGTGCGTCGCGCATCGGAGCGGCCTCAAGGCCCCACATCACCTCGCGACCGGTGATACGCGTGATCAGGTCGTGCACCATGTCGGCGGTGAAGGCGCACGTAATGGCGGCCTCCTGCGAACCTTTCGCTCCGTAGTCCAGCAGCGCCCGTGCGGTCTCCACTTGGGCAGCAGCGTGAGCGAGGTCGTAGGCCAAGACTTGGTGCACCTCAGGCCCACCGTTGGCAGCAAGGTGACGAACGCCCTTCCCCACGACGCCGCTGGCGATCTCGATGACATCAGCGGCAGCGGCAAGGTCGGGCGCGGCAAGATCGGTGCTCATCTGCCAGAGGTTACCGAACGGTAGGTGCGCGAGACCTCACGGTGAGCTGGCGAATAATGCGTGGCCAAGGGGTGAACGGTAGGAATCGGTCGCCAGAACGTGCGCCGCCGTGTGCCAGGCTCGCGAAATGTCCGATGACACCTCGACAACAC
>Ga0335394_10010077_pt1 | contig 10649 bp, 7 predicted proteins | sample MAT03_FD_205741 | JGI IMG/M metagenome (GOLD analysis project Ga0335394, IMG submission 205741) | Freshwater microbial communities from Lake Fryxell liftoff mats and glacier meltwater in Antarctica - MAT-03 (spades assembly) (version 2) ...
GAGATCACCGCCATTCTCGCCCAACCCGACCGATCCAGCGCCCAGGGCCGCCGGGACCATGTCCTGTTGGCCGTTCTCTACAATACCGGTGCCCGCATTCAGGAGGCATTGAACCTTTCTCCTCGCAACCTCCGCCTGGAATCGCCCTTCCATGTTCGGCTCTTTGGCAAGGGGCGAAAGGAAAGGATTTGTCCTCTCTGGCCCGAGACAGTTGCGCTGCTAAGGGAGTTTTTGAAAAGGCAGCCTCGCTCCGAAGACGAGGCCGTTTTCGTGAACCGGTACGACCGTCCGCTGGGAGCCGCCGGGGTGCGTTTCAAGCTGAAGCAATACGTGGCGGCCGCGGCTAGGCAGGTTCCTTCGCTGGCGACAAAGCGCGTCTCTCCGCACACGTTCCGCCATGCGACTGCGTCCAGTCTTGTAGCTGCGGGCGTGGATGTGACTGTGATTCGCAGCTGGCTCGGGCATGCCAGCCTCGACACAACTAACCGGTATGCGCGGGCCGATCTTGAAACTAAGCGGAAAGCACTGGAAAAGGTGGACGGTTCGGCTAGGCCCGGCAAACCACCTCGGTGGAAGCGCGACGCGGAACTGATGGCGTGGCTCGACGCCCTCTGAGGGGCTGGATAATGAGAAGGTGTTTGCGGCCGGATATCGAGAAACACTGGTGCCCGGCTGCTCTCCTTCGCATTTTTTCTTCCTGCTCATTAATCGCCTAATGGCAAGCTTGCCATTAGGCGATGAGGCCATAGCGGAAGATGGCGATGTTTTCAGCTTTTTCGTCGGGCATCGGGTTTGTTTTTCTCCTGGACCGAGCGTACGGCGGCAGGCGGCCGAATTCGATGCAAATGGTGTGTGGGAAGGCTCAGGAGGGAGCGGCGGCGGGAATGAATGCGGCGCGGCGGCCGGTGGGAGCGAGCGAAGGCGGCCAGCCCAGAAGGTGCTGGCGGACAAGGCCGAACAGGAATCGGTGAGCGGGAATCCAGCCGGTCGATTCGAGCATGGCGAGCGCGCGAAGAATGAAATTGGGAGCGGGTGTGGGCTTGGTCATCGCGGCCAGCGCGGCGCACAGGGGCTCGGCTTGAGCGCGGAAGCGGCGCAGCCAAAACTGGCCGCGCTGGTAGGGTGAGGCGGGCGGCAGAGCGGCGGCGAGCGTTTTGGCGTGGAGCAATCGAGCGACGAGGAATAGCCCGATCACGGCGACGCTGGATCGCAGGCAGGGCAAGGCGAACTCGGGCAGCAGCGAGACGGTGCGGCGGCAAGCCTGGCATAGATAGCGGCGCACGCGGATCGCGCCGTCGAAGGCGGAATCGATGAGGGTGCGGGTGTAGAAGCCGTGGGCGATAAGCGGGTGTTTGGCCTGGCACTGGGGACAATGGGCGGGGCGATGGAGGTCCGGATCGGCCAACTGTTCGAGGTAGGGCTGCACTGGACCGGGGAACGGGTGTAGGATTTGCATTGTAGGATCGCTTCCGGGAGTGGCAACTCCCAAGGTTCGTTCGGCCCGGCGGGAGAGTTTCATTGGCTGGTGAAACCTGATTGAACTCTTCCCCCACCTCGCTATCCTACGCGAAGATACCTCTCGGGCATGGCCCCCGCCCCGAGTCACGATCCTGGCCGGAGCGAGCGGTGGTTAATGTGAGAAAAACCGCCCGCTAAGAGGGTGAAGATTGCGAACCCTTACACTTAATTACGTTCGTTGAAGCGCCGCGTCTTGCGACTGGAAACGTTGCCGCTCATACCGCCCGCGCCTTGCTCGGTACGGCTCAACTGCAGGAACCGTTCTCGCTGGCGCGCGCTGGCCGCCGCATTGCCCTCATCTTGAAAAACGCGCGCGAGTAGTAGATGCAACTCCGGTTCCGCATCGTTTTCTGCGACCAGCCCCTCGAGCAACTCGCGTGCGCGCGCATTCTCTTTGAGTCCGGCTGACAATTTGGCAAGTTCAAGGCGCGCTTGCCGGTGCTTCGGGTTCGCTTCCAACGCAATTTGCAGATGCCGCCGCGCGGATTCATACCGGCCGAAGCGGCGCTCGATCCTTGCCAGCGCGACGCGGGCCTCGACGAAGTCGGGCCTCAATTCCACTGCATTAGCGAACGCCGATTGGGCCTCGTCGAACCGTCCCGCAGTTTCGAATTCATAACCCGCACGGAACTTCGCGTCGGCGGATCGGGGGAAGCGGGCAGCGGTATCGCCGGCCGACGCCAGCGCTTTGTCAAATTGGAAGCACTGATGCCATGCATCGGCGAGCAGCAATGCAGGCTTCTCGGCAAGCGGTGCCTGACGGCGGGCTGCCTCGAGGGTTTCAGCTGCGTCCAGCGGGTAGCCCTCCTGCAGATAAAGGACCCCAAGCAGCGCCAGCAGACCGGCGTGCTCGGGCCGCGCAAGCTGTCCGGCGCGCAGATGACGGATAGCTTCGAGTCTGCGTCCCTCCTGCGACAACGCCAACCCCAGCAGGTAGTTCGGTTCGAAAGCATCCGGGCGGACAGCGGCAGCTCGGGCCAGTGGTTCCAGCGCATCGCGAAACCTGCCATCCTGAATGAGCTTCACGCCTGCGTTCAAGTCCTGTGGAAACGGATCCTGCCCGCCCGCTGTGGCACACAAAGCGAAAAGCAGGAGACAGGCGCGGTGCATGGAACGCCTTAGGTCTCGGGGAGCCGCTCGAGCGCGTTCAGTGTCTCCGTCACGTGCGCCTCCATCGTGTGTTGCGCTTGCTCGGGATCGCGGCTTCGGATAGCTTCATAAAGTTCACGATGCGACTCGTACTCGGCCATGCGGTACTCCGGAGTTCCGTTCTCGCGCTCGATGAGCGCATCGCCGGAAGCCATCACCAGATTGAAGGAGGAGACCACCTTCTCGGGCACCTCATTGTGGGTGGCGCTCGCGATGTGGGACTGTAGCGTCAGGCTGTACATTGGCTGGCCACGCCGCGCAGCCCGCTCGATCTTGCGCAGGATCTCTTCGAGTTCCTCGAAATCCTCCTCGGTGGCTGTGACCGCCGCCAAACGCGCTACCCCGCCCTCGATCACCTTACGGGCCGCCACTACCTTGACGATCGCCTCCCGGCCGAGCAGCGCAGCAAGGACGTCGGCGTTCACTACCAAGCCCGAAGTAATCAACTTGACGAAGCAGCCGAGACCCGGCCGGATCTCGATCAGGTTCATGCCGGAAAGAGCCTGCAAAGCCTCGCGCACGACGGTTCGGCTTACCTGGAACTGGCGCACCAAGTCCGGCACCGAAGGCAACTGTGAGCCAGCGGGGAATTTACCATCCCGGATCCAGGCCAGCATGGTGTCTCTGACATCATGAGTGAGACTTCGAGTCGGCGCAGCTTCAACAGGAATCAACGTGGGTGGCTTCCCTTCAGTGCTGATATTACCAGTATTCCCGATGCGGAAGCGGCCCGCAATCATGGTGCTGACGGCTCCTCTATGGCGAGCACGCGATCGGGCGCCACATCGGTCAGAGTCTGCTCCCGGCCACTCGGCCATTTGACGACGATCGAATCCGCCTTTGGTGCGGACCCCAGTCCGAAATGCATCCGGGAATCGCTCGAACTCAGATAACTGTCGCCAGCCAGTCGAACCGCCGCGAGCAGTCGGCCCTGTGCCTTCACGGTGACCACCGCGCCCACCCCGTCCCGGTTGCTCCGAGTTCCGCGCAGCGCAACCTGCAGCCAGTGCCCTCCACCATTGCGATTGATTAACAGACGGGGCGGCCCATCCTGCTGGTTAACCAGGACGTCGATGCGCCCGTCGTTATCGATGTCGCCGATGGCAAGCCCGCGGGCTGTCCCCGGATTCGCAATTGTTGGCTCGCCTGCGCCGATCTCGGCGTAAACGCCCCGGCCGCGGTTGTGATGCAGCAGGAATCGCTGACGGTACGTGCTGCCGCCGCCGAACTGATCGGCCTCCGGATAGACGTGGCCGTTCGCGACAATCACGTCCAGCCTGCCATCGTTGTCATAGTCCAGGAACTTCACACCCCACCCGAGGAATAGCCAGGAGGGCGGAGCAATCTTCGAGGCCCAACTTGTATCTTCGTAGACGCCCTTCCCGAGATTGCGGTAAAGCGTGTTCGTATCTTCGGAGAAATTTGTGACGATGAGATCAAGCCTGCCGTCATTGTCCGAATCGCCAAGGTCGGCGCCCATGCAAGCCTGCGCGCGTCCATCCATATTCACGGCGACTCCGGTCGAGATCCCGACCTCTTCAAATTGGGAATTTCCCTTGTTTCGGTAGAGATAATTTGGCGTGCTGTCGTTTGCGACAAAGATGTCCTGCCTCCCGTCGCCATCGAAGTCGGCAATAAGCGGCTGCAGACTATAGAATGGCGGTGCCGCTTGAGTGATGCCGCTGGCCTGGCTGATGTCCTCAAACTTGCCGTCTCCTGCGTTGCGGAACAGCGCGCCTTGGCCCGGAGTCATCCCGCGCGGCCCGCAAAACACGCCAACGCCTTTGTACACGCAATTCACACCGCTTCCTTTCGCGGGTAAGCGCCCAGCGTCAACGTCGACGTAAGCGGCGATGTACAGATCCAATCGCCCATCGCCGTCGATATCGCCAAACGCCGCTCCAGATGACCACACGCCGGGGCGGGCCACACCAGCGGCCATAGCCACTTCGCGGAATGATCCGTTCCCTTCGTTGTGAAACAGGAAATTGCGGCCAAAGCCGGTCACCAGAAAGTCCGGCCAGCCGTCGTTGTCGTAGTCCGCGACCGCAACACCCATGCCCCACCCCCGCGCCGTCAGCCCGGTCTTGGAGGTGACATCCACGAACTTGCGGTCGCCGCGGTTTTCATACAGTGTGATTACCGGGTCCCCGCCCCGGCTCAGACGATCGAGTGTCGTGCCGCGAACTAGCAGGATGTCGAGGAGTCCGTCGCCGTTGTAATCGAGGAACGCGCAGCCGCCCCCGATCGACTCGACAATATAATTCCTCGCTTGAGAGCCCTGAGTTCCGCGGAAGCCCGCGAGGCCGCTTGATTGGGTAATATCCAGCCAGCCTACGTTCCAACTCATCAGACTCGACGCCAACGCCAGGAGCATCACTGTTGTTGGCCCCGCCGATGTGCGCAGAATCAGTCTCACCTCGTCCGCCACTCCGACGGCGGCGTCAAAAGATGTATTTTAGTGCAAACTGCACTTCCCGGCTGGCGCCAGCGCTGGCGATCGTGCCGTAAGGCGCCGCCGCGATATTGGCGCTCGGCAGTCCAAAGTTTACATTGTTGAAGGCGTTGAAGAACTCCGCCCGAAACTGTAATTTGTGAGATTCGGTGATTCGAAAATCCTTCAAGATACCGAGGTCGAGGTTCTTCAAGCCGGGTCCCTCCAGAATGTTGCGCCCCGCGGTGCCATACTGGAACCCTACCGGAGCGACGAAGGCAGCGGTGTCGAACCACCGGAGACGGTTCCGCTCCGCGACGGGGAGATTGCCCTTGCCAATGCGGTTTGCACGCACTGTACCCGCCTCGATGCCGATGGTATTCGGGGCGGTCGGGGACATGAAGAATCCGCTCTGTGCGCTGAACATTCCCGTCAGCATCCACCCGCCAAGCACCGCATCCCCGACAGGATGAATGCTGGACATGTAGCGGCGTCCGCGTCCGAAAGGCATCTCATACACGGCACTGGCGACGAAGCGATCGGACACATGGAAGCCCGCGAGCGCCTTGTTCGAGCGGACGTCGTTGGCGTTCTGGTAATCGGCCAGCTGCGACGACGAGTTATCGATCGCCTTGGACTTGGTGTAGTGAGTGAGGAACGTCAGCCCGCCCGAAAACTCCTTACGTGCCTTGACCGTGAATGCATGATACGTCGCGGTGGCGCTATTCGATGCGGAGATCACAGCGAGCTCGTTCGGAAGTGGCCGCCGCGGCGGCAGAGGACCGGGGCCAGGATTCGCGGCGTTCAGGGCGGTGTTTATGTCCAGATGGGTGGCCAGGCTCCCGGCGTACGAAATTTCAACCATCAGCGATTCGACCACTTCGCGCTGTATGTTGAAGTTCCACTGCCGAACTGTGGCATCGAAGAAGTTCAGATCGTTTGAGAATCCGGCAAACGCACTTGCCAGCGAACCCGGAATAAACGAGTTGGCTAGGTCGAAGGTCGGCGTCGGCACCGTATTCGTGACGATCTGGCGGTCGATCTGGGGCGTATTGAACGCCAGGGTCTGCTTGGTGTTATACGGAACGTAGTTGTAGAACAGGCCGGCGCCCGTGCGGACGACGGTCTTCTGAGAATTGAACGGCCGCCACACGATCCCCAGGCGTGGTCCCCAATTGTTCTTGTCCGGGTTGCAGAGGCAGCGGCCATATTGGCTGTCGGGTGCGTCGATGCGAACGATCTTTCCGCCGCTAGGATAGAAGTTCGCCTGCCGGTCGCGCGCTTCGACCACCGGGCTGTTATATTCGTAGCGCAGTCCAAGATTGATCGTCAAATTGGGCTTCACCTTAAAATCGTCCTGCGCGAAAAAGTAGTAGTGAGTGCCTCGATGCAGGCTTTCGAAGAGGTTCGAGGCCGGCAGGAGGATCTCGCGGATCGCGGTACCGGGCACGCCGAGCAGGAAATCCGCGAATCCATCGCCTGTGTAGGCGCCTCCGAACGAGTAGTTGCCGCGGATCTGCGGGTTAAAACGCTGATCCTCGTGCTCGCGGGTAATGTCCACGCCGAAGCGCAACGTGTGCGAGTTTTTGATCCAGCTCAGAGTGTCGCCGATCTGGAAATGGCGGGTCTTGAAAAGTTGGGGAGGCCCGGCGGCCGCACCGAGAGAACCGTATCCCAAGGGAGCGAAGCTGGGAATGCCCGCGCTTATCCCGCGCGCCTGAGGCTGGTTCTGGTTGTTGGGGAAGCCGAGGTCGGCCGTGGTAATATTCTGCGGCGAGCGGTTTTTGACGTCCTGGCTGGCGAAGTTAAAACCGGCCTTGAAGTCGTTCAACAGCGCCGGCTGGAAGATATGGGTCCAGTTTGCCGAGTACGCCTGCGTTGTGACGTCCTGCAGTGCGTCCGTGATTTGCGTAAAACGCGGCGAGGCGATGTCCAGCTTCGCCCAGTAGAACGTGCCCCAAATCTTGTCCTTTTCCGAAAAGCTCTGGTCGACGCGCGTGGCGAGCTGGTTGAGATCGTTGCGCGCGCTTGGAGCGATGGTGTAGTTATTCCGAACGCCGGCAATATTCTGCAGCGGGTAATCCGCCAATCGGATTGCGTTGCGCGCGATCGGGCTGATACGATTTGCTGGAATGATGGCATTCGGGAACGACGGATTGCCGGTGAGCGGATCCCGAATGGCTCGGCCGAGTTCGGCGAAGTCGCCCTCGCGCATGCGCGCCGTCGGCACGGTGGTGGTGAGAGTATTGCCTCGCCGAATGCGTGCGCCCTCGTAATTCACGAAGAAAAATGTACGGTTGCGGCCGGAGTATCCAGGCAGCACCACCGGTCCGCCAACCGATGCCCCGAACTGGTTCTGCTTGAGGGGGCGTCTCTTAAGACCCGCCAGGTTGCCGAAGAAGTTATTCGCGTCGAGCTTGTCATTCCGGAGAAACTCGTAGGCAGAGCCGCGAAACTCGTTTGTGCCGCCCTTGGTTGTGACCAGCACCTGTCCGGTCCGGCCACCCAGTTCCGCTCCATAGCTGTTCTGGACGATCTTGAATTCCTGAATCGAATCGATCGGCGGATAGGCGAACGTGCCGCCGGTGAATTCGTTGGTCACGTTCATGCCGTTATACGTAAACTGATTTCCCTCCGGCCGGGACCCGGATATGGAGAAGAAGCCCGACTGACCGACGGCGTTCTCCTGTGTGCGCGTGCCGATGCCGACGCCTCCCGCAACCACTCCGGGAGCCAGCAGCGCCAGTTGCGTGTAGCTGCGCCCGTTCAGAGGAAGCTCGAGGATCTGCTTGGTTTGGACGACCTCGCCCAGCGCGGCATGGGAACTTTCAATGAGCGGAACGTCGGCTGTGACCGAAAGCGTTTCCGTAACCTGCCCCACGATCAGGTTGAAGTCTACGATGGCAGTCCGGTCAATTACCAGAGTGACCCCGGTCTGGACAGTGGGGCGGAATCCCTGGGCCGAGCCTTTCACCTCGTATTCGCCAACTTGCAGCGAGAGGACAGCGTAACGCCCGGAGGCATCCGAGACTGTACTGCGAGTCACCCCGGTGTTGGTGTTTTTCACCTCGATCTGTGCCTTGGGAACCACAGCTCCCGAGGGATCCCGAACCACTCCTTCGACTCTCCCTACCTGCGCAACGGCCGGTGTGACGAACGCCAGAAAAAGTGTCATAAGCAACCGCGTGCTATGTGGCATTTTGTTTTTACCCCCTCGGATACTGCGGACGTGATGGATAAAAGATGGTATCATATTAGTCCATGTCGCTGTCAACTCCCGGGTCGCGCCGGGCTTGGGGAACTGTCGGATTATTGTGGCTGGCGCTGCTGATCAACTACGTTGACCGGCAGGTGGTTTTCTCGATTTTCCCGGCGTTGCAGCGAGAGCTGGGATTCGACACACGCCAATTGAGTCTGATCGGCACCGTCTTCTTGTGGTCATACTCGCTGTGCCTCCCGATTTTCGGCCGACTCGCGGATGTGGTTCGGCGGGACCGGCTGATTGTGCTGAGCCTGATTTTCTGGAGCGTGGCGACACTTGCAACGGGCAGAAGCCACTCCGTATCGGAATTTCTGTTTTGGCGCGGCATGATGGGCGTGACGGAAGCGTTGTACCTTCCCGCCGCGATCGGACTGATCGGCATGCTCCATCCCGGTCAGACGCGGTCCCGAGCCTTGGCCGCGCACGGGACGGCACAGGTCATCGGTATTATTCTCGGAAGCGGGTATGGCGGCTGGATGGCAGATACCGCCGGTTGGCGAACAGCGTTCCTGTTGCTGAGTGTCCTTGGTGTAGCCTACGCACCCTTCCTCTTATTTGGTTTCCGCGGCCTGCCCTTGAAGGTCACACCAAAGACCCGAGACGCGGCAGGCGCTTACGCATTCCTGCAGTCGGCTTGCTACCGGGCCTTGGCGTTCGGGTTTTTCTGCTTCTGTGGTTTGCTGTGGATGCTATACGTCTGGCTACCAAGTTTTCTGTACGAGCGTTTCGGACTCTCGATGGCGGAGAGCGGCCTCGCGGCGACGCTGTACCTGCAAACCAGTTCGGCCATCGGAGCGCTGTTCTGGGGGTGGGTCTCGGACCGCTGGGCAGGAGTACGAGGGGGAGCCCGGTTTTTCGTCTTGGGTGGGCTACTTCTGGCGTCCGGACCCTTCGCTTACCTGACAGTAGCGTCGTCCTCGCTGGCGACATTGAAACTTTTCTCGGCCGCATTCGGCTTTTTCGCGGGCGGGATCGTAGGCAACATCTTCGGCGCTGTGTTTGATGTGATCCCGGTCTCGAACCACGGCGTGGGTGTCGGCACCATGAACATGATCGGCGGCATCGCGGGCGGACTCGGAGTACTCTTCGCTGGGCACTGGAAGGAGTCATTCGGCTTGGCTGGCGTGATGTTGGCCGCCGCTGCCGCAGTCGTTGCCAGTGGTGCTACAGTCATCATTGTAGGACGCGCGCGCCTTGCCTTGGAGAGAGCGCGCGCGGGACTTCCAATTCGTGTCGCGTTTTTTTGATAATGTCCCCATAGGCGTTCATTAGAAGTGTTCCCTATTCTGAAGACCTCCGGAGGAGGAGGTCAGATTGGGGAGAACAGAGATGCGCGAGTGGGAAGTGAGGAGAGCGTCTGTGCTGGCGCAGGTGGCAGCCGAGGAGTGGACGTTGGTGGAAGCAGCCGAGCGGATGGAGGTGAGCTACCGGTAGACCAAGCGGCTGCGGAAACGCTATCAGAAAGAAGGAACTGCGGGGTTGGTGCATCGCAGTGCGGGGCGCGAGTCGAACCGAGCCAAGCCGAAGAAGGTGCGAGAGAAGGTCTTGCGATGAATCCGCAAGAAGTATGCCGGGGAGGAGGGCGAGCGATTTGGTCCGACGCTGGCAGCCGAGCACCTTGCCAGCGAAGACGGGATCGAGGTCGCGGCCGGAACGCCGCGGCGGTGGATGTTAGCGCCGGGACTGTCGAGTCGAGAGAGGAAAGCGAGGGCGCACCGGAGCCCGGCGAGCCCGCAAGGAACACTTTGGCCAGTTGGTGCAGTTGGACGGCAGTTTCCATGATTGGCTGGAGGGACGCGGAGATCGCGGCTGTTTGATGAACCTGGTGGATGACGCGACCGGAACCACGCTGTGCCGGATGGACATCAGGAAACGATCCGGGCTGCGGGGGGAGTGCTGACGCGCCTGGATGGGGAAGTACGGTTTGCTGAAAGCGCTCTGCACGTACTGGGGAAACGTATACGTGCGGGAGCCAACCGCCAAGGAGTTATTGCACGGAACGCCGGCCCTGACGCAGTTTGGACGGATGTGTAATCGGCTGGGAATCAAGATCATTGCGGCCGGTTCGCCACAAGCCAAGGGGCGGGTGGAACGTAATCACCTGCGTGCCTCCTGTATCTTTTGCGCGTATCTTCTCAATAATTCGGGGAACGTCGAAGGCCGACGGGAAGGGGGCGCTGGAAACCCAACCGGAACTCTGCAACATTTTTGATTAGTTTTGTTTGATTTCTCTGGACATTCCGCCGCGGCTGTTTTAATCTGAACTGGATGAGTGGCAGCCAACCT
>Ga0335394_10010085_pt1 | contig 10646 bp, 17 predicted proteins | sample MAT03_FD_205741 | JGI IMG/M metagenome (GOLD analysis project Ga0335394, IMG submission 205741) | Freshwater microbial communities from Lake Fryxell liftoff mats and glacier meltwater in Antarctica - MAT-03 (spades assembly) (version 2) ...
CACCCCCGACCGCCTGCGGCAACCGTGCGAATAATGCCGGTGATGCGCTACCTGAGGGCCGTTGGCGCAGTGTCGTTATCGATTGGGTTCACAGCACTGATCGGCGGCGGCTAATCCGGGCGCCGCACCATCTGAACCGGGAGATCTGAGTGATGTCGCCCGCTGTCCGGTATTCCTGAAACCTCAGGTTCTCGAACATCACGGCGGCGCGTCGATGATGACTTTGGCAGCTCGATCAACCTGGCAGGGGTGTGGCACGTGTGAAGGTTGTGATGATGGTGGACGAGGCGCGTGTGGATGATTCGGAGGGCTTTGATGTGTTCTTCCGTTCGGAGTATCCACGCTTGGCTGCTCTGGGAGCGGCCCTGTGCGGCAACCGGGAGGACGGCCGTGATGTCGCTCAAGAAGCCCTTGCGCGAGCCTTCAACTCGTGGGACAACGTAGGTGGCCTGGACCAGCCCGGCGCATGGGCGCGGCGCGTCGTGGTCAATTTGGCCCGGGACCACGCCCGCCATCGCGAAGTGAAACGACGACGCCTGCCAGCTCTGGCGAGCGAACTCAAGACCCGTCCCGTCACTGCCTCGTTGCCGTTCGACAGCGACTTCTGGGCTGCAGTGGCAACGTTGCCGGATCGTCAGCGCACTGCGGTGGCGTTGTTCTATGTGGGCGACCAGTCGATCGGCCAGGTCGCTGAGGTCATGCGGGTGACTGAGGGGTCCGTCAAGACGACGCTCCATCAGGCGCGCACGCGTCTCAGCCGACTGCTGCAACAGGAGAACGGATCATGAGCGACGATGAACTGACCGACGACCCGATTCATCGGCGCGCTGCGGCTGCGGCTGCTGCGCTGATCGACAGTTTCGAAGATCTTGACGTCGAGGCCGACCTCGACTCGACCCGTCATGGACCGCAGCCGTTCGTCGCCGCGCCCGCAACTCGACGATGGTTGCTGGCCGCCGCTGCATTGTTGATCGTGGCTGCTGGAACCGTTGCGCTCGTGGCGGTCTCGAACAACCAGGCGCCGGACTCTGACCTCTCACCGGCGACGCCCCAACCGACGGTCGTGCCGCTGCCCAGCGCACCCACGTCGCCGGCGGCGACCGCTTCGACGTCGGTGCCTGAGTCGACAACCACCACCAGTGTCGCCCGCTCGACCTTGCCGATCGCGTCGGTCAGCTATCTCGATCCGCCGCCCGAACTCACGCTGCGCCCGCTCGCCAGCCTTGATGTGCCGGCGGAGGAGTCGGGTTCGTACAGCGTGGCCGTCGGTGATCTCGGTGTCGCTGTGAGCCAGTGGACGTACTCCGACGACTCGGTGCAACGCCTCGACGTGGTCGACTTCTCGGGCGAGAGCCGGAGCTTCCCCGACTTCGGTGGCAATGCGTTGCTGGCGTATGGACCGGGTGATGTCCTCTACATGACCCAGCAAGGAACCAGCATCGAAGAATTCGCGGTCGTCGCCGTCGCCCTTGGCGTAGACGGTGCGACCGAGGTTCGACGCGAACGAGAGAACGTCAACTTGTTTCTCGAGTACCCGCCGATGTCGTTCGGCCATACGGCCACCGGTGTTGTCCACCGACGCGACTACCTCGCCGATGAGTCACCGATCATCGACTACGTCAACATCGATGGTCAACCGGTCACCCTGGTCGACGCGCCGCCCACGTTCCGTTTCGAGACAGCCGAGCAGGCCGGTGCCGGACTCGGTGGAACGATCTTGTCGTCGCTCGGCACCAGCTGGACTGTCGCCGTGGACGCTGCCCCGGACCGCGCGTATACGTACGTCGGCATCTCGCCGCCCGCGCCGGGAACGGACGGGCACGGCATCTACGTCACACACATCGGTTCAAACGCCGATCCCTCCACCGACTTCGGAGCCCCGTCCGGCTGGGTGATCGCCGACCTGCAACCCGGCGGCACCGCAACATGGTGGTCCGTCCCGGATGGCTGGGGAGTTGTCGCCAGCGACGCATGGGGCACCGTCCTCGGGCGTCGCGCCGGCGCCACCCTCGAACTCGCGTTCGTCGACTTCCCATAGAGCACGCATCTGTCCGAATCCGCCCGATTTCACACTGCAACTGCCGTGAATATCGGACACACCAAGATGATCGCACCACCGTCGCCACACTCGTTTCAATGCCGGCAATGGGCGGTGTCAAGAGGTTCGCTCGTGAACATTCTGATCGCCGCCTGCCCACCGCTCGAGGAAGGTTTCTCGCTCCACGAGAACGTCCCGACTGACGCCGTGCAGCCGGTCGGCGGGTGGATTTACGTTCAGGGATCGAGATAGCAGATGGACAATCCGCGTCGGTGTCGATTTGTCGAACGCGAAGCACCTGGTAGATGACCTGAGTCAATTGATGGGTGTCCGGCCGTTGGAGACACGGTCCTGCGCCGCTGACCAGGGACGATGCACCAAACCGGCGCGGATCGTCCATCTACTCGGTAAATCCAACTGGACCTGGGACGCCACGACCAGCTCACCCGACAGCCAGCTCAGTTGCGGGCGCATGACCAAGTCACCGCTCACCGGTCGACGAATCGATCGAGTTTCGAGACTCGCCAGAATTCGTTTCGGCGGCGTTACTGGCAACTCATCGGGCGGATGGCGAAAGTGGAACCTGTTCATCCCCAACCAACAGAAAGAACCTCCCATGTCCCATGAATCTCACCGGCCCTCGTCCCGTCTCCGATCGGTGCTGCTCGCCAGCGCCTTCGTCGGGTTCTCGGTTGTCTCCGGCGCGACATCCGCCGAAGCCACACCGAACGTCACCGAACTCGAAGGCACCGCACTGCGCATCGGGGGTCCCGCGGTGCCGAGGAACACGACGATCCCGGCGGGCCGGACCCTCACGCCGGTTCGGCTCACCACGTCGGATCCCTCGACATTCCAAGGCGACGGCTACTCCCTCGCTGGACCGGTCGCCGAAGTGCGCACGAGACGCTTCACGATCCCCGGGAGCCCTGCTGAAAGCGTGACGTTCACCATCGACGGGTCGGTGGTCGCAACGAGAGTTCCCGACCTGTTCTTCACCGGACTGCAGACCGACGCCGGGGTGCTTCCGGCGATCGTGTTCACCGCGAGTGGGGTCACGTATGCCATCTCGACGCAACCCGTCGAAGCAGCCACCCGCACCACGGCGCAACCAACGTCGATCAGGAGCGCTTCAAGCGCGGTCACCCATGCGTACGGGCTGTTGCCGGTCGGCGCCCAACCGCGCACGGGCGACGCGTACAACCGGGTGACCAACTTCGGAACTCCCGGTGGTGCAGGGGCGACCCGAGTGACCGTCCTCGACACCGATGACATCCGCGGCAATGCCGATACCGCCGAGGAGGAACTCGCCGTCCGGGGCAACCCTGCGCCCCGATACCCGGGTCGCCTCTACGTCCAAGGCGCGGAAGTCGTCGCCACGGTCACGCTGCGCAGCGGTGCAACCCTGTCGTTGAATGCGCTGAGCTACCGAGAGACCGGCGCCTACAGCTACGTCAGCACCACCTGGCTGTTCGACCGTTCTGCACTCACCGCAGCGGGTGCGACGGTCGCCGACATCACAGGCGTCACCTCGGAGGTTCCTTCGAGCCACTCGCTCACCTGGCAGGAACTCGGGCTCGACCTCGCCTGAGTCGACATCGCGCTGCGACACCCTCGTGACCCGGGGCGCAGCCACGAACCATCGGCCCTCTGGGCGGCGCATCTGCCACCCGGAGGGCCGACGGGCGGCCCAGTTGGGTTCACCGAGTAGATGGTGAATCGCCCCGGATTTGATGACTGCTCTGATGTCAAACAGATCGGTCGCAGGCCCCCTCACTGCGCGCTGAGACCGTTTTGGATGCGTTCGAGGCGGTCGCCCGCGGTGTCGGAGGGCTCGCGTCCCAACTGCATGATCACGCCCCTTGTTTTCGTCGTCACGCACCGCAGCCCACTCAAACGCTTCGAGCCGTTCGGCTGCTGCGGTCATTCCGCCGTGAAAGGACACGACCGCTTCGCCGATCAGCATGAAGGCGGCAACGGGAGGAGTGCCCGGCTTCGGATGTTTGAACTCGTCGCGTTGTCCGTCCCAGTGGTCGTAGGCAGACCAGATCGGCGCCACATCGACGAGATGCTTGAAGGCTTCCCAGGCAGCTGCAACCAGCACGGGGAGATGGCGACGGCCAAACGCCCCGTGGACCTGAACCGATACTGAAGAGTTGGCGGTCTGCTCGGGCCGCTTGGGCCTGCCGAAACTCGCCCTGACTGAAACAAAGGATCCCTCGTTTCGGTTGCGAACGTCGCGATCGAAGACCTTCGTGATGAGGTAGCACCCCCCAGCAAGTCCGAGCTTTCGTTCATCCTGAAGTGCTGCGAGCTTCGCCAAGCCGTCCTTTCGTTCGGGCCCGGTCCAATACGAGCCAGTGTCGGCGCGAAGCTCGCCAACGATGACGCGGAGCTCAGTCTCGAATCTCCTGCGCGGGAACTCGGCAGCAAGCACCGTCCTGTGTGCATCCAGCAACGGGTTGTCCTGAGTGAGATCCGTGAGGGCCAGCCCGGACGGTTCCCACGCATGCAGATCACATGCGTAAACGACGTGCGCGAAAGGTTCCGCATCCATTCGTTCTCTCACCCAACGCACCTGCAGAGCTCGCCCGACCCAACCGTCCGTCAGCCATCGGGGACGCCCACACAACTCCTCGCAACCGTGCGTGCGACCAGCGCATATCGGCACGACCCAACTGCTCGACCGACCCGTCCGAGAACGGCACATCCCGATCAGCGCGCTCGACGATCCAGAGCACTCAGATCCACGACCAGAACACTCCGTTCACGCTTGTTTGGCCGGGGATTATCGGGCGCCGCAATGGGGCCGAAGCGTGCGGCTGGTAGGCCACTGCGAAGCGGATTACTGGGCGCTGATATCGAGTGCTTCCTGGAAGCGTGCGAAGGTCTGGTCGATGTCGCCGGGGATGACCTCGACCCTCCTGGTGGCAGGTCGCTGCTCGAGAACTCGGATGAACGCGTCGTACATCTGGCCGACTGGGTCGGCATGCTCTGAGCGGTCGACCAGCGCTGCCGCGTCGTGATGAGCCTGAGCGCTCGGAGCTGCTCGACGTTCAGCGAACGCGGTGATCGCACGTGATCGGTCGATCCACAGTGCGGTCTCCACGAACGTTGCTGCGCTGCGATGAGCGACGCCAGTGAGTTGCTCGATGAAGTCAGTGCGGCCGAGGAACTGAGGAACAATGACATCTCGTCCCGCCGCCAAGTGCATCTCCGCCATCACCAGTGCGAGTGAGCGAGCAGTCAGCCCGGCTGTTGATGGATCGTTCAGCCAGCCTCCGAGCATGCCGCGAACGACGTCGATGTCGAGATTGAGCGAGAGCGGTCGAGAGTCGACGAAACGCTGCGCGATCGTCGACTTCCCGCTCGCTGGCGGACCGTTCAGCAACACGAGCACCGCCATCACCTCAGCGTACGCGCACGTTGGAGGCGGGATTACGTGACGCGGGACTTGGGCCGCGATGCGGCGCGGGTTGCTTCGGCGCTACCGGGGTATCGGGTGGGTGTTATCGAGCGCCTCCAGCCGACAGGCATTATTGCTGGCACTGCTCTCATTCTCACCGTCGATCGCGGGTGGTGCCGGCGTATCGGTCGTCGACGGGGGTCACAAGCGCCGCGGGAGGGTTGCGGCTGGAGACGGACAGGCCGTTGAGGTAGTGGGTGAGTTGCTGGTGGGCGATGGCCCGCTCGTCGGCGGGGTCGAGTCCGAGAGCAAGGGGCCGGCAGAAGCGGATGGCGGCGAAGGCGACGTCAGTCGCTGTGTGCTCGGGGCCGATTGCGCCATCACGGGAGGCGGCCTCGATGAGCCGGTCAAGGACGCTGCGAGCGGCGTCGCGCTGATCGGGCCAATCGTGGTCGTCGAGGAGCGGGTACACGATGTTGACGGCACCGAGTCCACAGTCGATGGCGGCGTGCAGATACCGATGCAGCGCCTCGCCACCGGTGGCAGCCTCCTCGAGAGCGGCCCGACCCTCCCGGATCGCACGGTCCAGGACCTCGACGGCCGCGGCTCGCAGAAGTTGTTGCTGATCAGGGAAGTGTCGGTACAGCGTGGCGATCCCCACCCCGGCACGATCAGCCACGGCATCCCGAGATGGTTCGCCACCGATCTCGAGAACGAGCTCGATCGTCGCATCGACGATCGACTGACGGTTGCGTCGGGCGTCAGCGCGCATCGAACGACACCCCGCATCGAATCGTTCCGTAGGCCACGAAACGGATTATATTCCTCCACTTCGTACCTTATGGCTCATCTGGAGGATTCATGGCCAACGAGCAACAACCGGCACACCTGAAGTCGATCGCCGATGCAATCAGCGAAGCGGACGACGCAGCGTGGGCTCCGGTGACCTTCGACAGCTACGAACATGTCGACGGACCTTTCTTCCACGGGACCAACACCGACCTCGCGATCGGTGACGAGCTCATTGCAGGCTGTGGCTCGAACTACCACGAGGGCCGAGTCGCAAACCACGTCTACTTCGCAGCGTTGCTCGAGCCCGCCATCTGGGGCGCAGAACTCGCCGTCGCTCTCGGAAGTGGGACAAGCCAAGCACGCATCTACATCGTCGAGCCGACCGGCCCATTCGAAGACGACCCCAACGTCACGAACAAGAAGTTCCCCGGCAACGTGACCCAGTCCTACCGGACCCGCGACCCGATGCGGATCGTCGGCGAGGTGGATGGCTGGAACGCGCACCCACCCGAGATCCTGCAAAGCATGCTCGACAGCATCGCCAAGCTCCGAGCCTACGGACTCGACGTCATCGAGGACTGAACACCCGCGCTGACCACAGCGGCCGACTGTTCACCTACGCCAGGTTGGTGACGGGTGTACGTGACGCGGGACTTGGGCCGCGATGCGGCGCGAGGTGCTGCGGTGCCACCGGTTTACGGGGCGGGTGTTATCGAGTGACCTCGACCGGCACGTCCATGATTCCCGGTTGTGCCTGAGAGAATCGGGGATGGTTTCGGTGATCTTGTCTGCAGGCACCGTGGGACCACGAAGCGATGGCGTCGCCGCTTGTTCGTCGGTTGGCCGTATCGACCGTGTCTCGATGTCCGCCCGGAGATGCTGCCCTGCGCAGATGGCGTCGTCGCTCTCGGCCTCGCCTCCGCGGTGAGATGGGCGGTTGACGCTCACACGACGCAGGACAACAATGAGGCCTGGCGACCTATCAGGCCTGAGGAGGGATGGCATGTCAACTGACGAGCACATCGAGGTGGTCTTGGACTACTTCGCAGGATGCAACACGGGTGAGACCGACCATATCCTGCGCACCCTGGACGATGAGGTCGTCCACTATTTCCTGCCCTCCGTGCACCCGCCCATCAGCGGCGCGGCCCATCTCGCCAACTACTGGGGGAAGTTCAAGAAGGTCTACGACCCGAGGTGGAAGATCGACCACCTGATTGGGAGTGGCGACGAGGTCGTCAGCGAGTGGAGTTGTGCGTACACGTTGCCGAGCACCGGAAGTCGGATGATGTTCCGCGGTTGTGAGTGGTACGTCATGAAGGAACGCCGGATCGCAGAGGTTCGTGCGTACTACGAATACAACGAGTCCAAGGATTGCCAACTCACCGGATTCCCCTACGCAGATCGTTCGTATCTCGACAAGTAGGCAACGGTCGATGGTCCGGTGCCATCCGCCCTTGGCCAGCGGCCAGCGGCCACGGTCATCGGCAGGTGCGTACTCCAACCTGAGGGTGGGCCACAGCGCTTGGAACTGCCGACACCGCAGGCATCCCCGACCGCCGGCTCCGTGACGCGATGACGTGACGCGAGACTTGGGCCGTTCCCGAGTGGCGTTGTGGGCCGGCTGGTGGTCCGGTTGTGAACGCTGGCAGTGCTCACGCATGAGGTTGTGCCGGAACTCCGAACACGATGAGGAGGTTCATCGATGACCACGATCACTTCGAAGAACACGGCGATGCGGCTGCCGGTCGACGAGGCGCAGTTGACGGTGGCGTCGATTCCGGCGCGGCTACAGCGGCCGCACCCGCGAGGCCCAGTGGCGCAACCTGCGAGGGTTCTTCCAGCGGACGGTCTTATCAATCCGCCGAGACCCACCCATGGAGGAAAACCACGATGAGCGACGGACAGGCGATTCCTGAGACCAGAGGTGTTGCGGCGGAGCTGCTTGCAACGCTTGACCTTGGCCCGGAGATCGAAGGGATGGCGGGACGTCAACTGCGAATGCGCCTGTTCACCTTCGAGCCCGGAGCTGTCTTCGGCCCGATTCACGATCACATCGGCAGACCGGGGATCGTCTACATACTGCAGGGCACGATCACTGACCATCGCGATGGAGTCGCCACGGACTACGGGCCGGGGGTGGGCTGGCCCGAGGACAGCAACACCAGGCACTGGCTCGAGAACAGAGGGACGAGTACGGCGGTGGAGATCTCGTTCGACCTCATCACACAGGACTGATCGGTCGGTGCCGAAGGCGGGCGTGGCGGAGCGTCGAAGCGGGGATCGTGAAGAACTCTTGTGCGCGGCGCTGAGCACAGCCTCCTTGCCACCGACGTCGTCGACGCGCACTGCAGGGATCGGACGAAGACGCCGGCTGAAATTCCGAGGTCGTTGTCGCACCCTGAACAGAACGCAGGCAACGGCATCCCTCGGCCAAGATCCGAAGGCGGATCGTCGTCCGTGGGTGGCCGCCGACAGGTCGAATCGCCGACCAGGTCGATGTCACCAAACGCGGCGAGCCACGCAACCAGACGCCGGTGGCCGCCGGTGGTGGTCTCGAATGTTTCGACGCCGAGCACACCACCGTTCGGGTCGATCGCGGCGGTGACGTGGAAGTCGCGGTGGGTGTCAATGCCGCCCGTGACGGACAACAAATGGTTCTCTACGATGGTCATGGCCATCCCTTTCTCTCTTCAACGTTGGGTAGGGGTGGCACGCATCTGCCGGGACAGCGGCATCACTGCGAGAACTGTTGGTGCAGTTCTCGAGCAACAGTCGCTGCCCGACCGGTGGGTGCCGTTCCCGAACACGGCCGACCGGTCAATAGAAAGACAGAAACTCGTCAGCCGGTTAGCGAGTCAGACCAGGTCGGGAACAGCTACCGAACCTACGCACCACGCCCAACGGTGATCGAGCGGAACGCAAGCCCAGCGCACCCATGTAGATCCTCCCAGCCGGTTCAGGGCCGCGTTGGTGACGGGTGGTCTGGAAGGTTTTCGGACGGGCGGCGGGTCGTGAGGGTCCAGATATCTTCGCCGTCGTCATCGCGCATACCGCTGGAGGCGAACCCGAGTCCTTCGGCTACTCGGCGAGACGCAACATGGTCCGGGTGGATGTGTGCACGAACTTGACCGACACCGCACGATGCGAGCCAGCCGATCATCGCCGCTGCCGCCTCGCGTGCGTAGCCCGCTCCTTGGGCTTCGATCCCGATCAACCAGGCGACGTCTCCGGCTTCTTTGGTCACGGTTGCTTGCACGAATCCAATCGCTCCACCGGACCGGCGTCGAACGATCCAGTTGTGCCATACCTCATCGGGATTCGTGCTGCCGACGGTCTGGATCGCGTAGCGGCGCTCGAGTTCAGGCAACGTTGGTGGTGTACCGCCGGTGTAGCGGTACAGGTCAGCGGAGCCGAGTACGCCAACCATCTCAGCGGCGTCCGATCGTCGCAGCGGCTCGAGCAGGAGACGAGCCGTTTTCAGGCCGGCCGTGGGGGTGTGCATCGATCCCAACATTGCCATGGCAACCGACACGCCACGCGATGATTATCGGACACTTTGGCAGGCCCTGGGTCGGTCGCTCCCCCGTACGTCACTGCCGGTTCGCGATCGGGTCGAGAGGCGGAGGCCGAGATCAGCTGGTTCGTCTCACCAACACCACCGGGAGAGGATCGTCAAGCGTCAATGAGGCGCTCGTAGCGCTGTCGGGCACCCTGCCGTGTCACTCCCAGCTGTGCGCCGATCGTGCCCCAGGACAGGCCAGCGGTCTTCGCCGCCACGACGGCTGCCTCCAGTCGTTCATCCGCGGCGCGGCGCCCCGCTGCTGCAGCCCGCAATTCGCGGAACACGACCCCATCGACGGGCCGCACACGGCCCTGGTCGACGGCTTCATCGAACGCCGCGACGATGGCGTCGACATCGGCGTCAGTCAAGTCGCGAGGGTGCTTCTTCGTCGTTGCCATCTGATCACAGCCAATCCAAGTACTGGTCTCGTGCTCGCATTGCATGAATTGCGTACTCAATTTCATCGGTCGCCCACGATGCCGACTTCGATCAGGTTCCCGGACTGGTCCGGTCCAACCAACATCGCAAAGCCAGTCTCGTCATCAGAGCGGCCACCGGCGAGGGAGTTCTCCACGGCGTGCCGAATGTCATCATCAGAGATTCCATGCCAGCGAGCGCTCGCAAGGATCTCCACCCCGACAAGATTAGTTGTCAACAGCGGGAGTCGCAAGAGGCACGGGGGGATATCGACATTCGGAGCACCGTGCGTGCCTTCGAACCGTTCGGATCGTCGTCGGCCAACACCGCAGAACTGCCGCTGCCACGAGAAGTCGACGAGAATATCGAGCGCCCACCGACTGCCATTTCGGCGACGCCAGGCCGTGCTTCTTGCCGGATGAAGGATGGTT
>Ga0335394_10010086_pt1 | contig 10646 bp, 9 predicted proteins | sample MAT03_FD_205741 | JGI IMG/M metagenome (GOLD analysis project Ga0335394, IMG submission 205741) | Freshwater microbial communities from Lake Fryxell liftoff mats and glacier meltwater in Antarctica - MAT-03 (spades assembly) (version 2) ...
CGACGCTCTGGACACGCTCGTCAAGCTCGCCGACCTGCCCTTTCGGACATACGTCACCACCGCCCCCGACGACCGTTTGGTCCGCACGCTACGCGGCCGCAGTTGCGAGCGTGGCGGCAAGCAGGTGTCTCGGCGCCCGCGCGCCGACTTTTGTCGTTGGCAGGAGGCGCTACGTTCGGCCGCGCTGGCGACCCCTTTCGACGAGGACCCGCACTACGTGCCCTCGGTGGAGGAGCCGTTCGTGTTTCACTTACACGGTCAGGTCGCGGTGCGTCAGTCGCTGGTCGTGACCGAGGACGACCACATCGACCTCTTGCTGGCGACCGCGCGCCACCCGACGCTGATCCCTCCGGCGGTCCAGCGCGCGCTGCGTGGCGGCCCGCTGCTGCTGCTCGGCCAGCCGCTGGCCGAGTGGGGCTTTCGGGCCCTGCTGCGCAGCCTGTGTGGCGCCGACTTCGGGGGGCTCCAGGCGGGCACGATCGCCGTCCAGGCCGCGCCGCCGGGTGCCAGCGACGAGGTGCTCGGCTACGTCGAGAAGCTGTTTAGCAAGCTGCGCATCACCGTCTACTGGGGTACGCCCCACGAGTTCTTGCAGGAGCTGCGCGAGCGCCGGGATGGCACGCAGACGGGCTGAGGCCCGGGGGTCATTACGCATGCAGTCCGCCGAGACCACCAGCCCATACCCGGGACCTCGCCCCTTCACCGCCGCCGAGCGCGACCGCTTCTTCGGACGCGCGCGTGAGGTGCAAGACCTCGCCGCGCTGGTCATCGCCCAGCCGGTCAGCGTGCTCCACGGCCCGAGCGGCGCCGGCAAGACCTCGCTGATCTGCGCCGGTGTCGTGCCCGAGCTCGAGCGCGCCGGCTTCGATGTGCTGCCGCTCGCGCGCGTCGGCGGCCTGCTGCCGCCCGGCATCGACGCCACCCGCCTGCGCAACATCTTCACCTACTCGGTGCTGCTGCACTGGGCGCCCGACGGCGCCGACGACGAGGCGCTGACGCGGCACACGCTGGCCTCATACCTGCGCGCGGCGCCTGGCGTCGAGGACGGCGCCAAGCCGCCCCCGCGGGTCATCGTGCTCGACCAGCTCGAGGACCTGTTCTCCGCCTATCCGGCGCAGTGGGAGCAGCGCGAGACCTTCCTGCGCGAGCTCGGCGAGTGCCTGCAAGATCGCAGTGATCGCAGTGATCGCAGTGACCGAGGTGACCGCAACATCGGCCCGTCCGAGCCGCTGCTGCGCCTCCTGCTGGCGATCCGCGACGACCGGCTCGCCGACCTCGAGCGCCACGCCGGCCTGTTCCCCGACGGCCTGCGCGCGCGTCTGGCCCTCGACGGCCTGCGCGTCCCGGCGGCGATGGAGGCGATCACCGGCCCCGCCGCCAACCTGTACTCCGGCGCCGACGCCGAGCAGCTCGCCCGCAACCTCGCCCAGCGGCGCGTCCGGCTCGCCAACGGCAAGCTCGCGCTGGTCCCCGCCGACCGCGTCGAGCCGATGCAGTTGCAACTCGCCTGCGACGAACGCTTCCAGCGCGGCGGTCGTGGCGGTCCGCTGGCCAAGCCGCGCGACCCCGACGAGGCGCTGACCCGCTTCTACGACGCCGCGGTCGCCCGCGCGGGCAACGAGCGCCGGATCCGTGGCTTCGTCGGTGAGCGCCTGCTCTCGCCCGAGGGCGCCCGCAACCAGGTCCTGCGCGGCCCCAAGGCCACCGCCGGCCTCGCCAACAAGTTGGTCGACGCGCTCGAGCGCGAGCGCATCATCCGGACCGAGACCCGCGGCGGCCGGACCTGGGTCGAGCTGGTCCACGACCGCCTGGTCCCCGCGATCCAGCGCTCCAATCTCTCATGGTCCGCGAGCCAGGTCCGCCGCCGTCGCGCCTGGCGCTTCGTATTCTTTATGTTGCTGTTCGCCGGCGTCGTCGTCGGGCTCGCCTACCTCGGCAAGCTCGGCTACGCCAAATGGGAGGACCTCAACGCCGAGAAGTCCGGCCTCGAGGAGCAGCTCGCCACGCTCGGCGAGGGCGAGGAGGCCGTCACCAAGCAGCTCGCGCTGGCCCGCGGCGAGCTCGCGGGCGAGCAGCGCCGCGCGCAGCTCGTTTCGTTCGCGGCCGAGCTGCGCACGCTCTCCCGCGACACCCAACTGCTGCAGACCGCCATCTTCGAGATGGGCCGCTACCGCCCGAGCGCCCGCGACGTCGAGCTCGAGGCCGAGACCCTCGTCAACTTCGTCGCCTCCGGCCAGGAGCTCGCGCGCGTCGGCCTGCAAGTCCAGGCGCTCGCCGCGGGCCAGCAGACCCTGCTCGCCGACATCATTGCGACCGGCGCGGCCAACCCCGCCGAGGACCTCAAGGCGCTGTTTGAAACCCTCGGCGAGGGGGCCGAGGAGCTCGCGCCGGAGCTCGAGCGCATCCAGAAGTCGGTGACCGCGATGACCACCGACTTCGGCCGCTACAGCGCCCGCCTCACCGCCAACCTCGACGGCTGGGAGTCGCCGCCGCGGCCTGGCGCGTCGCTCGGGGCCCGCGTGCGCGAGACCTCGCGCGCGCAGTGGCGGGCGGGCCTGCGCTCGTGGCTCACGGGGGACATCGCCAGCGCGCGCACCCGGTTCCAGAAGGCGATCGAGCGCGACGCGAGCAACCCGGCGCCGCACGAGGCGCTCGCGCGGCTGGCGTGGTCCGAGGGCCAGTTCGAGGCCGCCGAGCGCGACTTCCGGGCCGCGCTCGCGCAGGACGTCGAGTACGGCCCGGCGCTCGCCGGCATGTCCGCCGTGTACCTCCATCAAAAGTCGCTCGCCGACGCCGACCGCTGCGTCCGTCGGGCGCTCGCGGTCCAGCCCAACTTCGTCGCCGCCCACTTCATCCTCGGCGAGGTCGGTCATCGCCTCGCGCAGCCCGACGTGAAGGCCGGCAAGGCCAGCAAGGACAACCCCTGTAAAAAGCGGGCCGCCCCGGCGCCGACCGACCCCGCCGCCGCTGGCACGCCCGCCGACCCGGCTCCGGCTCCTCCTGCGGAGTAGCGCGCGGCACCGAGTAAACTACGACGATATTGAATCGTCGTAGCCGCGTGCCCCTCCGTGATACGCTGGCTGCATGCGCGCCTTCGTGGCCATGCTGGTGTCACTCGCGGCCTGTAATCACGCCGAAGGTGAGCGTACCAGCGAATCCCCCGATACGACCACGTTCGCAGCGGTCGCTTCGGACATGTCCGGAGAGCCAGGTACGAGTACGGGTACGAGCACCGACACGCCGACCACGACCACCAGCGACACGAGCACTGCGCCCGGCACGACCAGCCTCGGCGTGGCGACGGACACCACGGACACCACGGACACCACCACGGACACCACTGGCGCCGCGCCTCCGGTCGTACACACCGTCCAGATCACCGCCGATAATCGGCACTATGTGGAGATGCACGGCGGTTGGGGCCCGCACCTGCGCGGGCCGATGCGGGCCGCCGACGACGCGCTGTGGTTCACCGTCGACGCCGGCGAGGACGTGCTGCATAACCGCGAGATCGTGTACATGCGCCGCGGGCCCGGCGACCCCGGCTGGTCGGAGGTCGCCCGTGGCCAGCACGCGGCCGGCGTGCAGCAGAACGCCGCGAGCATCCTATTAGATGGCGTGATCTACAGCTACGCGGTCGACATCGCGGCGCATCGGGTCCAGGAGTGTACGCTGCTGGTCGCCGACGTCGCGCAGCACGCCTGCGCGCCGATCCTGATCAGCGGGCAACCGCACGTCACGCCCGCGAGCTCGAACTACATCGGCGCCGCCGTGCTCGGCGCGGGCTGGCGGATCGTCTGGTGGACGGTGGTCGGCGAGAACGGGGCGCCCGGCGAGTTCCACTACACCTACAACTATGGCGGCGGCTGGAACGGACCCGTGGTGTCCGGCCTCGGCGACGCCAACGACTTCGCCTACGTTCACGCGATGCGCAGCGCGGCGGGCGAGCTGCGACTCGCCGGTCAAGCCTTCACCGGCAAGTACCCCGACGGAACCTACAGCGCCCGCGTCGCCGACCTCGTGCCGGGCCAACCGCTCGCGCTCATCACCCTCGGCAGCGGCGACCCCATGCTGGTCGCGCAGACGGCCGCCGACCTGTGGGTCGACCCGGTCAGCGACGCGGTACACGTGCTGGCGACCCGCAGCGACGCGAGCGTCGGCTACTACCACCGGCCCGGCGGGGCCGCATGGGCCGCGCACGGCGAGCCGCTACATGTCTTTTCGGACAGCTACCGGGCGCGCTGGCTGCGGGCCGGCGAGGGCCCGCTGCACCTGCTCCGCGGCAGCGCCGGCGGGGCAGGGATCTGGCTGCTGCGGGCGGCCACGCCGGAGGTGGCGGGTCCGGTGGACTGGGGGCTCGCCGAGCCGTTCGCGGTGCCGGCCCCGGCGGACGGCTTCGGGGCGCCGTCGGCCCTGTTCGTCGAGTCGCCGACCTACCAGGCGACGCCGGTCGCGGCGATCGAGTTTGCCATGTGCGGCCAGTACCAGATCAGCGACGGCCAGATCTGGCAGGGCTGGCTCGAGTAGAACGGATCACAGCCGCGGCGACTTGCGCACGTGAGAAGGATCCCGGGCCAGGGCGCCGCCTGTGGTCTCTACCACCTCCACGCCTCGCGATTCTCCTGCTCGCTTCGTGCCGCCTTGTGGCACGATCCCCCGCGTGCGTCTCTCCCTCGCGCTCCTCGCCCTGCTCTCTGCCTGCGATCAGGTCGGATCGCCGACGGGCGACCCGCAACCCCGCGACCGCGAGCCCGCGGCGCGCCGCGACATCGACCGCGGGATGGTCCTGACGCGGCCGGCGACGCCCTTGCCCGCGACCTTCGGCCTCGACGTGCCCGAGGAGCCGCCGCCGCCCGAGCCCACGCCCGACATCTTCTCGATGGAGGGCCTCGAGGCTGAGGTCCGCGCGCGCCTGCCCGACCATCGCCTCGCGTGTGCGCGGGTCAAGCGGCTGCGCTGTCGCGGCGTCGGCGACATCGACGGCGACGGCGCGAAGGATGTCGTCGCGCTGGTCGAGCCGGTCGGCAAGCGATCGCTCGGCCTGGCGATCTTGTGGGCGCACGGCGGCGTCGACCTGCTCGGCGCGGGTCGTCGTGGCCAGCGCTGGTCCGTGCGCTTCGACGAGGTCAGCAAGCTCGACCCGGTCCCCGCCGACCTCTCGGACACCGCGCGCTGGGACGTATGGTCGGCCGACGGCCCCGAGGGTGCGCGTCGCGGCTTCGTCGATCCCCGCAAGCGCCACTTCAAGGCCCCCGGGGTCCGCGGCGACGGCATCATGCTCGACGGCGGCGACTCGGTGACGGTCGCCTACCATGACGGCAAGCTGTGGCGCCTCGAGTACCTCGGCTTCTGAGGTACTCGAGGATACCCTCAGCGATTGGCCTGAAGGACCCGCGGGTCGAGGGGTGCGTGCTCGCCGAGCGCCCGCTGGACCGCCTCATGCGTGGTGAAGCTAAACTTGTCGGCGCCGAACTCGGTCTGCAGCCCGGAGCGCGCGAGGATGTCGCGGACCGGGCCGGTGACGGAGGAGAGGTAGAGGGCGAGTCCACGGTCGGCCAGCGTGCGACGAAGCTCGCTCAGCGCGGCCAAGGCGGAGATGTCGACGTCGTGGATGGCGCTCGCGTCGAGGACCACCGCGCGCACCGGCGTGGTCGCCTCTGCGAGCGAGCGGAGCACGGTCTCCCGGAGGAACGCCGCGTTGGCGAAGTAGAGCTGCGCGTCCAGTCGCAGCAGCAGCAGTCCGGGCACCGGCACTGCGTCCTCGAAGCGCTCCCGGTTGCGGTAGACGGTCGTCCCTGGGAGCCTGCCGAGCACAGCGGTGTGCGGCCGCGTCGTCCGCATCACGAACAGCACCAGCGAGAGCAGCACGCCGAGCCCGAGCCCCGTGGTGATCCCGAGCGTCAATGTCGCCGCGAAGGTCACCCCGAGGGTCGTCAGCTCGCGCGGACGCAGACGCCACAGCGTCCGCGGCAGCTTGAGGTCGATGAGCCCCGTGACCGCGACCATGATGATCGCCGCGAGCGCGGCCTTCGGTAGACCGTGCAGCAGCGGCGTCAGGAACAGCAAGGTCATCGCGACGATCGCGGCCGTGAACACCCCCGCCAGCCCCGTGCGCGCGCCGGCCTGCGCGTTGACGGCGGTGCGCGACAGACCCCCCGCGATCGGGTAGCCGCGCATGAAGCCGGTTGCGAGGTTACTGAGCCCGAGCGCGACGAGTTCGCGATCGGCGTCGGGCCGCTTGTCCGCATCGGCCACCGCGATGCCCGACGAGATCGCCTCCATGAACGAGAGCAGCGCGATCGTCAATGCGGCAGGCACGAGCGCGACGAAGGTCGCGGAGGACAGCATCGGTAACGCGGCGCCCGGTAGCCCGGGTGGGATGGCACCCAGCGTCGCCACCCCGTGCGCGGACAGGTCGAACAGCGCCGAGGCGACGATCGCCAGCGTGACTACCACGAGCGCTCGCCCGCGAAATCGGCCCAGCGCCACGAGCAGCCCGACCCCGAGCAGGCCGACCAGCAGCGTCGGCAGGTGTACGCCGGCTCGCGCGCCCCACAGCTCGCCGACGATCACGTGCAGGCCGGTGCTCGGCGAGAGCTTGACCCCCAGCAGCGCCCCGAGCTGACTGGCGGCGATGACGACCGCGGCCGCCGAAGTGAAGCCGCTGAGCACCGGCCGCGACAGGAAGTTGACGACGAAGCCGAGGCGCAGCGCGCCCATGGACAACTGGATCACGCCGACCATCACGGCGAGCGCGGCGGCGGCCACGACCGTGGTCTCGGCGCCGACCAGCGAGACGCTGCTGAGCGCGGCCGCGACGAGCAACGAGTCCATCGCCACCGGACCGACCGCGAGCTTCGGCGAGCTGCCGAACAACGCATACACGATAGGCGGTGCGATCGCGGCGTAGAGCCCGACGATCGGCGGGAGTCCTGCCAACATCGCGTAGGCCATCGCCTGCGGGATCAACATGACCGCGGTCGTCAGCCCCGCGGTCAGGTCACCCGGCAGGTCGGCACGCCGGTAACGTGGCAACCACGCCAAGATCGGGACGAGGCGCCGGAGTCGGTCCATGACCGCCGAGATTGCACGAACCAGGCCAGGCCAGGTTGCACGGACTACCGCGGTATGCCGGGCATGATGTTGCAGACCGTCGCGACATGCAAACCCCGCTCGGCCGCGTCGATGGCCGCGATACGCTCGCCGATGGGGCGAGAGCGGCGGGCCTGGCCCGAGCGTCATGTCGCGACGTTGCACCACCCTCCATTCGCCCGGGTCCCATTCTCACCGTTGTGGTGTTGGCACGCGGGCTGCATTGTACCGGGCATGTTCTCATCATCTCTCGCGGCGCTCATGGGCGGCGTACTCATCGGCGCGAGCGCCGTGCTGCTCCTGTGGTTGAGCGGGCGGATCCTGGGCGTCAGCGGGATCGTCGGTGGATTGCTGGCCGCCCCCCGAAAGGACCGCGCGTGGCGACTCGCGTTCCTCCTCGGCATCACCCTCGGCGGTGCAGCCCTCCTCCTCATCGACCCCTCGACGCTCCCCGGGCGGCTCCCGGAGCCCTGGCCCATCATCGTGCTCGCCGGCCTGCTCGTCGGCTACGGCGTGCGGGCGGCCAACGGCTGCACCAGCGGGCACGGCGTCTGCGGGCTCGGACGCCGGTCATGGCGTTCGCTCGCGGCCGTCGTGGTGTTCATGACCACCGGGGTCCTCACGGCGCAGCTCGTGCGACCGCTGCTCGTGGGGGGTGGGTCATGAGGCTCGCGGCACCCCTGCTCGTGGGTCTGCTGTTCGCGCTCGGCCTCGGCCTCTCCGGCATGACGCGCCCTGAACGCGTGCTCGCGTTCCTCGAGTTTCGCGACCCCGGGCTGCTGCTCACGATGGGCGGCGCGGCCACGGTGACCTTGCTCGGCTTTCCCCTGGTGCTCCGCCGCGGACGCCCGCTACGTGGCACCTTCGTGCTGCCGAAGCGCAGCGACATCGACCGCCCGCTGGTCCTCGGCGCCGCGCTGTTCGGCGTCGGCTGGGGCCTCGTCGGGCTGTGCCCCGGTCCCGCGTTGACGGGCCTGGTCGGCGGCAGCCCGCAAGTCCTCCTGTTCGTGCTGGCGATGGCCGCCGGCATGTTCTCCCACCATGTCTTCACGGAGCGGCAGCCGTCATGAACATCGAGAGCTTCTTCGACAACCACACCTCGACGCTCACCTACGTCGTCTACGACCCGGCCACCCGCGACGCGCTCGTCATCGATCCGGTCCTCGACTTCGACCAGGCGGGAGGCGTCATCTCCACCGAGTCCGTCGACCGCGTCTCCGAGTTCCTGCGCCGCGAGGCCCTCCGCCTGCGCGCCATCCTCGAGACGCACGCGCACGCCGACCACCTCTCCGGGTCTCAGGTGCTCCGCGCCCGCTTTCCGGGGGCGTTCGTAGCGATCGGCGATCGCATCCGCGAGGTCCAGGATGTCTTCAAGGCCATCTTCGATCTCGGCGACGAGTTCTCCGCCGATGGCCAGCAGTTCGATCGACTGCTCGCCGACGGCGAGCGCGTCACCGCCGGCAGCCTCGAGGTCCACGTGATCGCCACGCCCGGCCACACCCCCGCTTGCGTCAGCTATCACATCGACGACGCCGTGTTCACCGGCGACGCCCTCTTCATGCCGGACTACGGCACCGGCCGCTGCGACTTCCCCCGCGGGAGCGCGAAGGCCCTGCACCACTCCATCACCTCGCGCCTGTACGCGCTGCCTGACGCGACGCGGGTGTTCGTCTGCCACGACTACTCGCCGAACGGGCGGCCTCTCGCCTACGAGACGACGATCGGCGCCTCGCGCCAGCACAACATCCAGCTCCCGGCGGACCGCAGCGAGGCCGACTTCGTCGCGTTTCGTCAGGCCCGCGACGCCAAGCTGGACGCGCCCAAGCTGCTCTACCCGAGTCTCCAGGTCAACATCCGCGGCGGGCACCTGCCCGAGCCGTCTCGGCCCGGAGCAGCCGCCTACCTCAAGATCCCGCTGCGCCTCAAGGCGCCGATCGACGGCCTGAGCTGACCGTCGGCTTCGCCTCGCGGATCTTGTGCTCCCGCAGCTTGCGCCACAGCGTCGATCGGTCGATGCCGAGTAATTTCGCCGCCTCACCCTTGCGACCGCCCGCCCTGCGCAGCGCGTCGAAGACGCGCGTCCACTCCGACACCTCCGCCTCCCTCGCCGGTGTCTCCCTCGTCGCTATCTCCGGGGTCGTCGGCGTCGGGAGCACCCGCGGCGGCGGCTCGCCGCGCAGCTCTGGCGTCAGCTCGTCGAGCGTATAATCCGGTCCTTCGCCGATCACACAGGCGTACTCGACCGCGTTGCGCAGCTCCCGGACGTTGCCCGGCCACGGGTACGCGAGCAGCGCGTCCATCACGGCCCGCTCGACGCGCTCGATCTTTCTAAGACCCTGCGCGCCGAACTGGTCGATGAAGCGCCACGTCAGCGCCTCCACGTCCCCGGTGCGCTCCGCCAGGGCCGGCAGGAACAATGGTACGACCCGCACGCGGTACATCAGGTCCTCGCGGAAGCGGTGCATACGCGACTCCTCGCGCAGCGACCGATGGGTCGCCGAGATCAGGCGGACGTCGACCTCCACGGTCTCGGTCCCGCCGAGCGGCACGAAGCTCCGCTCCTGCAACACGCGCAGCAACCGGGCCTGGATCTCGAGCGGCATCTCGGCGATCTCGTCGAGGAAGATCGATCCGTGGTGCGCCTGGCGAAACAGGCCCGGACGATCACGGATCGCCCCGGTGAACGCCCCGCGGACGTGCCCGAACAGCTCCGAGGCCAGCAGGTCCGGCGTCAAGGTCGCGCAGTTGAGCGCCTGAAACGAGCCCTTCGCCCGCGCGCTGAGCAGGTGCAACGCGCGCGCGACCAGCTCCTTGCCAGTGCCGGTCTCGCCGCGGATAAGCACGCTCGCGTCGGAGCGCGCGACCCGAGGTAAGCGCTCAAACAGGCTAAACATCTGCGGCGCCGCCGAATATATGCCGTGAAAGTCGCGCAGGCGGTCAGCCGGCCGCGCGGAGTACCTAGCTCGCATGTCGCGACATGATGCGACATCGCTGCACCGCGAGGCAAGCGCTCGGGCGAGCTGAGGGGTCCTGCGCGAGAGCCCGCGGGTCAAGCGGGGCCCGCCCCGGCCCTCACTGCGGTTGCGCGCAGATCGTCGTGTCGATGCGAAAGTTCGACTGGACGGTGTGGCGTTCGGCGTGGAACACGTCGAGGTTGTAGGTCTGGCCCATGGCCAGGCCGAGGGTGTCGAGGATCACGTTGCCGGCGGTGTTGCCGTGTACGCCGCCGATGTCGATGACGAGCTTCTTATCAATAAAGACCCAGACGTCGTCGTCGCCGGTGAAGGTGAAGGTCTCGCCGCCGCTGTAGGTGAAGGCGGTGTGGATCTCGGTGGTGAAGTGGTGGATATGTTGCAGCAGCAGGCTCAATTCCGGCGAATTCGAGGACTTTTGGTCGAGGCACCGAAAATCGATCCAAAATCGATCCAAATTCTGGCCAGGGAAGGGGATCGCGTGGCCGCGCATCCGGGCTCCGGCAGGGCAGGGAAGGGGTTCTTGACTCGGTGGCGGGGAGCGCGCGAGGACCACGATGCCCCGTGTAGCCGGTCGGGCGA